>JACCDV010506987.1_pt1 | contig 27324 bp, 22 predicted proteins | sample 7446131 | NCBI WGS metagenome assembly JACCDV01 (sample SAMN15323448, study PRJNA562643) | freshwater metagenome | isolation source: river surface water | place: USA:Blue River Watershed | collected 2017-08-17 | reverse complement strand
GAAGTTCCATTCTGATTCGGACGTCGTGGCGAAAAATATCAAACTGGCACAAATCCCGAACAGAACTATACATCCAGTAATGAGATATTTTTTATGCATAAATTAATAGTAGCAGGTGAGGGATGACGCGGACGCGTGGTAGCATCTCTGTATGACAAAAGGAGGCAAACTACATTTCGTGATGACTGGTGGAACTATTGATTCATACTACGACCCAGTAAAAGGAACTGCTATCCCGACTGAACATTCGTATATTCCAACGTTCGTTCGTATGCTTCAACTTTATGAAGACACTGAGTTTACAGAGGTATTTATGAAAGATAGTCGCGATGTTACTGACGAAGACAGAAAAAAAGTTTTGGATGTTGTCGAAAACAGTTCGTCGGAGCGAGTAATCATTACGCACGGAAGCTATACCGTTGTCCAGACAGCGCGATATATAGAAAACAATCTTAAAAACAAGAACAAGACCATTATCTTTGTCTGTTCGCTAATTCCGATAATGGGCTTTACGCCAACAGACGCGGGTTTTAACCTTGGGTACGCTGTCGCTCAATCTCAAGAACTTTCGCGGGGCGTTTATGTTTGTATGAATGGTCGCGTATTTAATCCCGAAGAGGTAATTAAAGTTTTAGAGACAGGCAGGTTCGCATCGGAATATACAAAGTAGTTTCAGGAACTCAGGGGCGAAAATAGCACTGACCCCCGTTTATCCTTGCTGTGATTAACGTCAAAGGTATAAACTTTGCTTATGTGGAAGAAAGGGTATGAGTACGAAACTCGCCAAGATTTTCAGCATACTGGCAATCCCGATCAGAATGGAGCCCAGTATGTACTTAGAATTTCGCCTGAAGGCGAAAAGATTCTTGAAATTGACTGGCTCAATTTATCCAAAGGTTTAGGTAGTGCTCGCTCCTATTTATTGCATCTCGCAGACTTAGTTCTAGAAAGCGGACCACACAAAATCACATGGGAAGTCTACAAAGATGACCCCGTTCACCACGAGAAGCTATCTTCTCTCTATGGCTCGCTCGATAATAGTGAACAGTGGCCTGGTATAGAATTCGCTCGTGTCGAAGATCCGATTGAAACGTTTTATAGAATCGATAACCCGAAAGGTTTTGCTGAACTAGTAAAGAGTAAGTTTGGTAGAAAGTAAAACTTATAACGGAACATTGCTACACAGAGTATAAGGCTGTTAAAAGTTTTTTAGTCTGAATTGCGTACTTTAGGTTTATACATGGGACGAGTATCAAAATAGCGTCCGCTTTCGGACTTTGCTCCCGTTACCGCCTGTTTGACCATAAGATTAAAATCGGTTGAATAGAACGATGTTAGTTGGTACTGCGTAGGGTAGGGATTTAGTCCTTCTCCGTAAATTATTGAGCCATAGTTCAGGAGTGCGCCATCCGGATGAAGTGTCCGTGTCAGTTGTTGATCGATTGCGTCAAGACCTTCACGCTTTACTCCGTAGAGAATGCAGCCGTCGATGCCTCCAGCTATAAAGCATACGGAATCATCGTTCAGTCGAGGTAAAAATGTTCGCATATCTTCGCCGACTATCACGTAGGGTATTGTTGCGTCCATATAATCAAAATGACCTCTCAAATGTTCGTGGTGATACGGCTCGACGCCGATATATCCCGCAGCCTCGCAGAGTTCCGCTACCTCATATCCGGGAGCATCAGAATATCCGGCTCCTAAATCGACAATCACTTTACCTTTGAAAAAATTCGTAATCTCTTTCCGCAGTTCAATTGAGCATGGAGAATCTCCGCGAAGTGTGCTCACAACGAAACTCTGCAGCATCGGAGAAGCAATCGAATGAGTTTCGTACATATGGGATGTCCCCCTTGAAACCACACGTCCGGGCTCGATTTCAGTCAGTCCCTCGGTGTTAATGCCGGGCACTAAGTCCTCAAGGCGAGCTGTAGGCGGAAGTAAGCGCTCTTTTCCCATGAAAGGCGATTATGCTACGCGGCCTCAAAAAAACAAGCATTGGTGCGAATCGTAAAAATGGTTCCTGACACCAATCTTCACCAAGCAGATAGAGATGGAAGGTCGTTATAAAAGATTAGTGGTTTATGCTGTTTCGAAGCGCGTCTTGTTGTCTTCCATCCACTTACCCATATCTCCAGCCTTGCTCGGGTCGTTCATTATTTCTGGATGCGCCTGCATATAGTGAGGCATAAGTGCCTTCATCCAATCCTCGAAAGTCTCGCCTTGAGCCGTCGCATCGCACAGATCGCATTTGAGAGTTTTCATGCGAAAAATATAGCACAGGTTCTAGTGTCCAATGCACCTCGTCTAAATCTCTATGTTTTAAGACCTAAAATCGTTAGCTCCACGGGTAACTAAGGTTTCCAGCGTTCACTTCCGAAAAAATGAAAACGCCCCAGAAGGGGCGATTCATTTTCTTCAGAAGCTCCGCGGGTAAAGTCGCTATGCTTTGTTTTCCCACGTTCGCATTTAAGAAAATACAAAACGCCCTAAAGAGGGCGATGTATTCTCCTTAAATGCTCCGTCTGCTGGACGAGGTTAGAACCTATGTTATTTCGTAAAATCCTCGCGCGGATTCTTATCGGCGATAGCCGAAAATGCGGCACCCTGCATAATTGCTTTAATGAGAGCAATGGTCATTGTTGCGGGCACTTTTAAGCCAAGAGTCCATCTAACCCAAATCATCGTGTAGTGCTCGTGGTCCTTAGGTGTTTGCCTCGCACGTTCAGGACTAAATTCACCATTTCTGTCCATGTTGAAATTCTTCATAACACATACAGGGTAGAAAGCAAGTTCCCGAAAATAAGAATGAAATGTCGCTCCGCGGGTAACTAAGGTTTCCCGCGAGCGCAGTTTATAAAAATAATAGCGACACAAGGGCGCTCTATTTTCTATAACTGCTCGTCTGATAGACGAGGTTAGAACCTGCTTATGGCGACATGCTATTATCAGTCGATAAGCGCAGTTTCGACAAATGAAGAGAATTCTCGGTTCTGTTCGAAGCGTATTGGAGAAATATCACATACTCCCGTCATTTGGAGAGGACACTGTTTTTCTCCTTTCGGCAGCTATTGTAGCCATTACTTTAGTCGACCGGGAAGCGTGGGTGTTTGCTGAGCTAGTTCGAGCTCAATCTCCTAAAATCTATCTCATGATACTGCTTGGAGTTGGATTTTCTATTTACACAGCATTGTTTACGAGTTTCAAGAATGAAATTCAGAAATTTTACATTTTTTGGCTCGTCGTTATAGCGAATTTTCTATCTGCTGTTGCATCAATCGTGATATTAGGCGAGTCCACGCATGCGCCTTATTGGTACTTAGTTCCGAGTGTAAATATACTCGCAAGCATCGCACTCATAGTCCTTTGGTATGCAGATGCAATAGACCTAAGTTGTATGTCACATAAATCCGCAACATTTTCGAAAGTAGTCTACGGATTACTTTTTTTGCTCCTATTCATATTTTCTGCGGAGTACATCTGGGCAGTTCCTTGGCCTGCAGTCCTTTCTGGTGCCGTAGGATACGCGACGTTATTTAATCGAAAATTTACTGGACGTTTGCCGCAGTTATTAAAAAATAGAGATTTAAGAACAGCAGAAATTGAGTCGACTTTTAATCGAAGTGTTGAACATGTCATTCAGAGTTTGATGAATAATAGACATTTTGGAGTTAGCATCGTTACGGACTCAGGTGTTAAAGATTCTGAAATTCCGACAGAGTATGAGTCAAATCTTGATGTATATCTCGGTGAAGAAGTCAGAAAATTGAACCGTGACAGCATGAGTGTTGGAGTAGCCACCGTCGGTAAATACAGGTTTAATCGCTTTTGGTTTTTGCCTCCAAGAGAAGAAATGGCCGTGATTGTGGATGTCTATCCAAATGACCGCACTCAAGGGCATCAATTTTGCCAGATGTTTGTATATAATTCTGATGGAGAGATTGAGCTACATAAAGGTGTAATATATCTGGGAAGAATTAAAAATCTATATTCGCAATAATGAAAAGAACTGTATCCCTAAATTTTATTCTTGGCTTTGCAATTTGGGGGGCGTTTAAGGCAGCCGAAAGTCTTCTTAGAACTGCTGGAAGTCGAGATATCTACGTAAGTTACAACATTGAATTTATATATTATGCTCTCGTGGTTTTTTCCGCGATTGGTGGTATTGCGCTTGCATATTCGATTCTCAAGGCCAAACCTTGGGGTTATACGCTAGGCTTTGTATGGTTTGGGGTCGACATAGTGCACGTAATATTCACGACAATAGTTTCATATCTGGACAAGCCCCTCATGATTGAGATTCTATCGGCGACTGCAATAAGTCGGGGAAGGGATGCGGAAGGCATTGCGGCATTTGTTGAGTCGTCAGCGTACGGCACTACCACACTGGTTACAGGAGTTGTCCTTATTGCGATTTCAATTTTCTTGATTTGGCGACTTTATGTAAATCGCGCGTATTTTGGAAAAGCGGTCTAGGGTCATATTAGAAGTATTGGTTTACAGAGAAACATGCAACCTCGACTCCACGGGTAACTAAGGTTTCCCGCGAGCGCAGGTTATAAAAATAATAGCGACACAAGGTCGCTTTATTTTCTATAACTGCTCCGTCTGCCAGAGGAGGTTAGAACTTTTTAGGAACAAATGTTGCTTTATTTTATAAGTATGTTATAATAAGAAAATGGAGAAAACGAAAATACTGAGCGCAGTTTCCAAAGCTGTGATGGATGTCTATTGGAAGATGAAAACCCGTGCGCTCCGGACAGTGTTGGGAGAGAAAGGTTTTTCTGCTCTCTTAAAACGTCAAGGAGAAGCGCATCGGGAAAGACAGGCTGCAAACGCTGCGAAGAAAGCTGAAATCGTCGCACAGTTGGAATCGCGCATGGAGTCCTCAGGCCTTGTTCCTGAAGGAATTCTTATGCAAGTTAATAATCTTAATCCTGAAGAAAAATGGGATTTTCTTTGGGGTTTTACTCAGCTAGATCAAGAGTTGGTCAGTCTAATGAAAAGAAAAGAATTAGCTGACGATGATTCAAAGATAGCGGCATTCATTTCACGTCTCGGGTATCGCGCGGAGTCACCAAAAGTGCAAAAATTGCTTGAAATTGTGTATCGAAACGGTATACGTTTCGCTAAGGAAGGTCGTTTGTCCGTAGAAGAAAATTCACAGAATTAATCTTTCCTGAGTTGCTCCGCGGGTATTTCAGAATTCCCGCGAGCGCAGGTTATAAAAATAATAGCGACACAAGGTCGCTTTATTTTCTATAACTGCTCGCAGGGTGGAACGATTATAGAACTTTAGACTGGCAGAAACACTATCCGTCACCGATTTTTACTCTTCGTCAGATTCAAGTTTTACTTTCAAAATAGACACACAGGCAAACTCATGACAGCCGGGGGTGGTACGCCCCCATGAAAAAGAGGATTATACATATCTACCATTTAAAATCCGTGAGTAGTTTTAAGAAAAGGTAATACATGTGTTCGTAGTTATTGACAGTATTTATAGCGATAAATGACCGTCTGCTTAGATAAATCCGGTTGCCAATGTTTACAAAGGTGTACAATGTAGGCATGCAGCAGCGAAGCACATCTAGGCTTCGGGTGGGAAACTCAACATCCCGACTTCTTAATTTAAAAACGCCAACAGCACTCCTGTTGGCGTTTGTTGTTTTATTTTCATACGGTCCTTCTTCAGTCTTTGGCGCCTTTGGTGGAGGAGAGCCGACCGTGCTCACCGCGAATCCTTTTTCCGATCAGTCGACAAATCTAAAAGTTGACGGTCCAACTGGTGCGTTCACTCAGCGCATTCCGATTGTTATCCCTCCCGGAAGAAACGGCATGCAACCGGATATTGCTCTTGAATACAACAGCCAAAGAACAGAGGACAGTATGGTTGGGTACGGGTGGTCGCTCTCAGTTCCATACATTCAACGTCTGAATAAAACTGGTTCCCAAGATCTCTACACCACAAGTACGGTATTCACATCGTCTTTGGACGGGGAATTGGCAAAAACCTCTGCCACAAGTTCTCAGTATCGTGCGCGTATTGAATCAGTCTCCGCAAACACCTATTTCTTCGCAAACAACACATGGACGGTCTTTGATAAAAAGGGGACTCGCTACATATTCGGTTCTTCAGACTCAGGACGTCAGTATGATGTAACCAGCGGTTCCTCAGAAAGCACTTTTAAGTGGATGCTCCAGGAAGTGAGAGATACTAATGGCAATTTCATAAGTTACTCATATCTCGAAAACGGCAACGAACTGTACCCATATCAAATAAAATATACTGGTTACGCCTCGACTGACGGATCTTTTCTTGTCGCGTTTTCAACCAGTACTCGCTCCGATGTTCGCGAGAGCTATAAACCTGGCTTTAAAGCAACGTTAAATTTCCGCATCTCACAGATTGATATCTCTGTATCAGGTACTCTCGTCAATAGATACACGCTCTCATATGGCACTGGCACAAACGGAAAGCGTTCCTTGCTTTCAAGTGTTCAGCAAACAGGTTATGACGAAAGCGGTGGCTCTGTTACGCCACCCGCTGTTACGTTCACATATGCAAATTCGTCAGCGGCATTTGTCTCTCAAAGTAACGGTACTCCGGTACAGGGCCCCGCGTACGTTGTTGCGGATACAAATGGAAACGGCATCAACGATATAAACAGGTTTGTACTGAATGGCGGCACAAACACTGGTGAATTTTATTTGGACCAAGCAAACACGAATACTACAAATGTCTCAGAGTATTGGGCAGATAACGCCAACTCTTCAGGCCATCTTGCCATTGAAAACGGTGTTCGTTATTTCGATGTCAACGGCGACGGAAAGGCGGATATTGTAAAAAGTTTTCAGAACGATCAAACCGGAACAATCGATAAAAAGATCTATGAGGGTAGTGGCAGTCTTTCATTTTCAACCACTACAAATTACACCGGCATGTTGCCTGACTTTGGTAGAAAATCAGGCGGTACTATTTTCACCACAGGTCTTTTTGGTGAGGTAAACGGCGATGGGTTCCCTGACTATGTGAAAGCAGTCAGCGGGTACGGCGGTGGATACACGTTTACGGGTAATGGTTCCGCTTTCGCTACCTCGAGTGTCTTTTTCCCGCTGTACCAACTGCCAAGTGTCTCGTACACACTCTATAGCTCCTCACAGCTCGTCGACATCAATGGTGACGGTCTTGATGACTGGGTACATTCAGACGATTCGACAACGTACGTGCACTTAAATAACGGACGTGGATGGGGTAATGCAACCAGTACGCAGTGGGGCATTGCAACCTCTACATACTACAAATCTACGTCAGGTGCTGACACGCAATATTACGACCGCGGCATACGTTTCGTCGACATCAACGGAGACGGACTTGCAGACTTTGTTCGTTCGTATTCGATGGTGTCAAATAGCGCCTGCACTGGTGCGCTTCCTGAGATGGGGAACGTTAAGCAGGTATTTCTAAATACAGGAAATGGGTGGGCAACCACAACTGCATATGCGCCAGGCTATATCGTGAATGGGTGGATAAACACAAATGGTGAACCCTGCGGAATGACAGGTGTTAAAAGAAATGAGCTGGTGAACTGGACAGGGAACGGGCAGATGATGCAAGACGTCATCACTTCAGTGACGTACCCTCAAGGCGGTACACGCACTGTTACCTATACGCCTTCAGCACAACTCGGAACAAATCCGAATTTACCCACTTCGCTTCTCGTCGTTACCGCACTTGCAGAAAATGATGGTTTTGGAACAATAGGCACCACTACGTATGCATACGGCGGGGGAAAGATTTATCTTGCAAGCACAACTCCTGATCGCAGGTTCGCTGGCTTCTCTGTTTCAACCACGACCTCACCGGATTCAATAACCAGCACGTATTTCCATCAAGGAACTGGGCTCAATACACTTCTCGGTGAACTCACAAACGGCTTCGCGCACATCAATCGTCCTTTTAGGAAGGATGTTTTTGATCTTTCGGGTGCATTAAAACAGCGCACGCTCTACAGATGGGACTCATTCGCATATGCTTCAAGTACATTCATCGGTCTTGGGCGCGAAATGAATTTTGATTACGATTCTCTCGGTGATCACAAAGACCGCGCCACAGAATACGTGTATGCATCAAGCACAAATGATGTCTTGAAAGCAATCGAATATGGCGAAGTTACTGGTGCACTGGATGGCTCATTGACCGATCTCCTTACTGACAAAAGAATTACCGAATACCTCTACGCAGCAACCACTACGGCTACGACTACCACCTCAAGTGGCGGGGGAGCAAGCGGAAACTCCAACTCTCTCGACTTGGAGAAAGATTCTTCGCAGTACATGTCTGCCGCTGATTCTGCTTCGCTTTCTCCAACTGGAAGCATTACGCTTGAATCGTGGATTAAATTAGAGTCAAAGCCGGCGGATGGCCAAGATTACGTTGTTATCGGAAAACATGAAACAAGTTCAAATAAACGAAGTTACCAACTAGGTGTTGTTACCACAGAGGGAACAAAGACTCGTGTTTTCATGAACCTCTCCTCTGACGGAGGTGGTGCAAATATTCAATACAAAACCAGTTCAACCCAACTTTCTACAGGCGTGTGGACTCATATAGCGGGCGTCTATGATGTTAATGCACATTCAATAACGCTATACGTGAACGGCGTTGACGCAGGTGCGGCTGATCAGGCAGGAAATATTTCCTCAATATATAACTCGAGCTATGGACTTGGTGTCGGTGCCAGAAACATTGGTGGCACGCCTTCGCATTTCTTTGACGGAATAATTGATGATGTGCGGATATGGAATATTGTTCGTTCTGGTTCTGATATTTTAAATGCAACCACTACGGAGCTCACCGGTTCTGAATCAAACCTGAACGCATATTGGAAATTGAACAATAACGCAAATGATGGAACCGCAAATTCCAATACCCTTTCACCAACCGGAAGTGTTACGTACCCGACAGACACCCCGTTCTCAAGTGGAGGAGGTGGCGGAGGAACATCAACCACAACATCAACTTTCACACTTATCAGTGTCCCATCTCAAGAAACACTCACGAACCAAAGTGGGACCACCATAAAACAAACAAAGTTTTTCTACGACTCCCTCCCACACGGCTCAGTTAATATCGGTAACCTCACGAAGCGCGACACACTCATTTCAGGAAGCACATTCGCTTCTGAACAAAACGCATACAACGCATACGGGCTTGTGGCGTCGACCACTGACCCTCGTGGGAACGTCACCTCATTTACGTATGACTCTCGAAATCTGTATCGAGCCACAACCACAAACGCGCTCTCACAATCAACACATGCATACTTCGATTACACGCTCGGTAAGCCCAAGCAAACAATAGACGCGAACGGCTTAGTGTTTGAAACGGTGTATGACGGTCTTGATCGCCCGATAACAGAAAAACAGCCTGACCTCACGACCCCCTCTACCTTAGTCACAAAGAAAACATACGCATACACAGACACAGTCGGTTTGCGCAAAGTGCTCGAAACCAATCACCTCGACGGCTCCACTGACTTCACGATACATAAGTATCTCGACGGCTTTGACCGTGTGATACAAACGAGGAAGGAAGCAGAAGATAGCAACAAATTCTCGGTCAAAGATATCGTCTACAACTCTTCAGGATTAGTAGATAGGGAAAGCTTGCCGTACTTCAGTACTGGCTCGTCGAAAACAAGTGCAACATCAACTTCACATCTCTATAGTCGTTATACCTACGACGCCCTGAAGCGTCTTCTGACTGCAGCTAATTCTGTTGGTACTACCACCACCGCATATGAAGCATGGTCTGCAACCACGACAGACGCAAACGGCAACCCGAAGGGGCTAGTGTATGACGCATTCAAGCAGTTAGCGAAAGTGATTGAGTATGAGTCAGGCACTCCGTACACCACACAGTATGAGTACGACACGCTTGGGAGCCTCACCAAGATTACGGACGCCAGTGCGAACGTGAGGAACTTCACGTACGATGCCCGCGGAAAGCGGTTAACTGCAGAAGACATTCATAATCCAGCCGACGGCACATACGGAACCTGGAGCTATTCATATGACGTCGCAGGAAACTTGGCAACCACTACTGATCCGAAAGGGCAGGTGGTTGACTACCTCTATGACCCTCTCAACCGCGTGCTCTCGGAAAACTACACCTCCGCATCAGGAAATGAAGTTGAGTACCAGTACGACTTCTGCACCTACGGCATTGGCAAAATGTGCACCGCCACTTCAACGGGCGCAACCACCAAATTCACGTACAACTCACTCGGACTCCCTGCAACCGAAAAGAAAACAATAGAAAACGTTACTTACACCACCGCATACACATACAATCGCCAAGGCAACCAGACAAACATTCTCTACCCTGACAGCTCAGAAGTGCAGTACACATTCAACACTGCGGGGCTCTTAGAATCGGTACTCCAAAAGGAATATGGTGGTTCATTCTCGGACATCGTTTCAGACTTCGACTACGGACCACACGAGAAGATGACCTTCAAGGCGCTCGCTAATGGTCTTAACACCCGCTACACCTACGCGCAGAATGAACTCTATCGACTCAGAAACATATACACCACTACCTCGGCTTCGCTCACCGAAGGCGGGGGCGAGTTTGCGGCACTCTTTGGAAAGTACAAGAATTTTGCAACCGTCGCCAAAGAACTTCCGCTCGCTATCCAGGGCGCACTTCAATATCTAACAGAGCTCATGACAGATGCGGTATTCACAGAGTCTGAAGTGTCAGGAGGGGAAGTGCTTGGAGAGGTAGCAACGAGTACCGAGGAGCTTGCACATAGCGAACAAGAGCAAACCCCAAACGAAGAGATGACACTTCAAGATCCAGTTGTTATAGAAGATGCTTCTGTTGCGTCGAGTACAGATACTGAAACTATTTCTTCGATTCTGGAAGACGATGAGGTAGCGTCTTCAACTTTGGAGGTTAAAGCCGATATCGCAAGTACATCACCCAAGGTTGCGCTTCGCTCACTGCTTGAAAATAAGACCAGTGTTGAAAAAGCAAACATAAAAGCGCAAGGGATTGTTGATGAAATTTCAAAGAAGGAACTGAAAGATATAAAGCGTGAATCATATGACCTTGAGATAGTTCACATTGAGAAGATTGAAGATGGTGTTCAAGCATTCGTACGTGCATGGACAAAAGATGGAAAGCAGGTTGGGTTCGGCCTTGCAGGCGAGGTGGATATCGAGCGTTTCCGTGTCTTCAATCCTCCTATTCTCATTCCTGATCCTGACGGAGATATAGAAGAACGTTGGATCGACAGGCAAGGTGTAGAGCATATAAATCGATATCGTGAAGATCCTACGGAAGCACTCCTTCAGGTTCTTGAAGATACGATTCGTATCAAAACGGAGAAGTTTGGCCCTGAGCGAATTGAGAAAGAAAAAGTTGGAAAGACTACCTCCATCTTTTATCCGTCCGGCGGGGAAGATGGATACATCGGGTACGGCGTCAGCAACTGGTCAACCACACGTAATGCAAGTGCTGGTACGGAACTCAGTACAGCTGATACTGGTCTCGCAACCTACGGAAGCAAGTACATCAATAACGGCAATTACGGTATCTTCCGCACATTCCTGCGGTTCAATACTGCTGGGTTGCCTGACTCGGACTCAGTGAGTTCTGCAACAGTGTCTCTGTATGCCTCTGCAAGTGTTACGGGCGCACACAACGAGGAAGATGGGCGCGATTACTTTGTGCTTGCCACTTCAACCGCCGCGAGCGATACCACGCTCACAACCGATGATTATGATCAAGTTGGAGGGCTTGCACTCAGCTCGCTTATCGATGGCAACACTCTTACGGCTAGCGCCTACAACGATTTCTCGCTTAACACTGCAGGCAGAAATGAAGTATCAACCACTGGGTACAGCAAGTTTTCACTTCGTGAAGGACATGATTTCGAGAATGACACTCCAAATGCCGGCGAGGACGTCAATTGGTATGGAAATTGGTTTGAACCAAAAGCATCGGAATCCACCGGTACGACAAATGATCCAAAGCTCACCATAGAACACACCGCTTCAAGTTTAGCTCCGGATTCTCCGACATCACTTTTGGTTGAAGGACAATCTTCTGCGGCGCAGACGCCCGATCCAACTCCTGAGTTTTCAGCAATCTTCAACGATCCAAACGCGGGAGATTATATTGGTTGGTATCAAATACAAGTTGCAACCGACACCACCTTTGCTACTCCAACCTGGGATTCAGGAAAGACAACATACAACGCTTCTACCACCGTTGGCGCTCGAACATCTAACATCTCATACGCTGGCACAGCGCTCTCCTCAACCACCCCATACTTCTTCCGCATTAAGTTCTGGGACGCAGGGAATCACGAAAGTGCATGGAGCAGTACATCCCGCATCTTCTCTCTCGAAGGCACTAACCCCACCATCTCCTCAGGTATCCAAGACATCACGTACACCTATGATGCAGTGGGGAACATCACCCAAATAGCGGACACGAGTAACACACAGGCACGGAATACCACAGCCTATGCGTACGATACGTTGTATAGATTGACTTCAGCAATCACCACAGTGGCAAGTACTTCTCCCTATGGACAGACCTATGCGTATGATCCGTTGGGCAACATCACATACAGGAGTGATGTAGGTTCATATTTATATCAGGGAACAACTACAGGAAGCTATGCAAATAGTCATGCTCCGACCTTAATCAACAATCTTGCTGTTTCATACGACAGAAACGGAAACATGACGAATTTCGCATCAACAACCAACTTTTTCGACTATCGCAACCGCATGATCTACTCATACGCAAGCTCGTCTCCGACCTCTATCTTCAACACATACGACCACACTGAACAGAGAATGACGAAGTGGGTATCCGGAGTGGGAACAACCACTTATCCGTCACGTCTGTACACTACTCAGGGTGCGACATCAACTATTAGCAAGAGCATCTATGCGGGTGGGGAACTCATCTTAACCATCAAGGGTTCTGGAACAGGAGCCGCATCAACCACCAAGGAGTATATCCACCTCGATCACTTAGGAAGTACGAATGTCACAACCTCAGCAGCAGGCACTGTACAGTCTGCAATCTCGTACTATCCATTCGGAGGCGAGAGGGTAACCACCGCATCTTCCACTACAGACCGCCACTACATCGGAGAGCGCACAGATTCTGAGACAGGGCAGAGTTATCTGAATAACCGATACTATGAGGCGGGTCGCGGACAATTCCTTTCACAGGATCCTGTTTTTTGGACTATGGGAACAATACCCCAAAACAGTGGATTGAGTTCAATATACGCTTCGAATTGGAACGGAAATTTGGCATCTGGCTACTATTCAAGTTTTGGGATGGGAAGAAATACAGTTAGTTCCGAGCAGGCAGGGTGGCTTGTAGACCCGCAGTCTCAGAACGCTTACGGGTATGCTCGTGACAATCCGATCAGATTCAAAGATGTTAACGGACTTGCCTTTGCCGAAGCGTCCGTAAACGTAAGTCCTCCACCACCTATTTTTCTAACAGCATCGTCAGGGTTTAGGGCAGACGGGATAGGTTTAGTTTGGTTTATTTCCGGTGGAGTATCAATTGGTGCATCTCATCCAATCAAGGCTACTATTTCTTCGGGGAATTTGTCACATAAAACTGAATTAACGGTTTCGCGAGAATTTGAACTATACGCTGGCGCTGGAATGGGTATTTCTACCGAGGGAGTATTTGATCCAAGAAGTCCTTTAAGTACAGGGAAGTATCCCTCAACCAGTTATTCGACGGGAGCTGGATTAGGAGGTGGTCTCTCGCAACAGTATACTTTCTCAGTACCAGTTATATCTTGGAGTTCATTAGTTAATTCTATAATTTCCTCTAATGCTGGCGGCTCTTCAAGGCTGCCTTCAACTGTTACCCAAAACGGCACTACGTATTATCGAACAAAAGACGGATTATTAAGCACCAGTCCGCAGAAATCAAAATAAATTTATGATATTTCTATCTCTCCTTCTTTTCACTATAGGGACTATCTTCATTTTTTTTCATAGAAAGATATCTAATTGGTTATATAAATTGCATTACCCGTACTTTAAGAAAATGTATTCTTGGTTTATTGATATAGATGGAGCACGATTTCGAAAATCTTATGATTTTGCGATGCTGTTTTTCGGCCTGTCCTTACTTATTGGGGCATATTTTGTGTATTTTGGACCTATCACTTTATAAATGGGTAGAATTAGCTTGAAAATGAAAATGGTGTCAGGTACTTTTTCTTAATAAAAGTGTTTCCTGTAATAGTTCGTCGTTTCATATTCGAGGCTTTGATGATTCAATAGTTCTCTAACATGTAATTCTATTTACAGGACATTCGAATCCTCGCTTGTTTCAAGGACGTATATCTCTGGCGTCTTATCCCACTCAATAGAAAATCTTACATAAATTTGTATCAGTACTCTTTCAGCAAGATGATCTTTTTGTTTTTGAACCTCTTTAATCTCCTTTAGCCATTCTGGTGGTTTCGAGATAAATTCATTCATAAGTGCCTCATCTTCCGAAAACGCTTTTATATTAAAATAAAATATGTCTCGAATAAGATTCTGATCTTCACCCTCATTTATCGGAGAGTGCTGAACGAGTTTTCCTAGAGTCTTTTTGTTAATGATGTAGATATTTGTCTTCGATTTATTATCAAAGATCTCAAATACAGGAATGAACTTATCTTGGTATTTATATTGCCCATAGAAACCCTGCACATCTATTTTGGGAGTATCTTTGTGCCAGTAAGGCATAAAGGTATGTGTACTATCAAAGAAGCGCATCATCGAAACCCTATTCCCAACAATGATAATGTCATCAAGATTTTTTAATCCTTTCAAGGTCTCATCAAATTGCCCCTTTTTAATTTTTGTAGCCTTTTCTCTTATCTTGTCTAGGATTTCTGAGTCAACGCCCGTAGCAATGTTTCGTCCGTAGTTTTCGCCCCAGTCGCCATAGTGCACGTGCCAGTTATCGAAGAAAGCCGCCTTGTCATCAACTGTATTTACTCCAAACCTTGTCTTGTCTTCAGGATTATATTTTTTATCCACCCGATTTTCATATAGGTCGAGATATTCAAATAGGGATACAGCCCGGACACTCTTTTTGTAAGAGGTAATGACATCTTTCTTAAATTTTGCGATTTTCTCAATCGCTGGAGCTTTGCGTCTCTTTTCTGCTATCTCATTTTCTTTTTGCCTCTTTTCTGCACTAGTAAGAAGCTCCCTAAATTTATCTAGTCTCTCTTTTGCTTTAGAATTAAGTACAAAACTCCATTTATCAGGATTTTGCTTTATGTCATCAAGTGTCTTAATGAGATCTCTTGTGCCCTCTACCAAATAGGCAAAATCTCTGTTTGTGGGGATTTCAATACTACTTAGTCTGTCATCAGAGGTATTCGCTAAAATGATAAGTGATTTAACCGCATAGAATTTCTCAAGTTTTTCAAGAATCTGGATCGTGTGAACTCCTTCATCTGGTCTAGATTCCCACCAACTCCAACCCCAAAAATCTTCTACATCGAAGGAATGCACTTGCTGGAATATGGTCGTAAACTCCACAATCTCGTTGGGAAGAGAGTTATGAATATCATTAAAAAAACTCCTAAGTATTGAATCTTCAGGATTTTTTTGTAGACGATCAAAAATAAGACTTGCTATACCGAACAACATTTGAGATCGTCTGTTATCAATCTCACTCCATACATTCTTTCGTTCTTTGAGTAAGGTAAGGTTTTCTTCCAACAATTTCCGTTTCTCTGGAGTAATGTTGTTTTGTTCAAGCTCGTATTCTAGGATATGGAAGTTGTCGTAGTGACGATCAGGGTCTGTACGATCAAAAAGTTTTAATATTGTATTTTTGAATTGCTGGAAGGCATCGAGGTCTCTTTCATCAAAAGATCTTTTTAGTAAGTTTTGGAAAATAAAGAAAAGATGTATAGAAAAATCTTTGTATGAGCGTAATTCTTCAATGGTAATATCCTCCTTTTTTAGTGGAGCTTCTATATAGTAGTCACAAAGCTCCTTTAGATACCTCCAACTTCGATCTGATAAAAATTTCTTAACGTGTTCATCGTCTGTTCGCCTCGAATACAGATAGACGTGTTCAGACAAACCAATGAATTCTTGGAATAGATAGTGGTCGTGTTTCTCGATTGCTCTTTTGGCAACTGATATTGGAACGTAAGCCACTGTTCTTATAATGTCTTTATTGTTTGTTTTTACTGCCTGTTCAAAAAGATCAATTAGATCTGATGATAGCCACCTAACCTCCTGCCAACCCGAAAACCAAGAAGTTCTTTCTTTTCTGGCTTGCTCGTAATTATATCCACCTCCGCAACTAAGAACTTGTTCAAGAAATCCTTCTGCAAGCACTATGTATGTCTTTGCCAACTCCTCGACTTCACCTGTTCTAGTTTCCTTGATCGCTGATATGAACTGATCTTTGATATTCGAAAGTTCATATCTGACTTCCTCCGCAAACGACTCTCTGGCTTCTATTTTGAATATCTGGTTAAAAATAGCCCTTAGCTCGGAGATAAAAGCCTCGTCATCTTTTACTAAACTCTTATCGAAACACAGTAGATTGCTGTGCTTTTCATCTATTACATCGTGGTACTTTCTGGCTATGTACCTTTTATTATTTTGCACTAATGTTTTTTGTTCTGGTGTATCTTTGACTTGAGAATCTGATGAAAAATCATCGGAGGTTTTTTCCTGTTGTGTTTCGTATGCAAAACCGTTCTCATTTGCTTTTTGTTCTAGCTTCTCTGAAAATTCCTTTAGCTTCCTTACATCTATTTCAGTAATTACACCGAGCTTTTCAGCCTTGAAGCAAACAAGAGCTTTTTGGTTGTCGAAAGAAAATGGGTGATATTGTAATTTAATTTCTTTTCCATCGAGTTTCGAGAGCAATATATTGTCAGCAAGTCTTTCATCTATGGCAAAACCTATGCTTTGTTGAACTAGCTCTTTTAGTAATAATCCTCGTTTTTTGACCAGCTTATGCTTACTTAATAACGTAGAGATTATCTTTGCTAGTGAATAGATGGCGAATAACGCTACGGCAATAACAGGGATTACGATTAAATAATTAATGTCACCCCATAGCAAAAGCAAAAAAGATAATATGACTGAAACCGTGAGTGGCCATATATAACTTTCTCTAAGCAGTACTCTACCTCTGTCGGTTGATAGATCGCGAAAGCTTTCAGCTATGAAGATGGTTAATGCAAAAACTATACCCCCAACACCTGCTATGATGGCGATCAAATTTTGATAGTGATTATCGTCTTGTTCAATTAGAGGAAAAGTATAATTAATTCCAATTTTGCAAAGTACGAATTCTACAAACCACTGTACCCAATGAGAAAAAACAAAGAGGACTACAAAGATCCCTAGAATTAAGATGAATGATTTTAATGATGGGTTATATAAATTGAAGCCAATGCTTTGAGAAAATGGAGAGGGCTTACATCTATTCTTCCTTTCGAGTCTAACTAAAGTCGATAGGTTTTGATTTTTGTGTGAATCAACAAAATTAACCACCTTAAGTTTTGTGTGGCGACTTAGATTTTTTACAAAATCTATTGAGAGTTGTTTTATTCTATCTAACTTATTTATCACACCTACATTATCCACCTTTTAGCTTGTAATGTAAAGAATTGTAAAGTATACTTTTGATATATGAACGACAAGGAGTTTTACACGGCTCAAGATCTTGCCGATAAGCTGGGGGTCAACATTATGACCATCTATCGGTATATAAAAGCTGGGAGGCTTAAGTCGTTTAAGTTTGGAAAGGAGTTTAGAATTGAGATTAAAGAATTCGAAAGCTTCTTGAACAAGCACAAAACACAAAAATAATTCCTGATTTGCAGGATTGCGCATGTTCCATACAGCGACCCTCTATTGAAACTGCATTGCCGTGTATCCGTTAAGTTTCTGATTATCTAACAACATTTTGATAGTAAGAGTCTTCGATGGCATTTTGATCTCGTATTTCGGCTTCATAACTACCATTACAATAGGGGCTGTTAGCCATTCCTGGATTTCTGCAATCGACCGAAATTGTATTCGTGCTTTTATCGCTCCCGGACATTCCGATAAAAATTAACCATAGTGTGAAACCTCCCAATAGAAGCCATAGCGTGTTCCTTGTCTTGTCACTTATAATCCTTCTTTAGATTTAGCTCATAAGTGACCGTGGTGAGCTAGCAAAAAGCCCGCCACGGGTAGAGACCGAAGCCTCTCACACAAGTTTCCCTGTGTGGCGATCAAGCAAACCATGACGGGTTCTTTACGCTTGATCGACTTGAGACCATGCTCGTGGATAATCCACGAGTTTAGGTCAGTTCTCTATAGGGTTTGTACTTAAAAGTATACACCCGATGAATAAATACCTATGTACATTGAAAGAATCGGTACCCAACGAGGTTCACTATATCGAGATTTTCAGGCCCATTTCCAGGTTTCGTATCTCAGATGTTGCAATTTTACCAAAAGTATGCTATAATAGAACAAAGTTAAAGTATTCAAAGAGAAGTTTTCAGTTCAGAGACGTAAACGCTCATTATTTTGACTCAATAAAGTCGCGGCAGCTTGTCGGAAGAGCTCGTGCCGACTCTAAATCAGCACGAAAGGTTCCGAACCTCTACACCGAAACGATACCTATACTGAATCCTAGCAATAGCTAGTCTTATCTACCCGATGAGGAGACGTGATTCTCCAGGGCTCGGACAAGATTCAGGCAGGGGAGTGAGGGCAGAGGGGGTCTCCAGAGAAAGGGGCCTATGTTAACAAATCTTCATTATCCGGATGGATCAAAAAAGGATTACTCAGCAAGTTAGAATTGAGAAAGAAACTCATAAAAAGTTGAAGCGAGCCTCAATTGAAGCTGGCTCCACTATGTCTGTCTTTTTGACAGCTTTACTAGAAACTTACTTTAAGGACCAAAATAATGCAGTCAGTTAGACGCAGGTATGAAACCGTTTCTGAGCGGCATCCTGAACACAGTTCATACATTAACTTTGCTAAATCAATACAAGGGCAGGGATTTACCAGAAAGACCATTACAAAATGGTTCTCGGTCCTGGTAGACGTAGGAGATTACGAGTCGGTAAGTAGAAATAGCCTCATTCGGGAGCTTACAAAGCTCTCAGATAGAGCTAATGAAGCCTATAAGCAAGAAACTGCCGATTTTAAGGCAAAAAAGACTTATAAGCAGGTCAAAACTGTAGAACGACCACGAGGTCATGTTCCGTTCTTTGCCCCCGTATACGCTTAAAAACGCCTTCAAATTGACATTCCTCAGGTACCTAACGGAATTGTCTAGGTGCTACTACGTTGAAAATCGGAACAAAAATATGTCTACCCACCTTATTACACATAAATTACATTCATATGACAGTTATTAAACTTACACATGAGCAGATTGCAGAGTTCAAAAGTATCATGAAAGAAGAGTACGATGTTGAGTTTGGTACAGACCAAGCTTGGCTTTGTGCAGAGTTATTAGTCAAGTACTTTGCCGAGTTACGAAAAAGTAAGGAGTATATAATTGAGGCATGAAGGCAGTCATATATGCTCGGGTAAGTTCAAAAGAGCAAGAAGAGACGGGTTACTCGCTAGAAGCCCAACTTAAGTTACTTCGGGAATACGCAAGCAGTAAGGATGTAAAGATTGCAAAAGAATTTAGAGTTTCAGAGTCAGCTAGTAAGTGGCAACTGCGCAAGACACTGGATGAAATGCTTTCGTTCTGTAATAAGAATGGGGTTGACCTTATTCTCTGTGAAAAAATAGATCGTCTAACAAGGAGTTTGAAAGACGCGGCAATCGTAGACGAATGGGTTGGAGGAAAGAAGGAGCGTGCGGTTCACTTTGTAAAAGAGAACTTCATTCTAAGTGAAAATACTCGAGCACATGAAAACTTGGTATGGGATATGAAAGTTGCAGTTGCACGCTTTTATACCAACAATCTTTCAGAGGAAGTTAGAAAGGGACAGAAAGAGAAATTGGCTCAAGGATGGCTACCGACAAAACCACCACTTGGATATAAAACCATCGGAGAAAAAGGAAAGAAAATCCACGTCGTAGATGAGGAAAAAGCTGACTATGTTAGGGAGATATTTAACCTGTATGCAACTGGGCAATATTCTCTTAAGCAACTGTGCAAAGTTATGTACGATAAGGGTCTCCGGACCCGGAAAGGATACGCGGTCGCGAAGAGCAGAATGGCCGCACTCCTGTCAGATCCTTTTTACTACGGAGCAATTCGTTGGAATGATGCTGTGTATGGCTATGGAAAGCAAGAACCTCTAATATCTAAGCCACTTTTTGACTCAGTTGAAAAGGTACTTCGAAAAGGTTGCACTCCTAAGTATCGAAAACACCTCTACGCTTTCACAGGGTCTATCCGTTGCGGAGATTGCGGAGGAAAAATAACTTGGGAGAAGCATAAAGGCATCGTATACGGCCATTGTAATGCTTATAGAAATTGCGCTCCTCGTACTTGGTACAAAGAACAAGATCTACTTAAACAAGTCTCTGCTACTTTTGAGAAGTTGGTGGTGAAAAGTAAGAGAGTTGCAGAGTGGGTTGTGCGTACACTTAAGGAAAGTAATCGAAATGAAGAGGAGTCTCGGGCTGTACGCGTAAAAGATTTACAGTCGCAAGCTGAAAGAATTGGCATCAAACTAGCCCAGCTTTACGACGACAGGCTAGATGGCCGAATTCCTACGGAGCAGTACGACATAAAGGCCCGTCAACTCACTGAAGAGAGAAAGGAGTTGGAGGCTGAAATAGGCAGACAGAATAATGTTGGAGATGAGACAAGGGAATTGAGAGTAAAGATCTTCGAATTATCACAAGCCGCATCTAAGATATTCCAAGAAGCAGACATTGATAAGCAACGTACTCTTATTGGGCTCGTCTTTGAAGAACTGAAGATGGTCGACGGCAAGATTAGTTACACATTCAGGGAACCGTTCAGGGTATTGGAGAGAGCAGCCAATGAAACTAATAGTTCTAAATTACCAGAAAATGCGTTTTCTGATTCTGAAATTTTAGAACTGAACAAATCGCCTTATTATTCAACGTCAAACGATGTTGAAGGTATTGAATTAAAACCTAAGCTCGCTTGCTGGTCGTTCTTCCGAACGTCCAATCTGCTAAATGTCATACAGCAGCCTGACTATTTCGCGAAAGAGACGCAAGAGCTCCTTGCCTCAGTTTAGATACCAACCGCAAGTGATGAGAGCCCGAAGAACCAGCACCAAATGAGAAACAGCGCTACCCCGAAAGCCAATGTGTAAAAGCCTCTGCGTTGAAAGATTTTGTCTGCGTCAGGTGCGTTGATTAATGCCGCGCGGTCAGGTAGTTCGGCAGTTACTCTCGCCCTAGTGCGCTCGCGTTCTTTCTTACTAAACGCCATTCCAATACCAGTGATTGTTATGAGAATACTGAAGCCGAGAAAGTAGTATCCAAAATATCGGCTATCCTTTGCAAAGTTTGAAATCGTTAGCACTATTGCGAGTATCGCTAGGGCTATAAAAAGCGGTCCAGAGCGAGGAAGTTCAATTGGTTTCTTTAAAAAGTCGAACATACCTAAAGTATATCGGAAGGGGCGGAGGTCGCAAAAAGAGGGGCGGGCTTTCTGAAGGGATGCTTATATGGCACACTCACGAATGCCCTATGAATAATCCGTTTCGAATTTCAAGAGAAGGACTGATTGCACTCTTAGTAGATTCGACGAGACGCTTTTCTGCAGAGAGCTATGGTCGCCTCCTTGAAACATTTACCCGCGAGGAAATTCGTGAACAGTTAGACGGTGGCGCAGGGGCAATCTTCGATGTGATACGGGAACATAATGCCACTTTTGCAGCTGAGACAAGTAATGTTGAAGTAGTGGTTGCGCTTGGACTATCCGATTTTTATTTTCCACACTCGGAAACAGAAATCGCGTTTGAACTGGCGCGGCGCGTAAATCCTGCAACAGTTACCACATATGAAAGCTTAGTGGAGTCTTTTGAAAATAATACGCCAGTTGATTGTCAGATTACTGGCGACGGCACCGTGCTTTCTTTTCAGATTAAACGGTACCCACTTGAGCGACTCGGGGACACAAACCAAGATTTTCTTAACTGGTTCCGCGGTGTCATTGAGCACTATGGAAATATGAGGGGTACTATCCTAGCGATTCTTATGCAGCCCAGTGGAGCGCCCGTCCAAGTACCTTTTAACCCAGCATTACTGCACGACGAGATGCTCGCAATGAGAGACCAAATAACCTTTGACGAAGTGGTCCTCCAATACAACGACCACGGGGAGCACTTTGCTTTGCACAAAATATTCCCAGAGCATCGTAGGCTCCTTGTTCCTATGGACTGGGGATTAAGGAGGTTTCGAGGCGACGTTTAGGGACAGGCAAAAAAAGCCTAACTTCTGTAAGATAAGGGGGTGCCGATAATCAGCCAATCCACCGATGCGCTCACTTCCGCCGTGCCCTGCCTTTTCGGTTTTTTACGAGATTCGCTCTGTACTTACCAAACCGCAAATCTGCCCGTCTACTTTTCATTGGGAGAGGCAGTGGCAGCGTTCGGTTTAATATTTGCTGTCTTCCAACTCACAAAACCCGCGTGGGAGATTACGCTGAAAATCAGACCGTCTTGGCAGCGTCTGTTACTTTTCATCTCTTCAGGCATAGGATTATTTTGCATTTTTCTATCCGTGCTCGTTTCGCAAATTCCTACATACTGGTTTCCAAACCTGCACTTGCACCCCTCGTTCTTTGAGACACTCGGCTTTGTTGCCTTTGTTATCGGTCCCACTAGTTACTTCATCTTTGCGACAAACAGAAGCGGTCTATTTCATCGCAACAGCGCCGCGAGGTTTTATGGAGTCTTGCTTGGCGAAACCGCGCGCGCCACTCCAGAGAGAATCGAAGCCATTGTCAATCTTATTGGGGCAAACCTCGATGAAATTTGTGCCGCAGCAAGCGAGGCGAGAACTTGGTACTCAAGGGCAAGTACAAACCCGCCCCTGTCAGAAAAGGAGCTCACGGGTGAATACGCGAAATATGTCTTCGAAGTAATTCTCGGAGACGATACTATTGCCAACTACATCGCAACGGCGCGTTTGGATTTTCTTGTAAGCCTCTTTCAACACATTAAAAAACACAATCTTTCCCGCGCTCACTTGGAGCGGGGCATTTCGAAACTGTTTCGTTGTCTTTTTGATAACCCAAGTTCTCTCCTGTACCGACACTTGGATAGAACTGGTCTCTCCCTGTCAGCCAACCTATATCAAATTATCTTTGAAGACACGGAACTGACGAACGGGCTCGACCCTTTTTCTGATTGGAACACTTGGTCTATACACAGACAGGCGCGAGATGAAAAGCATTTGACTGTTTTCTTGACTGCACTGGAGCACGCTGTAGAAGGCTACTTAAAGGAGCCACGGACTATCTATTCTGCTAAGGGGGTTACGCAAGGTTTTAGAAAACTTCAAAACTTTATTGAGCATCGTTCATACGAGTCAGAGGAGCAACAGGACAAACTGCTACACGAGTTGTCATTCTTTCTTGGACACATATTTCCGTGGGCATTCCGTAAAGCCGCAGAAAAAAGCTTAGTGGGTCAGGACGACCTCACTGGAAAACACGATGACCCGTTCGAGTTGAGCCTTTCTGTCGAATACGCCAAAACCGTGTTCAAGTTTATGGAAATGCTTGCCGTCCTTTCTGTTCAAGAAGGCGCAAAAGAAGACTCAATTCGGGTGCATTCAATGTCGGCGACAGACCATTTGATTGGTTACCAAGCGAACGAAGGCGATGCTTTGGACGGCGGGAGAAAGTTCTTCCTCAAAAAGCTTTGGGAGCAAATTGAAGTTAATGGAAAGGGCGGATATCCCGCTGTCGTAAGGGTATATATTGCTCTTCTTGGCTGGGGCGCTGGCGCGGGGACTACTGTAATGGGTCAGGAACGTAATCGCCTTATTGAGTTTTTGAAGACTGTGATTGCGCCGAAACTATTAGTGAACGCTAGAATGGGAAACGGTAAGGATGTTATGGAGGAAGAATTATTGCCGAAAGACGTTACGTTCAATCGTGCGACAGGAAAATTTGAATACGCGTCCAGTGTCGGAACACCTAAGGTCATTGAGTGAAGGGATTACTCGTTCTTTTTAACTGCTCGTCTGAGTTGAGAAGTAGTTCTAACTCTGCGCGTTGTTTTTCCGTTAGCTGTTCACGCGTTAGGACAAGTAAGCGCTTACAGTATTCCCAGTTCTTCTTCCATTTGTTCGCCTCCTTCGATTGTTCCCAGCAAAGCAGAGCAAGCACAATGAATGCAAAAATTACCGAAGCGGCGGTCATAGGTAATGACCAACCACCAACCCAATAATAAAACCGAGGAGTAGAGCCCACAGGAGAGCTCTGTGCTCTGCCCATTCATTTGGGGACTCAACCATATGACAACTATAGTTGGTAGAACGATAGTTGTCTACTAGCTAGGCTTTAGGAGTGCCAATAAAACCCCTTTCTCGGAGCTTTGGTCGCCACCTGCGGGCGTTGCGTATCAAACGCGACCTTTCACAAGAGAAACTAGGAATGCGCGCACGTCTCAGTCGTAACTTTATCGGTGAAATTGAACGAGGCGAACGTAATGTAACTCTTGAAACTCTGGAGAAGCTAGCCCGTGCGTTGGGTGTAGACCGTTCGGAACTAACTCGTTTTTGACCTCTTGCGCTTCTGATTACTTTTGCTACCATTTAAATAACGGTTTGAAGGAAACTCGGGAAACAACCGAAGTTGCCGCCAGAAGGAACGAGACTCTCTCGTAAAACCCTCTGGCTTTTTTTATGCGGCAAGGTCAGAAGAGAGACTGTCGTTGAATTGCGCCGCGCTTTCCAATGGCGCTGAGCATTGAGTTAGTCGAAGAGCTACGAGAAATAATTCGCGAAGAGCGCGGATTTGAAATGCCTTTGCAGGATGCCGAAAGGGCGGCTGCTTGGCTCGTGGCGTATGCAGACGGACTCGCTGATGCAGCACACAATCCACCTCGAAGGGGTTCTCAGCACGCCCCCTGAAAAAACGGGCTGAAAACTGGTGCTCGGATGCAAGTCGTCTGACCTAAGAATGAACCGTCCGCTCTGTCGCCGACTGACAACGGACGACCTCATCCGCGCATCAGAACAAGACGTTCTCGATTGTCAGACAAAAATTCTAGAAGCGCAGCGATAATATCAAGGAACTTCTAGACTGACTGAATCGAGACGTTCGAGGCTGGTACATAACGCGGATGCTCCTATTTGAGGGGTATAAAGTCGGGTATTGCCTAAAATTAAATATGACAAATAAACCATTGAGTCCACGACACCGCCTCTTCGTTTACCATTACATCAAAACTTTCAACGGCGCTGAAGCCGCGCGTCGGGCGGGATATGCGCAGAAGTGCGCACGTCAGACAGCGTGGCGTCTCCTGCATCGAACTTAAAAATGCTGACAAATGTTTATTTTCAACTACTATGGAAAGTAAGGTTATGACTCAAAAAGCAGTAATCTACGCGCGCGTTTCTTCCAGAGAACAAGAAGAGACAGGCTATTCACTTGATGCGCAGGAGAAGCTTCTGACTGAATACGCTCGACTGAGAGGCTTGGAAGTTATGAAGGTGTTTCGTGTCAGCGAATCGGCAAGTGGAAAACAGATACGAAGCGTTTTTGAAGAGATGCTGAGGTATGCCTCAATCAAGGGCGTTTCCGTTGTTTTATGCGAGAAAATAGACCGTCTGACACGCAACTTGAAGGATGCGGCAACAGTCAGCGATTGGATTCAACAAAATCCCGAACGGGAGCTTCATTTCGTCAAAGAGAACTTTGTCGTAAATCGCAACACTCGTGCGCACGAAAACCTCGTCTGGGATATGAAAGTGGCGATTGCGCGCTTTTATACGAACAACCTTTCCGAGGAGGTTAAAAAAGGTCAGAAGGAAAAAATCGCACAAGGCTGGCTGCCGACGAAGCCTCCACTGGGTTATCGAACCGAGGGAGACAAGGGGCACAAAATTCACGTGCCTGATTCGGAGAAAGCAGCACTCCTACATAAAATGTTTGAACTATACGCAACGGGCGGTTATTCGATTCAGCATTTATCTCAAGAAATGTACGACCTCGGGTTACGCACCAGAGGGGGCTCTAAACTCGTACGGAGCCGCCTTGCAAGCCTTCTAGCTGACCCGTTTTATGTCGGGAAGATTGTTTGGAAGGGGGCGGTTTCTGAAGGAAAACAGGAACCTTTAGTGTCGTGGGACTTATTTGACCGCGTGCAATCTGTGTTGAAGTCCAAAACGAACAGCAGCAAGCATCGGAAACACGCTTATCTTTTCAAAGGACTTATAGCGTGCCGAGACTGTGGCGGAATGCTGACGTGGGAAAATCAAAAAGGCATACTCTACGGGCACTGCAGTCAGTACCGAAACTGCGCGAAGCGAAAATGGTACAAGGAAAAGGACTTTGAGGAAGCAATAACGCAGGAACTAGGTGGTCTGCGCATAACGTCTCCGCGCCTCGCAGAATGGGTCAGAAAGGCATTAAAAGAACTTCACAAGACTGAAATTGCAGACCGCGACGCTTCGCTCGGTGCGTTGCAATCACAACAGGAGCGACTTAGGCAACGGGAGAAAATGCTTTACGACGACAGACTCGACGGGCGCGTTTCTGCCGAGACCTATGACACGAAGCACGCGGAGCTTCAGAAAAGCATTCAGGACGTTTTAGAAGGCATCCAGCGGCATTCAGAAAGCGATAAGCGCTATTACGAGCTAGGAGCGGATATATTCGAACTCTCGCAAAACGCAGTGAATATTTTCAAGGACGCCTCCGTTGAGAAAAAAATACGCCTCTTGAGACTGATGTGCGAGGAGATATACGTTTCTCAAAACCGTCTTGTTGTGAAGTTCTCGAGTGCATTCAACACGTTCCTACATCTCCTCCGTGCTCTTCCTGAGAGTTCGAAAGTGCTTGAAAAAGCACCGTCTCCTTATCAGATTTTCGAACTACAAAAAGACGGCTCATTCAAAGTCCAAAAGAACGTTTCTGACCCTCAATACATCTCTTTGCTCCGCGGGTAGGACTCGAACCTACAACCAACTCCTTAACAGGGAGCTGCTCTACCATTGAGCTACCGCGGAATATATAAGGCCTATCGGCCTATTGTAGTCGCGGAAGCGAAAGCTACGGCAGCGAGTGAGGAGCGACGCGAAAGTTTACTTTCATGTCGTCCG
>JACCDV010323499.1_pt1 | contig 27338 bp, 32 predicted proteins | sample 7446131 | NCBI WGS metagenome assembly JACCDV01 (sample SAMN15323448, study PRJNA562643) | freshwater metagenome | isolation source: river surface water | place: USA:Blue River Watershed | collected 2017-08-17 | reverse complement strand
CTTGAACTTGTCGCTCGTCATGATGGCCGTGCGCTGCAGGCTGGCCAGCAGCGGCAGGCGACCCAGGGTGACGATGTTCTTGTGGTTCTTGGGGATCACGCGGTTGTAGTCGGGGAACTTGCCCTCGACCAGCTTGGTCACGAACTCCATGCCGTCAAAGCTGAACTTGGCCTGGTTGTTGGCAAAGCGCATCTCGATGGCGCCCTCGGCGTCCGACAACAGGCGCTGCAGCTCGAGCACCGTCTTGCGCGGCAGGATCACCTCTTGCTTGCTCGGCACCTCGGTGTCGAGCGTGGCGCTGGCAAAGGCCAGGCGGTGGCCGTCGGTGGCCACCAGGCTCAGGCGCTTGCCCTCGGCCACGAACAAAATGCCATTGAGGTAGTAGCGGATGTCGTGCACCGCCATCGCAAACGAGACCTGGCCCAGCAAGGCCTTGAGGGTTTTTTGCGGCACGCTGAAGGATGGCCCGAAACTGGCCGCTTCCTGCACCAGCGGGAAGTCCTCGGCGGGCAGGCTCGCCAGCGTGAACTTGGACTTGCCGCCCTTGAGCACCAGGCGCGACTGCTGCGACTCCAGGCTCACGGTCTGGTCCGAGGGCAGGGTGCGCAGGATGTCGATCATCTTGCGCGCGCCCACGGTGGTGGTGAAGTCGCCATCGTCGCCGCCGAGCTCGGCGGTGGTGCGGATCTGGATCTCCAGGTCGCTGGTGGTCAGCTGCAAGGCCCGACCCGTTTTGCGGATCAGCACATTGGCCAGCACCGGCAAGGTGTGGCGCCGCTCGACGATGCCGGCCACGGATTGCAGCACCGACAGCAACTGCTCTTGGGAGGCCTTCAGAACGATCATGGTCTACCTCTGTGTAGGGATCTTGCCGGCGCGCCGCACCGCGGGCACGCATCGGTCATCAGCACGCATTTTCCATCTTTTTTCCTCATTTTGATGACGGCCTGCATCTTTGGTGACGCCTGCCCATCATCCCTTGAGGGTTTGCTCCAGCACGTGCAATTGCTGGTTCAATTCGGTCAACTGCTGGCGCTCGCCCGCGATTTTTCGCACCGCGTGCAGCACCGTGGTGTGGTCGCGTCCGCCAAACAGCTCGCCGATCTCGGGCAGGCTTTTTTGCGTCAGCTCCTTGGCCAGGTACATCGCGATCTGGCGCGGCCGCGCAATGCTGGCCGGGCGCTTCTTGGAGTACATGTCGGCAACCTTGATCTTGTAGTAGTCGGCCACCGTTTTCTGGATGTTCTCGACGCTGATCTGCCGGTTCTGGATCGACAGCAGATCGCGCAGCGCCTCGCGCGCCAGCTGGATCGAGATCTCTTTCTGGTTGAAGCGCGAATAGGCCAGGATCTTGCGCAGCGCGCCCTCGAGCTCGCGCACGTTCGAGCGCACGTTCTTGGCCACAAAGAAGGCGACCTCTTCGGGCATCTCGCTGCCCTCGCTGATCGCCTTGTTGATCAGGATCGCCACCCGCATCTCCAGCTCGGGCGGCTCGATGGCCACCGTCAGCCCCGAATCAAAGCGCGAGACCAGGCGCTCATGGATGTCGGTCAGCCCCTTGGGATAGGTGTCGCTGGTCATCACGATGTGGCTCTTTTTGGCCAGCAGCGCCTCGAAGGCGTTGAAGAACTCTTCCTGGGTGCGGTCCTTGTTGGCAAAGAACTGCACATCGTCGATCAGCAGCAAATCGAGCGAGTGATAGCGCTCTTTGAACTCGTCAAAGGTCTTGCGCTGATAGGCCTTGACCACATCCGAGACAAATTGCTCGGCGTGAATGTAGAGAACTTTGGCATCGGGGCGATCGGCCAGCAGCCGGTTGCCGATGGCGTGCATCAGGTGGGTCTTGCCCAGGCCCACGCCGCCGTAGATGAAGAGCGGGTTGTACAGCTGCCCGGGCGAGCCGGCCACATGCATGGCCGCTGCGCGCGCCATGCGGTTGGCCGAGCCCTCCACCAGGGTGTCAAAGGTGAGGGCGCTGTTGAGGCGGTGGCGCGCGCCCACACCGCCCGGCTCGTCGGCGGCGGGCATGGCTTCGGGGGCCTCGGCCACAGGGGCAGCAGCGCGCGGAAAGCCAGTATTGGCGGGGTTTTCGCGAGGAGTGATCGCTAACTCAATCTGGACTGGATGGCCTTGCAGCCTCTCGGCCAGGGCGCTCAGGCGGGCCATGTATTGGGCCCGGATCCAGTCGAGCTTGAAGCGGTTGGCCACGTGCAGAACCAGGCGGGCCGAGTCCTCGATCCAGTGCGCCGTGAGGGGCCGGATCCAGGTGTTGAATTGCTGCTCGGGCAGCTCGCGTGCGAGGGCTTCGCAGCAGGCCTGCCACAGGGCAGGCGCGGTGGGGGCACCGGGCATCACGGAGAGTCCGTCAGACGACATGTCGATGGCTGTTGTTGTGGATATGAACTCAGCGGAACACCGGTGGAGTCGACTTATCAAAAGCTTATCCACAGGCCGGCAGGCCTCTGAGCCGGGATCATAAACCACAAAGTCCCAGGCCCACCCCGCAGGAACCCTTAAAGCGAAAAAATTTCCAGGTCGTCAAAAATTTGCGATAATCGCGGGTTCCGTCCGACATTGCCCCCTGGGCCGCGTTGGGCCAGACCGCCTTTGCGCCACGGCGCAGGCCGCGCCAGACATGTGGGCCAACGCCGCATCGATGGGCCCGGCCCGCCCAACTCACAGGCCGCGGTGGACCCCGTCCGCCGGATCCATTCTTACAGGAAACGCATCATGAAACGCACCTATCAACCTTCCAAGACGCGTCGCGCCCGCACGCACGGCTTTCTGGTCCGCATGAAGACCCGTGGTGGCCGCGCGGTGATCAACGCCCGCCGCGCCAAGGGCCGCAAGCGCCTGGCCGTCTAAACACCTGCCAGCGCGCTGCGGTTTGCAAGACGCATCGCCGGTGTCCGGCCCCATGCAGCGTCTGAAGACTCGTCCGCAATTTGTGGCCGCCATGGCTGGCGGCACGGTCTCGCGCACACCGCACTTTGCCCTGCACCGGCTCGACCGCCTGCCCGGTCCTGCCCCCCGCCCCGACACCCTGCCCACCGCAGGGTCCGGGGCGCTCTTGTTTGCCACGCCCGGCCCCTGGCTGGGGGCCATGGTGCCCAAGCGCTGGGCGCGTCGGGCCGTCACCCGCAACACCATCCGGCGCCAGATCTATGCCATTGGGCAAGAACAGGCCGATGCCCTGCCCCCGGCGGCGCATGTGGTGCGCCTGCGCGCCACCTTTGACCGCCAGCAGTTTGTCAGCGCCACCTCCGTGGCCCTGCGCCAGGCGGTGCGCCAGGAGCTGCTGCAGCTGTTTGCCCATGCGCGCCGCCGCAGCGGGAGCCCGGCATGATCGCGTCCCTGCTCAAGGCCCTGGTGCGTGGCTACCAACTGCTCTTGCGCCCCATGCTGGGCAGCAACTGCCGCTTTGAGCCCAGCTGCTCAGGCTACGCGCTGCAAGCCCTCGCGCGCCACGGTGCCCTGGGCGGCAGCTACCTGAGCGCCCGCCGCATCCTGCGCTGCGGCCCCTGGTGCGTGGGTGGCCACGACCCGGTCCCCGATACCCCGCCTCGCCTCTTTGGCGACCTGTTCTCCTCACCCGCTTCCAAGAAGTCTTCATGAACGACATCCGCCGCACCATTCTCTGGGTGATCTTTGGCTTCTCCATGGTCTTGCTGTGGGACGCCTGGCAAGTCCACAACGGTCGCCAAGCCACCTTCTTCCCGCGCCCGGACGTCAGCGCCAAAGCCGCCGCCCCGGCCGCGTCGGGCTCGGCCGTGCCGCCGGCTGCGGCCACCCCGGGCACGACCGCCGCTGGCACGCAAGTGCCGGCGCAAGCCGCACCGGCTGCCCCGCGCGAGTTCATCGAGGTCCAGACCGATGTGCTGCGCCTGCGCATCGACACCCTGGGCGCCACCCTGGTCGAGGCCACCTTCCCCAAGCACGCCGACATCGTGGATCCGGCCAAGCCGTTCACGCTGCTGACGCAAAGTGCGCAACACACCTATGTGGCGCAGACTGGCCTGGTGGGCGGCAACCTGCCCAACCACCTGAGCCCGATGCGCCTGGTCAGCGGCGAGCGCCGCCTGGCCGATGGCCAGAACACCCTCACCCTGCGCTTTGAAGGCGCGAGCGACAGCGGCGTCAAACTGGTCAAAACCTACACCCTCAACCGTGGCAGCTACGCCATCGAGGTGGCGCACGAGGTCAGCAACAGCGGCAGTGCCGCCGTGGCCCCGCAGCTGTACCTGCAGCTGGTGCGCGACAACACCAAGCCTGCGGGCGAGTCCTCGTTCTACTCCACCTTCACCGGCCCGGCCGTCTACACCGAGGCCAAGAAGTACCAGAAGGTCGAGTTTGACGACATCGCCAAGAACAAGGCCGAGATCGATCGCAATGCCGACAACGGCTATGTGGCCATGGTGCAGCACTACTTTGCCAGCGCCTGGCTGCTCGGCCAAGGCCTTGCGCGCGAAAACTTTGTCCGCAAGACCGATCAAAACCTGTTTGCCGCCGGCATGGTGACGCCGCTGGGCGAGCTGGCCGCGGGCCAGAGCCGCAGCGTCAAGGCCACCCTGTACACCGGCCCGCAGGAAGAAAAACGCCTGGAAGCCCTGGCCCCCGGCCTGGAGCTGGTCAAGGACTATGGCTGGCTGACCATGCTGGCCAAGCCCCTGTACTGGCTGCTCGACAAGCTGCACGGCTTCCTGGGCAACTGGGGCTGGTCGATCATGGCCCTGGTGCTGCTGCTCAAGATCGCCTTCTACTGGCTCAATGCCAAGGCTTACGCCAGCATGGCCAAGATGAAGGCGGTCAACCCGCGCATCATGGAAATGCGCGAGCGCCTCAAGAGCAACCCGCAGCAAATGCAGATGGAGATGATGAAGATCTACCGCGAGGAGAAGGTCAACCCCATGGGCGGCTGCTTCCCGATGCTGGTCCAGATCCCGGTCTTCATTGCCCTGTACTGGGTGTTGCTGTCGAGCGTGGAAATGCGCAACGCGCCCTGGATCGGCTGGATCACCGACCTCTCGGCCAAGGACCCGTACTTCATCCTGCCGGTGGTGATGACGCTGTCGACGCTGCTGCAGACCGCGCTCAACCCCGCGCCGCCGGACCCCATGCAGGCCAAGCTGATGTGGCTCATGCCGCTGATGTTCTCGGTCATGTTCTTCTTCTTCCCCGCGGGCCTGGTGCTCTACTGGATCACCAACAACGTGTTGTCGATCGCCCAGCAGTGGATCATCAACACCCGCATGGGCGTGCCGCCGCAGTTCAACCTGCCCAAGTTCAAGTGATGCCGCACGGCGCCTCCCGGTCATCCCGGGCCTGGGCGCCCGTCGGCTGGCGCTGAGCCGGCGACCCCGCGGCCCCCACCCATGCTGGCCCGCCACCAAGACCCCATCGTCGCCGTCGCCACCGCCCCTGGCCGGGGCGCGGTGGGCGTGGTGCGCGTCTCCGGTCGCGGCCTGGGCGCGCTGGTGCAAGCCTGGCTGGGCCGCGCGCTGGTCCCGCGCCACGCCAGCTACCTGCCCTTTCCGGATGCCGACGGCCAGCCCATCGATCATGGCCTGGCGCTGTTTTTTCCGGCCCCGCACTCCTACACCGGCGAGGATGTGCTGGAGCTGCAGGCGCACGGTGGCCCGGTGGTGCTGCAGCTGCTGCTCGAGCGCTGCCTGCAGCTGGCGCAAAGCCCGCTGGACAGCGGTCGCCCCTGCTTGCCAGGACTGCGCTTGGCCCAACCCGGCGAATTCACCGAGCGCGCTTTTCTGAACGACAAGCTGGACCTGACGCAGGCCGAGGCCATTGCCGACCTGATCGACGCCAGCACCGAGACCGCGGCGCGCAGCGCCAGCCGGTCACTGAGCGGCGCCTTCTCGCGCGAGATCGGCACCCTGCGCGAGGCGCTCATCCACTTGCGCATGCTGGTCGAGGCCACGCTCGACTTTCCCGAAGAAGAGATCGACTTTCTGGAGCAGGCCAACGCCAAGGGCCAGCTGCTGGCCCTGCAGACGCAGCTGGCGCAGGTGATGGCGCGCACGCGCCAGGGCGCGCTGCTGCAGCAAGGCATCCGGGTGGTGATCGCGGGCCAACCCAACGCGGGCAAAAGCTCGCTGCTCAACGCCTTGGCCGGGGCCGAGCTGGCCATCGTCACGCCAATTGCCGGCACCACCCGCGACGTGCTGCAGCAGACCATCCAGATCGACGGCGTGCCCCTGCATGTGGTCGACACCGCCGGCCTGCGCGAGGGCCAGGAGGTCGAGCTGGTCGAGCGCATGGGCATCGAGCGGGCCTGGGCGCAAATCGAACAGGCCGACGCGGTCCTGTTCCTGCACGACCTGGCCCGCGCGCAAGACCCGGCCTACCAGGCGGCCGATGCGGCGATTGCGCAGCGCCTGCCGCCCTCGGCCACCGTGCTGCATGTCTGGAACAAGTGCGACCTGGCCAGCGGCACACAGCCCGCATCGGGGCCCGAGCACATCGCGCTGTCGGCGCGCACCGGCGAGGGCCTGCAGGCCCTGCGCACGCGCCTGTTGCAACAGGTGGGCTGGACCCACACCGACGAGGGCGTCTACATGGCGCGCAGCCGCCATGTGCAGGCCTTGCGCGCGGTCGAGGACCACCTGGCGCAGGCCGACGCCCTGCTGCGCCAGCGCGCCGCCGCGCTGGATCTGTTGGCCGAGGAGCTGCGCCAGGCGCAAAACGCCCTGGGTCAGATCACCGGCGAGTTCAGCGCCGACGACCTGCTGGGCGTGATTTTTTCGAGCTTCTGCATCGGCAAATAAACCCGGGAGCAGGCCGCCCCTGGCAGGCGCTCAGTGCCCCTCGAAGGACACCAGGGTGAACAAGGCCTGCCCCGACTGGCGCAGGCGCTGCGAGCCACCCAGCTCGGGCAGGTCGACAATCGCCGCGCCCTCCATCACCTCGGCGCCCAGTTTCTCGAGCAGCTTCTTGCCCGCCATCATGGTGCCGCCGGTGGCGATCAGGTCGTCAATCAGCAGCACGCGCTGGCCGGGCCGCACCGCATCGGTGTGCAGCTCGACGGTGGCGCTGCCGTATTCCAGCTCGTAGGTTTCCTCCACGGTGGTGAAGGGCAGCTTGCCTTTTTTGCGGATCGGCACAAAGCCCAGACCCAGCTCGTAGGCGATCACCGAGCCCAGGATGAAGCCGCGCGCATCGAGCCCTGCCACCACATCGGGCCGCCGCTCGGGCGCCATGTAGCGGTGCACAAAGGCATCGATCAAGACGCGAAACACGCGCGGGTCCTGCAGCAAGGGGGTGATGTCGCGAAACTGCACCCCCGGCGCCGGCCAGTCGGGCACGGTTCGGATGTGATCGCGCAAATAGTGGGAAACGCCCAGGGTGTCCATGTCCCTCATCCTTTTGTCAATTTGTCTTCGGCCAGCGCCAGCACGGTGGCGCTGCCGCTGAGCACCAGGGTGTCGCCTGGCGCCAGCACCGTCTGGTCATCGGGCTGCAGGCGCTCACCATTGGCGCGGCGCAGGCTCACCACCCGCACGCCCATGGCATGCAGGGCCAGGTCCAGCAGGGGATGACCCAACCACGGCGAGGCCAGCGGCAGCGCCATCGTCTGCAAGCGCTCGTCCTCCAGGTCGTCGAGCGTGTCGTCGTCCTGTCCATGGAAATGGCCGCGCAGCAGCTGGTAGCGCGCATCGCGCTGCGCCTGCACTTGTCGGATCACGCGCCGCATCGGCACCCCCACCAGCGCCAGCACATGGCTGGCCAGCATCAGCGAGCCCTCCAGCGCCTCGGGCACAACCTCGGTCGCCCCGGCCTGGCGCAGGCGGTCGATCTCGCGCTCGTGCTGGGTCCGCACCAGCACCGGCACCTGTGGGGCGTGTCCTTGCACCTGGCCAATCACCTTGGTCGCCACCGCGGTGTCGAGCATGGTCACCACCACCGCGCTGGCGCGGGCCAGACCGGCGGCCATCAGGGCCTGCAGGCGCGCGGCATCGCCAAACACCACCGAGTCGCCCGCGGCCGCGGCCTGGCGCACCCGGTCGGGGTCCAGGTCCAGGGCCATGTAGGGAATGTTTTCGCGCTCAAGCAGGCGCGCCAGGTGTTGCCCGCTGCGGCCGTAGCCGCAAATGATCACATGCCGGCTGGTGTTGATCGAGCGGCGCGCGATCTGCGTCATCTGCAGCGACTGCTGCAGCCACTCGCTGGCGACAAACTTCATCACCAGGGTGTTGCTGTGCATGATCAGGAAGGGGGTGGCCAGCATCGACAGCACCATGCTCGCCAGGATGGGGTTCATCAGGCTCGGGGGCAGCAGCGCATTCTGGCTGGCCAGCGTGAGCAGCACAAAGCCAAATTCGCCCGCCTGCGCCAGGTACAGGCCGGTGCGCAGCGCCACCCCGGTGGGCGCGCCCAGCAGCTTGGCCAGCGAGCCCACCAGCACCAGCTTGAAGAGCACCGGCAGCAAGGTCAGCAGCAGCACCAGCGGCCAGCGCTCGATCACGATCATCCAGTCGAGCAACATGCCGATGGTGATGAAAAACAGGCCCAGCAGCACATCATGGAAGGGCCGGATATCGAGCTCCACCTGGTGCTTGTACTCGGTCTCGGAAATCAGCATGCCGGCAATGAAGGCGCCCAGCGCCAGGCTCAGACCCGCCAGCTCGGTCAGCCAGGCCAGGCCCAGCGTCACCAGCAGCAGGTTGAGCACAAACAGCTCCTCGCTCTTGCGCCGCGCCACCAAGGTGAGCCACCAGCGCATCAGGCGCTGCCCGCCGGTCAGCAGCAGGGTGATCAGCACGGTGGCCTTGACCAGCGCCAGGCCCAGCGCCGACGCCAGTGCATCGGGCGGCGAGCCCAGGGCCGGGATCAGCACCAGCAGCGGCACCACCGCCAGGTCCTGCAGCAGCAAGACGCCCATGACCCGCTTGCCGTGCTCGGACTCGAGCTCCAGCCGATCGGCCATCAGCTTGACCACGATGGCGGTGCTGCTCATGGCCATCGCGCCCGAGAGGGCCAGCGCGGTCTGCCACGACATCTGCCACAGCGAGGGCGCCATGACGGCCAGGAACACCGAGCCCAGCGTGACCAGCACCACCGTCAGCAGCACCTGCAGCAGCCCCAGGCCAAACACATGGCGGCGCATGGCGCGCAGCTTGGGCAGGTTGAACTCCAGGCCGATCACAAACATCAGGAACACCACGCCAAATTCGGCCAGGTGCTTGATGCCATCGGAGTTCCGCGCCAGCGCCAGCGCATTGGGGCCGATCACCACCCCCACCAGCAAATAGCCCAGCATGGGGGGCAGGCGCAGCATGCGACAGCCCACCACGCCCAACACGGCGGCCAGCAGGTACAACAGGGTCAGCTCCAAGGCGTTCATGTGCCTATGCTAACGCCCCGGCGGGCCCACGCGCCCCGACCGATAGAATCGACCCATGCCGTTTGACCCGACGTCCATCCTCTCCCTGGCCCGCCAGACGCTCGACATCGAGGCCGCGGCCTTGACCGAGCTCAAGGACCGGCTCGATGCGCGCTTTGTGCAGGCAGTGCAGCTGCTGCTCGATTGCCGTGGCCGCGTGGTCGTCAGCGGCATGGGCAAAAGCGGCCACATTGGCCGCAAGCTCGCTGCCACCCTGGCCTCCACCGGCACCCCCGCCTTCTTCATGCACCCCGCCGAGGCCAGCCACGGCGATCTGGGCATGATCCAGGCCAGCGACGTGTTGCTGGCCCTCTCCAACAGCGGCGAAAGCGACGAGCTGGTCGTGATCCTGCCGGTGCTCAAGCGCCTGGGCGTTCGCCTGGTCGCCATGACCGGTGGCCTGCAGTCGACGCTGGCGCAGCATGCCGATGTGGTGCTCGACACCTCGGTCGCGCGCGAGGCCTGCCCGCACAACCTGGCCCCCACCGCCAGCACCACCGCGCAGCTGGCCTTGGGCGATGCGCTGGCCATGGCCTTGCTGGATGCGCGCGGCTTTCGGCCCGAAGACTTTGCCCGCTCGCACCCGGGGGGGTCGCTGGGCCGGCGCCTGCTCACGCATGTGGCCGACGTCATGCGCCGCGACGAGCAACTGCCGCAGGTCTTGCCCGACGCCAGCTTTGGCGATCTGATGCGCGAGATGAGCCGCAAGGGCCTGGGGGCTTCGGCCATCACCGACGCCAGCGGCCAATTGCTGGGCATCTTCACCGACGGCGATTTGCGCCGCCTGATCGAGCAGGGCCGCGATCTGCGCGCCTTGTGTGCCGCCGACGTGATGCGACCGGGCCCGCACCGCATCGGCGCACAGGCACTGGCCGCGCAGGCCGCCGACATGATGGAAGCCCACCGCATCAACTGCCTGCTGGTCACCAACGCCGACGGACGGCTCATCGGCGCGGTCAGCACCAACGACCTGATGCGGGCCAAGGTGATCTGATGCGCGCCGCCATCCCCGTCCTGCAACACGACCCCGCGCTGCTGCTGCGCGCGCAAGCGGTGCGCATCGTCTTTTTCGATGTGGACGGCGTGCTGACCGACGGCGGCCTCTACATCTCGGCACAAGGCGAGGCCCTCAAGCGCTTTCACACCCTCGATGGGCACGGCCTCAAGCTCTTGCGCCAGGCGGGCATCGAGCCCGCCGTCATTTCGGGGCGCGACAGCCCCGCCCTGCGCCACCGCCTGCAGGCCTTGGGCATCGTGCACCTGCGCCTGGGCACCGAAGACAAGCGCCCGGCCGCCGAGGCCATGCTGGCCGCCCTGGGCCTGGACTGGTCGCACGCGGCGGCAATGGGCGACGACTGGCCCGATCTGCCCTTGCTGCAGCGCGCGGCCCTGGCCTGCGCGCCGGCCAATGCCCATGCGCAGGCGCTGGCCATGGCCGACCTGGTGACGCAAGCGCGCGGCGGCGAAGGCGCGGTGCGCGAGTTGTGCGACCTGCTGCTGTGCGCCAGCGGCCATTACGCCCGGCTGCTGGCCGAGCACACCCGCTGAAGGCCCCCATGCGCACCTGGTGGCATGCCACTCGCCGACAGTTGGACCATCTGGCCTTGTACCTGCCCTTGCTGGTGTTGTTGCTCATGGCCTTGGGCTCCTGGGTTCTGCTGCGCAGCCTGCCCGACCCCCGACCAGATGTGCAATGGGTGCGCCCTGCCGAGGGGCCCGATGCCACCTGGCTGGGCCTGCGCCTGAAATCCTTTGGCGACGATGGCCGCTTGCAGCGGGAGCTGCGCGGCGCCTCGGGTGAACAGGACAATCTCGGCGACCGCATGCGCATGCGTCAGGTCGAGTACCTGGCCCTGGGCAAGGACAACACCCGCTTGCGGGTGAGTGCGCAGCGCTCCGAACACTGGCAGGACCGCGAGGAGATCTTGTTGACGGGCCAGGTGACGGTGGATCACCAGGGCACCGGCGCCGTTCGAACCCAGTTGTGGACCGAGGAACTGCGCATCTGGACACGCCAGGAGCGCATGCGTAGCGAGCTGCCCGTGCGGGTGCTGCGCGCCAACGACCAGTTCCTGGGCAGTGGCCTGGACTTCAACAGCCAAACGGGCGAATACACCCTGATGGGCCGCGTGCGTGCTGAACTGGCCCCGCGCCATGCAGGCGCCAGCGCCCCTCCACGGGTGGCGCCCGCCAGCAAGTCGAGCGCTGTCAGCAAGGCGCCCCAAGCGGCGCGGCCGGGTGCCAGCGCCAAAAAGCCAGCGGCCAAGCGCAACACACCCAGCAAACCCAAGCCCGCCTCCAGCAAGTCCAGCCGCGCAGGCGCCCCCCCTTCTTGATCAACCCCACCATGCCCATTGCCTTCATCACCGGCGGCTCCAGTGGCATCGGCCAAGCCTTGGCCGAGCACTACCTCCAATCGGGCTGGCGCGTGGCGCTGGTGGCGCGGCGTCTGCCCCCCATGCAGGACTGGTGGCATGCCACGCAGACCCGCCTGGGCCTGGGGGCCGATACCTGCCTGCTGATGACGGGCGATGTGGACCGGGCCGAGGACATGATGGCCTGCGCAGCGCAGTGCCAAGCGCATTGGGGCCTGCCCGATCTGGTGCTGGCCAATGCTGGCATCAGCCTGGGCGTGGACAGCGCGCATGCCGAAGACCTCCCGGTTTTCGCGCAGGTGATGCAGACCAATGTGATGGGGGTGCTGCACACCGTGCACCCGTTTGTGACGCCGATGCGCTTGCGCGGCAGCGGTCATTTGGTGGTGGTGGCCAGTGTCGCCGGCATCCGGGGCTTGCCCGGTCATGCGGCCTATTGCGCCAGCAAAGCTGCCGCCATCGCGTACGCCGAAAGCCTACGCGGAGAACTCAAGGGAACAGGGGTGCGGGTCACCACCCTGGCACCGGGCTATGTGGCCACGCCACTGACGTCGCGCAACCGCTATCCCATGCCGTTTTTGCTGAGTGCGCCCGCCTTTGCCAAGCGGGCGGCACGGGCCATCGCAACACGCGATGGCCTGGTCGTGGTGCCCTGGCCCATGGCCTGGGTGGCGCGGCTGCTGCGGGTGCTGCCAGACGCCTGGTTCGACCGTGCGCTCAAAGGCCAGCCGCGCAAGCACCGCGCGCGCGACCGGCAAGAGAATCAGTAGCCGCCGCCGTAGCCGCCGCCACCGCCTTCGCGGCGACCACCGCCACGCGGGCCATTGCCGTAGGGGCTGCGGAAACCACCGCCGCCGCCGCCGCCGCCTTCGCCCCAGCCGCCTTCGCGACGACCGCCGCCAACGCCACCGCCACCGCCACCGCCTTCACGGCGCGGGCCGCCAAAGCCGCCGCCACCGGCGCGGGGAGGACGCGCTTCCATGGGACGCGCTTCGTTGACGACCAGATTGCGGCCGCCCAGATTCTGACCATTCATGCCGGCAATCGCGGCCTGGGCTTGCTCATCCGAGCCCATTTCGACGAAACCAAAGCCCTTGGAACGACCGGTGTCGCGCTCCATCATCACCTTGGCGCTGGTGACGGAACCGAACGCGCTGAAAGACTGCTCCAAGTCGCCATCGCGCACGGAATAGGGCAGGTTGCCCACATAAAGTTTGTTGCCCATGAAGGGACTCCTCAAAACACAAAGAAACGAGCGATGGAGTCCCGAAAGCGCACCGTCAAACCTGGAAACACCGGCTGGGGAAGCGAAACTGACCTGGTCACCGCAGACACACTCCTTCCTGCCAGGAAGGAATGACCCATTATGAGCGCTAAAGCTTGTGCCCCATCAAGGGCAAACCCTTTGCTGGCGCCCTTTTGGCGGGTTTTTGCCGAAAAAACCACAGGCTTACCAGCTGGTCTCGCGATCGGGGGTTGCGGTGATGCGGTGAATCGACAAATCCGCCCCATCGTGCTCCTCCTCGGGCGAGAGCTTGAGCCCCAGCACCGCTCGCAGCACGCCATACACCAGCAGGCCCGACACCAGCGCCCAGGCCACGCCCATGGCCGTGCCGATCAGCTGGGCCGTGGGGTTGACGCCGCCCAGACCGCCCAAGGCCGGCAAGCCAAAAACACCAGCGGCCACGCCACCCCAGGCGCCACAAATGCCATGCAGAGGCCAGACGCCCAACACATCGTCGATCTTCCAGCGGTTTTGCGTCAGCGTGAACATCACCACAAACAGGCCACCGGCAATGCCCCCCACCACCAGCGCGCCAAGGGGATGCATCAGGTCAGAGCCAGCACACACCGCCACCAGGCCTGCCAGCGGGCCGTTGTGCACAAAGCCGGGGTCGTTGCGGCCCATGACCAGGGCCACCAGGGTGCCGCCCACCATGGCCATCAGCGAATTGACCGCCACCAGGCCCGAGATCTTGTCGAGGGTCTGCGCGCTCATCACATTGAAGCCAAACCATCCCACGATCAGGATCCAGGCGCCCAGCGCCAGAAAGGGAATGTTGGACGGCGGATGCGCCGACATGGCGCCGTCCTTGCGGTAACGGTTGTAGCGCGCGCCCAGCAAGACCACCGCCGGCAAGGCAATCCAGCCCCCCATGGCATGCACGACCACCGAACCGGCAAAGTCGTGGAATTCATCGCCCGTCACGGCCTTGATCCAGGCCTGCACCCCAAAGTGCTGGTTCCAGACAATGCCCTCGAAAAAAGGGTAGAAGAAACCCACGATCACCGCGGTGGCCAGCAACTGTGGCCAAAAGCGTGCCCGCTCGGCCACGCCGCCCGAAATGATGGCCGGGATGGCCGCCGCAAAGGTCAGCAAGAAGAAAAACTTGACCAACTCATAGCCGTTCTTCTCGGCCAAGGCCTGGGCACCCACCAGAAAGTGTGCGCCATACGCCACACCGTAGCCCACCAGGAAATAGACCACGGTCGAGACCGAGAAGTCGGTGAGGATCTTGACCAGGGCGTTGACCTGGTTTTTTTTGCGGACCGTGCCCAACTCCAGAAAGGCAAAACCCGCGTGCATGGCCAGCACCATGATGCCGCCCAGCAGGATAAAGAGAGCGTCGGCGCCCTGTTGATGTGCATTCATTGTTTGAATCCTTGAAAAAACGCCTTGTTTTGGTGCGTTTTACGCTCAAAACCCCGGCATGCACCAACTGCAAGCAAGAAACACGCCTACACCACACCCCTTGCCCAGCGGCAGTGCATTGCGCGCTTGCCTCGACCCAGGGCAAGCCCCTGCGCCCGACCGAGTGATCCATGACACAGCCAATGTGGCAAATTCAGCACCACGTGTTGAATGATTTTGTGCTCATAATGCGGCCATGATGACCACTGGAGAACGCATACGTCGTGCCAGACGCTATCGCAAGATGAGCGCTGGATTGCTGGCCTTGCGCGCTGGTTACGCTGGCGCCTCGGCAATCACCAACCTTGAAAACCGGGCCACCGGCCGCGGGGGCTTTCGGCTTCTGCGGATCGCGCAAGTGCTGGATGTCTCGGTCAAATGGTTGATGGACGGGCCTGACATGGCCGACATGAGCGAGGTGCCGCCGTATGAGGACACCAGCGCCCTGTTGGCGCAGGAAACCCATGCCCACGATTTTCAGCCGCTTTGGCCGTTTCGCCTGATCCGCCCCAGCCAGTGGCATGCTTTGCCTGCCCAATCGCGGGAGATTCTGGAGCGACAAATCCTGGGGCTGCTGAACCACCCGTTCTAGCGCGGCTTGTCCTGTCCCTGGCCATGCCTTAGAGTTGGGTGGGATGCATGGCGCAGCACCCCCTTGCTGCGCCATGCATTCGCTTGATCGGCATGTGCACCAATTTTGTTCCCACCCGCAACGCCAACTGGGCCCACCACGTCCTGGGGGTGGATCTGCCAGCAGAATTGCCCGCTGAGGCCTATCCTGGCTCACCGGCTCCGCTGGTGGTGCGTGGTCGGCAAAGCGGCCGCCTGGTGTGTGGCGCGGCACGCTTTGGCCTCATCCCGGCCTGGGCCCGCGACGACAAAATCGCCCGCCACACCTACAACGCCCGCAGCGAGACCGCCGCCGCCAAGCCCAGCTTCCGCAGTGCCTGGCGCGAGCGCCGCTATGGCCTGTTGCTGGTGGACCATTTTTTCGAGCCGCATTACGGCAGCGGTCGGCCCGTGCGCTGGAAAATTGCACAGACCAACGGCGAGCCCTTTGGCATTGCCTGCCTCTGGGAGCGCTGGATCGAGCCGAACACACAGACCTCAGTGGTCAGCTTTGCGATGCTCACCGTCAATGCAGACGCACACCCCGTGATGCAGCAGTTTCACCCAGCCGGCGACGAGAAACGCACGCCGCTGGTGCTCTGTCCCGAGCAGCACCGGCCTTGGCTGGCGGCCGATCCGGCGCAGGCCGCGGCCATGATGCGGGCCGATCGGATGCCGACGCTGATGGCCGAGCCAGCGCCCCGGGCCTGAGCCGCATGGCCGGGCTTAGGCTGCCGGCGCCATCGACTCAAAGGCCGCCAGGGCTTCTGCGGCGTACATCAGCGCAGGACCACCGCCCATGTACACGCACACGGCCAGCATCTCCTCGAGCTCCTGGCGGGTGCACTGCAAGCGGTGCAAGGCCTTGACATGAAACCCAATGCAACCCGAGCAGTGCTGGGTGATGCCAATGGCCAGGGCCATCAACTCCTTGTGTTTTTCGCTGAGGGCGCCGCTGGCCATGCTGGCCTTGGCCAACTGCGCAAAGCCCTGCATGGCCTCGGGCTGGCTTTTGCGCAGGGGGACGAGGGACTGGTTGATGTGCTGAATCAAGGTGCTGTGATCAAAGGTGCTCATGCGAAGTCTTTCGGTTGGGGCGCCGGCCGGCACGTGCATGGCACTGGCCGGGCCGCCCCAAGTGTGCGGCGGTCGTGCGGCAGCAGGTTTGATGCCCATCAAGCCAGGGCCACTCCCAGCGCGAGCGCCCAAGCGGGCACAATCGCGGCATGACGCCTTCAACTTGGATGGCCCTTGGGGCCATTGCCCTTTGGACCAGCCTGGCCACCCTGGGCGTGGCCTTGTCCAACCTCCCGCCGTTCTGGCTGACCGGGATCACCCTGCTGATTGGCAGCCTGGTGGCGCTGCCCCTGTCGGGCTTTTCGCTGCGCCAGTGGCGCGTGCCCCTGCCGACCCTGGCGCTGGGCATTTATGGCCTGTTTGGCTACCACTTTCTGCTCTTCATGGCCTTGCGGCATGCGCCGCCGGTGGCGGCCAACCTGATCAACTACCTGTGGCCCCTGGGCATGGTGGTGCTGGCCCCCCTGCTGCTGCCCGGGGCCCGCTTGCGGCGCCAGCACCTGCTGGGCGCCTTGCTGGGCTTTGCAGGCGCCGCCCTGGCCATCACGGGGGGACGCTGGCCCGATACCGCCCTGGCCTGGGGCTATGTGCCGGCGCTCGGGGCGGCGCTGGTGTGGTCGAGCTACTCGCTGCTGACCCAACGCGTGCCGGCCTTTCCCACCTCGGCCATTGGTCTGTTTGCCGCGGTCTCGGGCCTGCTGTCCTTGCTCTGCCACGCCTGGCTGGAGGCGCCGGTGCCGCTGGCCCAGGTGCTGCGGGGCGATGTGCTGTGGCCGCTGCTGCTGATGGGCTTGGGGCCCTTGGGCGCGGCCTTCTTTTTGTGGGATGCGGCCCTCAAACGCGGGCAGGCGCAGCAGATTGGTCTGCTGAGCTTCATCACCCCGGTGGCCTCGACGGCCTTGCTGCTGCTGTGGCAGGGGCAGCCGCTGCAGCCCAGCCTGGCGCTGGCAACCGCGCTCATCGTGGGCGGCGCGCTGGTGGGCCGGCGCTAGGACCGGCCAGCGCCTCAGGCCGCCGGCATCACCAGGGCGGTTGGGTCGTCGCTTGCAAGCACCTGGGCCGCCCAGTCGCGCAGGCGCCGCGTGTCCGACACCAGCAAGCGCTGCTTGACGGCCAGGATTTGCGAGGGATGCATCGAGAAGCTGCGCAGGCCCAGGCCCAGCAGCAGGCGCGTCATCAGCGGGTCGCCCGCCATCTCGCCGCACACCGTCACACCCTTGCCCGCGGCCTGCGCCTGGGCAATGGTCTGCGCCACCAGTTGCAAGACCGCCGGGTGCAGCGGGTCGTACAGATGGGCCACGCTCTCGTCGGCGCGGTCGATGGCCAGGGTGTACTGGATCAGGTCGTTGGTGCCGATCGACAGAAAGTCAAAGTGGCGCAAAAACAGCGGCAGGCTGAGCGCCGCGGCCGGCACCTCGATCATGGCCCCCACCTGCACCGGGCCGTGCACCTTGCCGCGCCGATCAAGCTCGGCGCGCGCCTGCGCCAGCAGGTCCAGCGTGGCGCGGATCTCGCTGGCGTGCGCCAGCATGGGAATGAGCACATGCACCTGCCCGTGCGCCGCCGCCCGCAAGATCGCGCGCAGCTGCGTGAGGAACATGCCTGGGTCAGCCAGGCTCCAGCGAATGGCGCGCAGGCCCAGCGCGGGGTTCAGGTGGGCGTCGTCGTGGCGGGTGTCGTCCAGCGGTTTGTCGGCTCCCACATCCACCGTGCGAATGGTCACCGGGAGGCCGTTCATGCCCTCGACCGCGCGGCGATAGGCCTGGTACTGCTCTTCTTCGTCAGGCAAATGGCCCTGGCGACCCATGAACAGGAATTCGGTGCGAAACAGGCCCACACCCACCGCGCTGGCCGCCAGCGCGGTCTGGGTGTCCTCGGGCATTTCGATATTGGCCAGCAGCTCGATGCGCTGACCGTCCAGCGTGAGCGCCGGCGTGTGCTTCAGGCGCGCCAGGCGCTCGCGCTCGACCGTGGCCTGGCGCTGCTTGAAGCTGTACTCGGCCAGCACCATGGGCGAGGGGTCGACGATCACGATGCCGGCATCGCCGTCGATGATCACCCAGTCGTCCTGGCGCACCAGCTGGCTGGCCGTGCGCGCGCCCACCACCGCAGGAATATCGAGGCTGCGCGCCACGATGGCCGTGTGCGAGGTCTTGCCCCCCACATCGGTCACAAAGCCGGCGAACACGCTTTGCTTGAACTGCAGCATGTCCGCGGGCGAGAGGTCGTGCGCCACCAGCACCAGCGGCACGTCGGTGTCGCCCAGCTGCAGCTCTTGCTGGGGCCGCTTGACCTGCGGCAGGCGCGCCAGCGGCGAGACAATGCCCTTGAGGGCTTGCAGCACCCGCTCGGCCACCTGCTCCATGTCGGCCACCCGCTCGCGCAGGTAGGGGTCTTCCATTTCCTCGAACTGGCGACCGATCACCTCCAGCTGGCTGGTCAACGCCCATTCGGCGTTGTAGAGGCGGCCAGCAATCCACTCGCTCACACCCCGCGCCAACTCCTCGTCCTGCAAGAGCATCAGGTGCACATCGAGCAGCGCGCTCAGCTCCTGCGGCACATCGGCGGGCAGGTCTTTCTGCATGCGCTGCAGCTCCTCGACCACCTGGTCGCGCGCCAGGCGCAGGCGCTCGACCTCTTGTGCGACCTGGTCGGGACCGATGAAGTAGTGCGCCACATCGACACGGCTGGAGGCCACCAGCACGGCACGCCCGATGGCAATGCCGCGCGCGACCGCCAGACCGTGCACGGAAAAGGTCATGGCTTATTCGCCTTCGCCAAACTTGTCGGCCATCAGGGCCAGCAGCGCATCAAGCGCCTCCTGCTCGCGCTCGCCCACCGTCTCGAGGGTGACGGTGCTGCCCAGGCCCGCGGCCAGCATCATCACGCCCATGATGCTTTTGGCGTTGACGCGCCGCTCGCCCTTGCTGATCCAGACCTCGCAGGGAAAGCTGCCGGCGAGCTTGGTGAGCTTGGCCGACGCGCGGGCATGCAGGCCGAGCTTATTGCTGATGGTCGTGTGCGCCTGGGGCATGGGGTTTTCCAATCTGGTTCTGGGGCGCGGCGCGCCCAACAGGCATGATGCCCTGGGTGCCGCCGCTTTGCGCCCGGCTGGCCAGGGCCTCCAGGCTTTCGTGTCGATAGCAGACGCTGCGCAGCAGCATGGGCAGGTTGGCCCCCGTCACCAGGCGGGTGTCCACCCCGTCGTTGAGCTGGCGCGCCACATTGCAGGGCGTGGCGCCAAACACGTCGGTGAGCAAGAGCACGCCCTCGGCCTGCATCTGCTGCATGGCCGCACGGGCGCGGCGGATCACCTGCTGCGGGTCTTCGTCGGCCACCACGTCAATGGCCTGCACACCGCTGGCGCAGTCCGGAAAGACGTGCAGGGCGCAGTCACGCAGCGCGCTGGCCAGCGGGGTGTGGGCGATGAGCAGGATGCCGTTCATGAGTCCCGATTATGGCGCGTGCTCCGCACAAAATGCAGCCAGCTGAGCAGGGCCACCAGCGCATAGATCCCCATCGCGAATTGGTAGGCCTGCGCGGTCTCCATGCCCATGCGACGGCCCAGGTCCACCGCCAGGCCAATGCCCCACTGCACCACAAAGATGCCGGCAAAGATCACCAGGTTGAAGGCCGACAGCGCCCGGCCGGCCAGGTGCGAGGGATAGGCCATGCCGACCGCTGGCTGGGCCAGCGAGGTGAAGGTGTTGGCCACGCAGTACAGGGCCAGCACGAGGGCGGAGGCGGCGCCCAGGCCGGGGCCGACCAGCACCAGCACGCCCAGCAGCACAAAGGCCAGGGGTTGGCCCACCACCATGAGGCGGTTGGCGCTCCAGCCGCGGCGCGCCAGTCCCGGCGTGAGCAGCCCCCACAGCCAGAACGCCCCCAGCATGGCCAGGTTGATCAGGAACAGGCCGCCGGCCGCCGACGCGGGGCTCCAGCCCGCCACCTGCGTGAGCCAGGGCCCCGCCCACAAGGTCTGGATGGCGACCATGCCGCCATAGGTGAAAAAGCCCAGCGGCGTCAGGTGCCAGAAATAGGGGTTGCGCCAGATGGCCCGGTAGCTGCCATCGTCGTCGGCCTGCGCCGCCGTGGCCGGCAGGCGCTCCCAGCGCGGCACCAGCAGGGCAATCAGCAACATCGCCAGCGCCACCAGCACGCCCAGCGCCACAAACATCGGGCGCCAGCCCCAAATGGGCAGCAGCCATTGCACGGGCAGGGTCGAGGCCAGCATGCCCAGCGAGCCGGTCATCAGCATCCAGGCGTTGGCACGCAGCTGAAAGCCCGGGTCAAACCAGCGCCGATAGCCGGTGAGCGGCGCCATCAGGCAGGCGCTCAGGCCCACGCCGCACAGCACCCGCGCCAGCAGAAGACCGGCAAAGCTGTCGGCCGCCGCAAAGGCCAGGCAACCGACCACCGCCACGCTCAAGAAGGCGATGATCACGCGGCTCGGACCGTGCCGGTCCAGCCAGCGCCCCAGCGGCAGCTGGGTGAGCGAGAAGCCCAGGAAATAGCCGCCGGCCAGCAGGCCCAGATCGGCCGCCTGCACCCCCAGCTCACTGACAAAATTGGGCGATAGGGTGGCGGTGATCGCCCGGATCAGGGCCGACAGAAAGTAGGCCAGGGCGAAACAGAAGAACACCACCACGGTGCGGGCAAGACTCAGCCGGATGGGGGTGGGGCTCATGGACGCAGGCTTTCAAAAAAAGTGTCGATCAAGGACGCATCGGCTTGGGTGGGGCGCTTGGCGGGCGGCTGGTAGACGGCGGCGTGCACCAGGTGCAACTGGCCATCGGCGAGCCAGGCCCCCCACACGCCATCGAACTGCACCGGCTGCCCCTTGGCATCGCGCCCCTGCCAGCGCACCCGCTGGGCCCCCGGCACATTCAGCATGCCGCGCGGCACCCAGGCCTGCGCGGGCTGCCCAGCCGGCGTGGTTTGCAGCCGCGCCGCGCTGGCCTGCTGCCAGCCTTGCAAAATGGCCGCCACATCGTCGCCGGCCTGCAAGCGCGCGGTGGTCAGCGTCAGCATGGCCGACCCGCTCTCACAACCGGCCACCTGCAAGGGGACCATGCGCTGGCCCAGGGGGACCTCGCGCGTGGTGCGATCGGGTTTGCAGGGCAGTTGGGCCTTGAGGCCCGGCACCTCGAGGGCCACATCGCGCCAGTCCTGGCTGGGGCTGCAAGCGGCCAAACCGGCCAGAACGGGCCAGAGCAAGAATGTTTCAAAACGCATGCCGCATTATGGCGACAGTGCGGGATTGGGTTTTTGCGACAATCCTTGCATGAACGCATTGAATGGCATTCGGGTCCTGGACCTCTCGCGCGTGCTCGCAGGTCCCTGGTGCACCCAAAACCTCGCCGACCTCGGCGCCGACGTGATCAAGATCGAACGCCCGGGCAGCGGTGACGACACCCGTGGCTGGGGCCCCCCGTTTCTGCAGGACGCACAGGGTCAGGACACCCGCGAAGCGGCCTATTACCTGGGCGCCAACCGCAACAAACGCTCGGTCACCTGCGACATTGCGCGGCCCGAAGGCCAGGCCCTGATTCGCGCCCTGGTGCCGCATTGCGATGTGTTTGTCGAGAACTTCAAGGTGGGCGACATGGCGCGCTATGGGCTCGATTACGCCAGCCTCAAAGCCCTTAACCCGCGCCTGGTTTATTGCAGCATCACCGGCTTTGGCCAGACGGGCCCCTACAGCGACCGCGCGGGCTACGACTACGCCATCCAGGGCATGGGCGGGCTCATGAGCGTGACCGGCGAGCGCGACGACCTGGGCGGCGGTCCGCAAAAAGTGGGGGTGGCGGTGGCCGATCTGTTCACCGGCATGTACGCCACCGTGGGGATTCTGGCGGCGCTGCGCCACGCCGAGCGCACCGGCGAGGGGCAATATGTGGACATGGCCCTGCTCGACACCCAGGTGGCCATGCTGGCCAATCTGGGCGCCAACTATTTGGTGAGCGGGCGTGTGCCCGGCCGTGCCGGCAATGCGCATGTGAACATCGTCCCGTACCAGGTGTTCGAGGTGAAGGCGCCGGCCGGTGCCGCACCCGATGCGCGCGACCACCTGATCCTGGCGGTGGGCAATGACGGCCAGTTCGCCAAGTTCTGCGAGGTGGCCGGCCACCCGGAACTGGCCCAGGACGAGCGCTTTGTGCGCAATGCCGATCGGGTCCGCCACCGCGCGGTGCTGGTGCCCCTGCTCGAGCAGATCATGATGCGCCGCACCAAGGCCGAATGGTTGCCCGCCCTGGAGGCCGCCAAGGTGCCCTGCGGCGCGATCAACCACCTGGGCGAGGTCTTTGCCGACCCGCATGTGCAAGCGCGCGAGATGGTGCAAACCTGGGCGCACCCGGTGCGCCCGGACCTGCGCCTGGTGGCCAGCCCCCTCAAGATGAGCGCCACCCCGGTGCGCCAGGACCTGCCGCCGCCCCTGCTCGGCCAGCACACCGAGGAGGTGCTGCGCGAGCTGCTGGGCCAGGACGACGCCGCGCTGTCGCAGCTGCGCGCGCAAGGCATCGTCTGAGCCGCGTGCGGTCATTGCGCCGCCGCTGGCCGCAGGGGGCGGCACTGCCTACAATCGGGGCATGAACCGCCAACAGTTTCTGGGCTTGGGCCTGCTGGCGCTGTCGTCTGCATGGTTGGGCGGCTGCGCGCAGGAGACCGCGCCCAACACCCCCTTTGTGCTGCTCGACGGCAGCCGCGTCAGCACGCAGGACCTGCGTGGCAAGGTGGCGCTGGTCAACTTCTGGGCCACCAGCTGCACCTCGTGCGTGGCCGAAATGCCCGAGATGATCACCACCTACCAGAAGTTCCAGCCGCGCGGCTACGAGATGCTGGCGGTGGCCATGAGTTACGACCCACCGGCTTATGTGGTGAACTTTGCGCAGACGCGCCAGCTGCCCTTCAAGGTGGCGATCGACAACACCGGGGCGAATGCCCGTGAGTGGGGCGATGTCAAGCTCACCCCAACCACCTTTTTGCTCGACAAGCAGGGCCGCATCGTCAAGCGCTATGTGGGCACGCCCGACTTTGCCGAGCTGCACCAGCTGATCGAGAAACTGCTCAAGGCCTGACGGCCCTGCGCGCAGCGCCCGGCGTGCGCTGCGCAGGGCCTGGCATCAATCCTTGCGGAAATTGTCGTGGCAGGCCTTGCAAGTGGGCGCCGCGGCCGAAAAGCTGGCCTTGAGCGCGTCCAGGTTGCCGGTCTTGGCCGCCGCAATGGTCTTGACCATCTCGGCCTGGTTCTTGTCGAGCGCAGCCTTGAACTTGTCGGACTCGCTCCAGATCTCGGGCTTGGCGCGCGTGTCGCCCTTGTCGGTGCCCGGGCCAAACGCCGTCCAGGGCAGCTTGGACACCACCGCCAGCGCGTCGGCGTTCTCGGCCGCCACCTTGGCATCAAACGGCACCCGGCCGGTGGCCATGGCACCCAGGCGGCCCCAATGCTGGCCCATGATGAACAGGGCGCTCTTGCGGTACTTGATGGCATCTTCGGCCTTGGCAAATTGCGCCTGCGCGGGCAGGGCGGTCAGCAAGGCCAGGGTGGCAGCGGCGGCGACGTTCAACATTGCTTTCATGGTTCATGGCTCCAGAGGTGTGGGGGACAAAGTCCAGTGTGCCATGTCCCAGCAGGGGCGTGGTCCTTCACGTCAAAGCTGCCCCTCAAATCCCGGGGTAAAGTAGGGCTTTGCACGCGCAAGGAGGTCACCGATGGTCAAGGTACGAATCTGGGACTGGCCCACCCGCCTCTTTCACTGGGGGCTGGTGCTGGCCATCGTCGGCATGGTGGTCACTGGCCAGACAGGCCAGATGATGTGGCATTTCCGCCTCGGCCAGGCGGTGCTGGCGCTGCTGCTGTTTCGGCTGATCTGGGGTTTGGTGGGCGGCCACTGGTCGCGCTTTGCGCGCTTTGCCATTGCGCCCTCGGCGGTGCTGGCCTACTGGCGTGGCCTGCGCGAGGGCGGCCCGGGCCACAGCCCCGCCGGTGCCCTGGCCACGCTGGGCCTGCTGAGCTGGCTGGGCCTGCAGGTGCTCAGCGGCATGATGGCCGACGACGAGATCGCCTTTGCCGGCCCTCTCACCGCCATGGTGCCCTCCGATTGGGTGCACCGCATGACCGCCTGGCACAAGGGCCCCGGCAAGCTGGTGCTGCTGGGGCTGGTGCTGCTGCACCTGGGCGCCATCATCTGGTATGCCCGTCGCAAGGGCCAGCGCCTGACCCCGGCCATGCTGCATGGCGACAAGCACCTGCCCGCACCGGTGCCCGCCTCGGCCGATGGCCCCGTGCAATGGCTGCTGGCCCTGCTGGTGCTGGGCGCGAGTGTGGCGGCGGTGCGCTGGGTCTTTGCCCTGGGCGGTTACTGATGCGGTGAGGTCGGGCTTTGGCTACACTGATCGACTCTTGAATCCATATGCCCGAGCCCTTGCCGTCCCCCCAACTGGTTTTTGAACGCCCCGAGCAGGCCGCCGCCCTGCAGGAAACCCGCGACATCTTTCTGGAGTACCAGCAAAGCCTGTCTGTGGACCTGTGCTTTCAAAACTTTTCGCAAGAACTGGCGCAACTGCCCGGCGACTACGCGCCGCCGCGCGGCAGCTTGCTGCTGGCGCGCATCGACGGGGTGGTGGCGGGCTGCTGCGCGCTGCGGCCCATCGACGAGGTGGACGAGCCCAATGCGGCCGAAATGAAGCGCCTGTATGTGCGTCCGGCCTTTCGCGGCTTTGGCCTGGGCCGACAACTGGCCGAGCGCATCCTGGAAGAGGCGCGCCTGATGGGCTACAGCTGCGTGTTGCTGGACACCCTTGACGAGATGGAGACGGCACGCGCCCTGTATGAGGACTTGGGCTTTGTGGAGATCCCGCCGTACTACCACAACCCCCTGCCGGGGGCGCATTACCTGAAGGCCGAGCTGTAAGGCCAGGCCCTCAAGGCCCTGGGGCCCCACGCAGGAGCGCCCAGGGACGTGGGACGCGACCGATCAGGCCAGGGCCTGGGCCAGCATGGTCTTGGCGTCGCTCACCTCGAACTTGCCCGGGGCTTCGATGTTGAGCGAGGCCACCTTGCCATCCTTGACCAGCATCGAGTAGCGGTTGGAGCGCAGGCCCATGCCGCGCGTGGTCAGGTCCAGCGTCAGGCCGGTGGCACGGGTGAAGTCGGCGCTGCCGTCGGCCAGCATGCGCACCTTGCCGGCAGTGGCCAGCTGGCGGGCCCAGGCGCCCATCACAAAGGCGTCGTTCACGCTGACGCACCAGATCTCGTCCACGCCCGCGGCCTTGAGGGCGGCAAACTGCTCCACATAACCCGGCACGTGCTGGGCCGAGCAGGTCGGCGTGAAAGCGCCCGGCAGGGCGAACAGGGCGATGGTCTTGCCAGCGCTGGCCTTGTGCACATCGACCGGGTTCGGGCCGATGCTGCAGCCGTTGCCTTCCACTTCCACATACTCCATCAGGGTGGCGGCGGGCAGTTGGTCTCCAACTTGAATCATGGTTTCTCCAGAATAAAAAAACGACCCACGATTGTGGGTCGTTTGGCGGGCAGTTGCCGGGATCAGCCGATTGGGCTTACACCGCGGCGGCCTTTTCCACCAGGCGGGTGGCGACCCAGTTCTTGGTCTTCGAGAGCGGACGGCTCTCGGTGATCTCGATGATGTCGCCGAGGTGGAATTCACCCTTTTCGTCATGGGCGTGGTACTTGCTCGACTTGGCCACGATCTTGCCGTAGAGCGCGTGCTTGACGCGACGCTCCACCAACACGGTCACGGTCTTGGCGCGCTTGTCGCTCACGACCTTGCCAATCAGGGTTCGCTTGAGGGATGTTTTGGCTTCCGTCATGGTCGCTCCTTACTTGGCAGCCTGCTTTTGGGCCAGGATGGTCTTGGCACGGGCCACGCTGCGACGGGTTTGACGCAGTTGCGAGGTGTTGCCAAGTTGTTGGGTGGCTTTCTGCATGCGAAGACCGAAATGGGCCTTCTGCAGTTCTTTGATTTCAGCCTTCAGACCGTCGACGTCTTTCTGGCGCAGTTCAGCAGCTTTCATGGTGTTCTCCTGATCACTGGCCGATCATGCGGGCCACAAAGGTGGTGCGCAGCGGCAGTTTGGCGGCCGCCAGCTTGAAGGCTTCGCGGGCGAGTTCCTCGGGCACGCCGACGATTTCGTACAGCACTTTGCCCGGCTGGATTTCGGCCACGTAGTACTCGGGGTTGCCCTTGCCGTTGCCCATACGGACTTCGGCCGGCTTCGTCGAGATCGGCTTGTCGGGGAAGACGCGGATCCAGATCCGGCCGCCACGCTTGACGTGACGCGAAATGGCGCGACGGGCCGACTCGATCTGACGCGCCGTGAGGCGACCACGATCGGTGGACTTCAGGCCGAAGTCATCGAAGGCGACCGTGTTGCCACGGGTCGCGATGCCGGTGTTGCGGCCTTTTTGTTCCTTGCGGAACTTTCTGCGTGCGGGTTGCAGCATGTTCTATTCTCCTCAAGAGCCGTCTGCTGCTGCAGCAGGCGCGACTTTGCGAACGCGCTTAACGGCGGGTTTGTCACCAGCGGCCTCGGCGGGCTTGTCGCTGCCGTCAACCGGCGCGGCATTGGTGCCACCGGCACGGCGCGGGCCACCACGGCGATCGCCCGGGCGGGCATCACGACGCGGACCACGCGGACGGCGCTCTTCTTCGGCACGCGGCTCGGCTGCCACCGGCGCGTCACCGCGGCCCAGGTGGTCACCCTTGTACACCCAGACCTTGACGCCGATGACGCCGTAGGTGGTCTTGGCTTCCGAGAAACCGTAGTCGATGTCGGCGCGCAGGGTATGCAGGGGCACACGGCCTTCGCGATACCACTCGGTGCGGGCGATTTCGATGCCGTTCAGACGACCGGCGGACATGATCTTGATGCCCTGGGCGCCCAGACGCATGGCGTTCTGCATGGCGCGCTTCATGGCACGGCGGAACATGATGCGCTTTTCGAGCTGCTGGGTGATGCTGTCGGCGATCAGCTGGGCATCGATTTCGGGCTTGCGCACTTCTTCGATGTTCACCGCGACGGGCACGTTCAGGCGGGCCGCGAGTTCCTTCTTCAGGTTCTCGATGTCCTCGCCCTTCTTGCCGATCACCACGCCCGGACGTGCCGAGAAGATGGTGATGCGGGCGCTCTTGGCCGGGCGCTCGATCAGGACGCGCGAAACCGCGGCGTT
>JACCDV010290514.1_pt1 | contig 27342 bp, 31 predicted proteins | sample 7446131 | NCBI WGS metagenome assembly JACCDV01 (sample SAMN15323448, study PRJNA562643) | freshwater metagenome | isolation source: river surface water | place: USA:Blue River Watershed | collected 2017-08-17 | reverse complement strand
CCTGAGTCACTTTGGTGGTGATCGAATTGTTGTACTGAAGATTAACCCTGCTGATGTTGTTGCAATTCCTGCTGACTACAACAACAGCAAAGGTCGTACCTGCCGTTATGAAGTCGTTGATGAACTTAGCCTAAACGATTACAAACTACCTACTGCTCAAATTACTAATGATTTCACAGATGAGTACGAAAGTTTAGACAACGAAGAGTCAGAAGCAGATGAGTTTGTTTTTTTAGATGAAGACGATGAAGTACCTTCAAATTTTGTAACCGGAGCAAAACTTACTGAAGAAGATGTGGTACAATTCCGTAAACTGCAACAACGAGGATGGAATGTGCAAGAGTTGGCAGCTATGTACGATATTAGTCTTCGTCAAGCAAAACGAATTTTTAACAACGAATCTTGGAAATGGGTAAAAGTTGTGGTATAATTCGGTTTAAGTTAGTGTAGCGCACTAACACCTCATAGCTGAGAATGAGCTACCATCAGGTGCAAAGCCTGTCCAAATTAGCGTCTGTAATTCAGTGGATAGAATAGCGGTCTTCTACACCGTATGCCGGGAGTTCAAATCTCTCCAGACGCACCAAGTTCGTCCCGCCAAGCCTGTTGCTCAATTCCCTAGAGTTAGCGGCTCAAACCGGTGAACCCGAGTAATACGGGTTGGTTAAAATAGAGTAACGAGTTGCGCCGTTACCTACGGATTTCTAGCATGAGGAAAGTCTTCCGAGAGATACGGAACAATGCGACCCAAAAAGTCGTACCGAAAATCAAAGACTATGAAACCCAGCTTTAGGGAGTTGGGTTCCATATTGAAATGAACTTATGTCCTACACACAGAGGCGAGGTTGTAATGTAAGGACTAAAGACACTCGATAGTTCATTTCAATATGGTAATTGGCTGATCATCGATTACTATAATCGGGAGTAATTAACCCGATGACCCGTGAATAGTTTAAGTGGAAAAACGCAAGAGACATGGGTTCGAATCCCATCCGTCCATCAAGGGCGGTAGCTTAGTGGTTAGAGCGCAAGAGATTCTAGGTTCGATTCCTAGACCACAATGGGTCGCTATATTGAAATATTCTATAAAACATCGTCAAGGTTAAGGTTGATCCAGTTCTAGAGAAAAACCCTTAGAATATTTCAATATGGCGAATACGTAGGTTGATACGTGCATTGCGACGCTGCGACCCAGTGGGTCCGCTGAAATAGAACGATAGAGTCGAAGTATGAGTTCAGCGCCTACCACCGTTTAATCATAGGAGTAATAATGAAATCGCTTTTGATTGGTTCTAGAGCATTGGGTTATTGGAATCCTAATGTAAAGTTTAATGATAATACAGACTGGGATATTATTAGTGACAGACCAATCGAAGGTACCGAATGGCATGATCCTAATATGTTAGACAATTACGAATTTGAGTATTTCACTCGTAATAATGAAACTGTTAACTTCAATGGTCACAAACTTCATGTTGTAACACCAATTGGTTTATCCATCATCAAGAGAAGTCATCTGTGGCGTAATTTAAGTTTCCAAAAGCACATCACGCATTATCATAAAAACATGATGGGTGTTATTCGTCAAACATATAGTAATACAGCAGAGCAACTTCTTCAACATCGTATTAAGCTTACAATGCAAGCTTTTCCTCAAGGTCATCCTAGTCTTGCAAAAACGGTAGATGAATTCTTTGACGATTACGTAACAAAGAAATACGATCATGACTATTTGCATGAGTTGGTAGCTTTTTATGAAAAACCTCTGTATACTAGATTGCAAAAAGATTCAACTAAAGCGTGGTGCGACAAAGATTTGTGGTATACTCTGTCTCTAGATGATCAAACCAAGTGCGTAGCAGAAGAAGCGTATGTAATTGCAATTGAAAGGTTTATGGTTCCTAAAGATTGGGAGTATCCTTCTAAACATGCTTTTATTAAAGCACTTGATAAAGTATGCACTACACTCTGTAGTGGTTGGTTTAGGGATCACGCAATTGATTACTACCCTCAAGTAGTTAATCTATATTCCAGTGAAAAGTTTGATACTGTTAAAAAGGAGTTAACAAATGGCTAAATCTGAAGTTAAAACTAAAAAAGAAATTGCAAATCTAAAAGAACATTTGATCGCTGCGTTCGGGGATGATGAAGACGATGAAGTTACAAAATCATTTTTCTGGGATGATTTTAGTATGGACGAATCCTCATATGACAGTGAAAATCAAGCAAATTTCAAAAATCACCTAAATAATTTAGGTATTAGTGTAAAAAGTGAGGATCACTACGGCGGTGAAGGTGAAGGTGAAGATTACTGGACAGTGTACAGCTTCACAGACGGTAAAGAAACTGTGTATATTAAGTTTGATGGTTGGTATCAATCTTACAACGGTTCAGAATACAATGAGTGGTTCTTTGTTGAACCTAGAGAAGTAAAAGTAGTACAATACTTTAAAGTGTAATATAATTGCGATGATAGCTCAACGGTTAGAGCAGCGAACTCATAATTCGTTGGTTACAGGTTCGAAACCTGTTCGTCGCACCAAATATTTTTATACAACAGTTTGACTTTTTGTTGTATAACAAGTATAATTTGATTTAGCTTGATCAGTTGGCACTTCTGTCTCGACGGTTGTGAAAGTCTGCGTAGCGGACGGCACCAACCCTGTATTATTGTAAGCAGGATTTCAGTCCAATATAATTCAGTCTATTATGAAAGGAATTCAGTCATGAATAAATTAACCGGTATGCTTCTCTACGTTCAAGTACAAAAGCCTGTAAAAGCTTATGTAAAAGCTGGTGAAGACCCAAAGCCAGATGAGTGGAAAGCTTCTGTGGCGATCACTGACGAAGATGTAGTCGATGCGTATGAAGAGTATGCCAAGTCGATTGACGCGAAACCTTCTATCAAGAAAGTTAAAACCGCAGAATTCGAAGAAGCTTACAAAGTTGCACCTCCTGAAGATGCAGGTAAAAACATCTGGATTATTACTCTACGTAAGTCCACCAAGCTTGGTAAAACAGGTAAGGATGTACCAGAGCAGTATCGTCCTCGTGTGTTTGAGAAAGTAGGCAATAACCACATTGATGTGACAGGATCAAAGCTACCAGCAAACGGTTCTTACGGTACGATCAGTATTGATGTGTTTACCCGAGACAATGGTAACAGTTCTTTGTATCTGAAAAACGTACTAGTCACTAAGATGGTCGAGTATGTTGCTCCAGAGAGAACCGAAGTCTACAATCCCGGTGATGAGTTTGATGAAGCAGATGATGGTGACGGAGGTAAAGTCCAAGTACCAGAATCAGCCAAAGCAAAAGCTAAACCAAAAGCATCTAGCGACGGTAGCCCATTCTAAATAAAAGAGGGAGCAATCCCTCTCTTAAGGAGTTCATGATGAATCTTAAAAAACGAGCAAGTGACGTAACCGTAGAGAAAATTCAGAATGGTTTTCTAGTATCTTTCTCCGGTAGAAACGTAAATGAAGATTGGGTAAATGACAAAGTTTACTTCAAGCTATTCGAAGAAGCTCATAAAGAAATTTCAAAGTATTTTGAATTACCATTGGATTAAAATAGGAGTCATATGTACAATAAACAACTAGAGTCAGATCGTGAAGCTAAACGTCAGCACGATGAAAATCTAAAAAAAGCAGCAGCAGAACGACTAGCTCGTAACGCTAAGTGGAACAAGTCTCACAAAACTTCTGAAAAGGAAAATGAAAATGAATAAAAAAGAAGCTGTAGCAAAGTTGGTTAAGTTGTACATGGAGCAACAAAGCCTAGACGAACAAATTAAAGAAATCAAATCCGATGCTAAAGAATCAGGTTTGAATCCTGCAATCCTTTGTGCTGTTGCAAAGAGTATCGTAGGTGGTAAAGCTTCTGAACTCAAAGAGAAATCAGAAGAAATTATTGACACAATCGAGGATGTACTATGAAGAACAAAATGAAAGAATGGCGGCGTCGAGCAAAAGCGATCAATGCTGAACATGGTTCAAAGCACAATGGTCGTCGTTTTAAACTTCACGAACATCAAGATAAACCTGAAGCATATCCCTTGCTTGAAAGCCTACTCAAACGTTTGACAAAGGAAACAACAAATGCGTAATCGAACTTTAGACATTGTACTAGCTGCACTACTAATTATTGTAGTAGTTGCATTCTTACCCTTCTTATTCATCTGGTCAGTCAATACACTGTTCCAACTAGGAATTGCTTACGGATTCGCAGAGTGGGTAGCCGCTTGGGTATTTGGACTGTTCGTAGGAGCAGTACAGGTAAAGTATAAGAATTAAATTAGACCCCGTTGGTAGTATCCAATGGGGTTTTTTCGTATGGAGTAATATGAGTAAAAGAATAGCAATATTCGATGCTGATGTGTTAGCCTTCAGAGCTAGTGCAGCGGCTGAACAGAGAAAGGTTGAAGTAACTCACTCACCTAGTAATAAAACCAAAGTCTTTAAAACAAGAACAGAATTCAAGGATTACTTAAAGTTAAATGACTTTGAATTCAATCCTGATGATTATGTGTTTAGAGATATACAGATTGCTGAAGAAGTTCATATCCCAATGAAAGTACTTAAGCATCAAATCTTAAATATTCAAGATGAACTTTGGGCAGATGAAATTAAGCTTTTCATAAGTGGTCAAGATAACTTTAGAGATTCTTTACCTTTACCAAGTAAGTACAAAGGTCAGAGAACAGATTCAATTAAACCTCTTTTGTTAAAATCTTGCAGATCATATCTAAAGAATTATCACGGTGCTAGAACAGTCAATGGTCATGAAACAGATGATGCTTTAATCTACACAGGTTATGAATACCTGAAAAAAGGTTACGAAGTAATTATCGTAACTAACGATAAGGATGCCAATGCTTATTCAGGATTGATGATTTATAACTACACAGAAGAAAATCCTAAAGTTCTTGAGATACCGCAATTAGGTTTTTTGAGAATTGATGAAAAGACAAAGAAGTTAAAAGGTCAAGGATTCTTATGGTACTGCGCTCAGATGCTCATTGGTGACGTTGTAGATAACTACAAACCTACTGAATTGACCGACGCTAAGTTTGGTGACGCATCTGCTTTTAAAATCCTTAAGGATTGCACAAGCGAACAGGAAGCCCTTTCTGTTGTAATATCTAAGTACAAGGAATGGTATCCTAAATCTTTCGTGTACACAGATTGGTCTGGAAAACAAATCGAAAGTAGTTGGGAGCATATGCTCAACTTGTACCACAGTTGTGCTAGAATGATGGAAACCAGAACAGACTCTTTGATTGCTTATGATTTCTTCAAAAGATACGGGGTTGAACTAAAGTGAACGACCATCCTGAATCACTGTACAACACTAAAGATGTGCAAAGAATCAGAGAGTTGTTATTGCGACAGCAAAAAGGTATTGATCCAATCTTAAAGCAAAATCTTTTATTAGAAGATGCCGTTTTAGATCATGATCATGTCACTCAACATTGCAGAGCAGCATTGCATAGACAATCTAACGCTTTCGAAGGATTGGTATTCAATGCTTATCGAAGATGCTTAGGGTGGTTGACAGAAGAATCTTTACCTGATATACTACGAAACCTTGCGGATTATCTTGAGATGGATTTTCAAAACAACCCATATCACGTAGGTTGGATTAAGAAAGTTCAAACTGAGTTTAACCAATTAAATGCTGATCAACAAAGACTAGTACTTAAAGAAATCAAAGCAGATAGTGGTACAAATGCAACAGCTAGAAAAAATTCATTTCGAAAGAAAATCTTAAAAGATAAGTTAGAGTATAATGACATCAAAGATATATTGAGAAAGGTTAAATCATGAGTGAACAAATTAAAATTGTAAAATGCAAAAACTCACTGTTGTGGTATCATAGCTACATTGGTAAAGTGTTTACTGTAGTGCGATCAGAAAAAAACGCATATTGGGTTAGGGAACTTGAGTTTCCTTTCTGTATCAACTGGATTTATAAAGACGATGTAGAGGTGGTATGAGTAACATTTTCCTTATTTCTGATACTCATTTCAGTCACGAAGGTGTTACCAAGTTCCTGAATAAAGATGGAACTAAACTTAGACCTTTCGATACCGTAGAACAGATGGACGAATACATGGTTGAAAAGTGGAATGAAGTTGTCACTAGTAAGGATAAAGTTTATCATCTTGGTGATGTGACAATGAAACACCAACATCTGAATATTCTGAGCAGACTAAACGGTAAGAAAGTTCTGATTAAAGGTAATCATGATATTTTCAAACTTAGTCAATACAGTAAGTATTTCTATGACGTTAGAGGTTATCATGTGCTTGATGGAATTATCATGAGTCACATTCCAATTCATTCGGACAGTATTGAAAGATTCAGAGCAAACATTCATGGGCATCTGCACAGCAATCGCGTAATGAAAGATGGTTTAATCGACAATAGATACTTTAATGTAAGTGTAGAGCAAATAAGCTATCAACCTATCCCGTTTGAGGTTGTGAATGGATTTCTAAAACGGGTACTTTCTTGAAAGGAAAACATGAACATTCGTGACATTATTAATTTAAAAAACATGGGTTACAGTAGTAGGCAGATTGCATCAATGACCGGTGTATCCAAAACTACAGTAAACGATACATACAATCGCTGGAAAAACTCCGAAACTAAAGACGGACCAACTATCTTGTTCTTTGACCTTGAAAGTGCCCCAAGCATTACAGCAACATTTGGTCGATGGAATGTAAACATTTCACAAGATAATGTTATTCGTGAAGGTGGTTTCCTTCTATCAGCAGCATGGAAAACGAATATGGAGCCTGTAGTTAATTGTTCTGTAATGACAGGTAAAGAAGCTAAGACAGGTGATGATTCTCGTATCCTAGCTAACCTTTATGAAGCCTTTGAGAGTGCAGATATTGTATGCGCTCACAATCTTGACAAATTTGATTTACCTTTGTTCAAGACTCGTTTAGTTGTAAACGGTATGCCACCGCCTCGTAAAGTTAAAACTATTGACACTCTCAAGATTGCTAAACAGCTAAAGTTTAATTCTAATAAACTTGATTCCCTAGCTAAGATTTTACTGCAAGATGAGAAGCAATCAACTAGCGGTATTGAACTTTGGATTCGTTGTATGAATGGAGATGAAAATGCACTTAAAGAAATGTCAGAATACAATTGCAAAGATGTATCATTGCTCGAAAGACTCTATTACAACCTTCGCGCATTCGATGGTAGGGCACCCAATGCTGGTTTATTCTATGACGATGGAGAACACCATTGTCCCGTTTGTGGGTCTGATGATGTTGCAGCAACAGGCAATGTGGTAACAACCCAAGTATCTGAGTTCGCTGAAATGTCTTGTGGGTCATGTGGTCATCGCAGCAGGGTTCGTAAGTCTTTTACTGAAAAAGCAAAACGATCTTTGATCCTAGTTTAAAATCTGGTATAATTTACCCCGTAGCAAGTCTACGGGGATTTATTTTTGAAAGGAACACTTATGACACATTTTACAGAATTCGATATTACAGAGATGCAAATTTCATGCGATGCATTTAACACTATCGCTGGTAAAGATAAAGAGAATCGTTTTTCTGATATGCAAGCTCAATGCGAACTAATTAAAGAAGAGTTAAATGAAACATTCCAAGCTATTGATGATCAAGATATGGAAAAGATTCTCGATGGTTACGTTGATCTACTAGTTACTGTGTTTGGTCTAGGTCAAAAGCTGCATTCATTAGGTTGTAACACATCTGAAGCTATGCGTAAAACAGCAGTAAATAATATTAGCAAGTTTCCTAGTATTGTAGAATTCTCTGTAGAAGATGCCTTAAAAACTGTAGAAATGTATGCAGATAAAGGAATCCCTGTAACGGCTTCAGTGAATGCTAACTACGGTAGATGGGTATTTAAAGATGCTAATGGTAAAGTTCGTAAACCTCACAATTTTGTATCAAACGATTTGAAAGATTGTCTACCATTTTGAAAGGAGCTATAAAATGATTCCAGTACGTATTAAAACTATAGACGGTTGTGTATATGAAGCTGCACCTGAAAAAGAGGGGTGTGGTTGTGAGGGTTGTGCCTTTGCTTATGAAAACGTTATAAGCAGTCTATTGAGCGAAGAAGATAAGAAAGCAGAAGCTTTGAAATGCCCTGAAAGTCAACGTTATCATGATTGCTGTGAAAATCGAGTTATTTGGATCAAGTTGGATTCTAGTACAACTAAGAAAGAACCTGCATTAGATGACAAGAAGCAGAACCCTGATATTGGTCGTAAGTACGACAATGGTAAACCAATGTACAATCTACTACCAGCAGATGCACTTGAAGAAGTTGTTAAAGTTTTAACCTACGGAGCCATCAAGTACAATGAACCTATTGATCAAGAAAATTGGCGACTAGTAAAGAATCCTCAACCTCGTTACTTCTCTGCTTCACAACGTCATCTATGGGCTGATCATCGTGGTGAAGAGATTGATTCAGAATCAGGTCTGTATCACCTTGCTCATGCAATTAGTGGTCTTTTGTTTAAACTTCAGTTAAAGATCGAAGAAAAGAAATCAGTTAACCTTGATTCTAACCAAGCTAAATGATATAATGGTAAGTTCCATTTGCCTCTAAAGGAGTCAACATGCAAAATAAAAACACAAGACCAAGTTCTATTGTAGCGTTATGTATTATTTCCGAGTCAGAAATCCATAAAGTTATGCCTGAATATTCAGCAACAATGGAAGATGAAAATCCTACTCAGTTTAAATTAATGCTATATCGCTTAGGTATGGATATTAGTAAACCATTTCAACGACAAGACGGTTTACAGCACAGGAATAGATTTAATGAAAAAGTTACATGCAGTCGTTGGGTGGGTGATGAGAGAGTTGATAGCGAGTGGATCAATAGCGGTTACGCTAGTAAATCAGCAATCGACAAGGCAAGTGGTAGTAAGTTAACTGAAGACTTGTATAGGGCTAGGTATGAAACCGAAGATGCTCAAGCAATGTTGGAAGCTAGAGATAAATATGCAAAAATTACAGAGGATTAAACATGCTAGACAAACACTTAGTTCCGATTTACGACGACAAAAATGTTATCGAATTCGCGGACAACCAACTGAAGGTATTCTGGTTGCCTGAAGAAATTAAAGTAGAAAAGGACATTCAGGATGTTCTAACTAATTTCTCAGAAGCAGAAAAACATGCAGTTATTACTACACTGAAACTATTCAGTCTTTATGAAACTCACGCTGGTGATGAATATTGGGGTCAACGATTCAAACAAATGTTCCAAACAGCAGATTATCATAGAATGGCTTCTGTGTTTAGTATGTTTGAATTAGCAGTTCATGCTCCTTTTTACAATAAGATCAATGAATTACTTTACATCAATACTCCAGAGTTTTATCTGTCGTATGACAAAACAGAAGTCCTTAAGAATCGTATAGACCATATCGGTCAAATCATTAACGACAAAGATGATATGGTTTCATTGGGTTCTTTCTCAATGGTTGAGGGTGTAATTCTTTATTCAAACTTCGCTTTCCTTAAGCACTATCAGTCTCAAGGTAAGAACAAGTTAATGAATGTAGTAAGAGGTTTAAACTTCTCCGTAAGAGATGAGAACTTCCATGCTGAAGGTAGCGCTTATGCTTTCAGAAAGAAAGCTTTAACAATTTCTAAAGATGATCTAAAAGCTATTGAAGCAAAGATTAGAGATGTAGCTCGTAAAATTTATGAGCATGAAGTAGAAATCATTGCTATGCTTTTTGAAAAAGGTAAGATTGAAGGAATTACAGCGCACCAATTAGAAAACTTTGTTCAATCTAGAATCAACCACTGCCTAGCTAACCTAGGTTTCGAGAAAGAATACGAAGTCAAATACAATCCGATTGCTGAATGGTTTTACAAAGGTATTAATGACTACCAGTTTAACGACTTTTTTAGCGGACAAGGTAATCAGTACCATCGCAATTGGGATGAGTCAGCTTTTACATGGAGTAACGAATGACAGATAACTTATATGACAAACTAAGTCAGGAACGTAAAGAATTGCAATCTCAGGGGTTAGTCCCTGAGTGGTATACTACCGCTGGTTGGCAAATGTTTAAATCAAAATATATGTATGGTACTGATCGTGCTGTACGTGGTCAATTTGAACGGATTGCTAAAACAGCAGCTAGTCATCTAAAGGGTACAGTGTACGAAGCAGAAGCTGAAGATAAATTCTTTAATCTTTTATGGAATGGTTGGTTAAGTCCATCTACTCCTGTACTCGCAAACATGGGTACAGATAGAGGAATGCCTGTATCCTGCTCTGGTACAGTTGTAGATGACAGTGTAAATGGTTTCTATAAAAATCTTCACGAAGTAGCAATGCTAACTAAATACGGATTCGGTACAGCATCTGATCTATCTCACATTCGTCCTCGTGGTGCTAAAATCTCTGTAGGTGGCAAAGCTTCAGGTGTATTACCTGTAATTAAAGAGCATGTCAATGCTATGCGTAATATCGCACAAGGTACAGCACGTAGAGGTGCTTGGGCAGCTTATCTAGATATTGAACATGGTGATTTTCATGAAGTCGTAAATTATCTTATGGCTGAACCTGATGATTTTAATATCGGATGGACAATCAAAGATTCTTTTGTTGAACGACTTAACAAAGGTGATACTGACGCTCTAACTAGATTCCAGAAAGCTATGAAAGCTAAAATGATTCTAGGTAAAGGTTATTTCTTCTTTGTAGATAAAGCCAATCGTAAACGTCCACAGATGTATGTAGATCGTGGTTTGTTTATTAACAACAGTCAGTTGTGTTCTGAAATTATGCTTTTCAATGACGAAGATCATACTTATACTTGTGTGCTATCTTCAATGAATGCTTCTAAATATGACGAGTGGAAAAATACCGATGCTGTATTTTGGGCTACAGTATTCCTTGATTGCGTAGCAGAAGAATTCATTCAGAAAGCAAATGGTATTCCCGGTCTTGAAAAAGCTGTACGATTTACACAAAAGAGTAGAGCATTAGGTTTAGGATTGTGCGGACTGCATACTTTGTTCATGCAGAAAATGCTACCCTTTGAATCATTTGAAGCTCACATGCTGAGTCAAGAAATTCAGGAAACAATTTGGGAAGAGGCGTCTAATGCTTCTAAAGAAATGGCAAAACAACTTGGTGAACCCGAGTGGTGCAAAGGTTATGGTGTACGTAACACTCATTTGATTGCGATTGCTCCAACTAAGTCAACTGCTTTACTAATGGGAGGTATCTCTGAAGGTATTAATCCTGATCCTGCAATGTCTTATGTTCAGGCTACATCTGCCGGTGAAGTTGATCGGTTAAATCCTATTCTACTTGACTTGATGAAGTCTAAGGGTGTATACTCTAAAAAGCACGTTAAAGAAATTACAGATAAACAAGGTTCTGTTCAGCATGTAGATTGGTTAACCGAAGAAGAAAAAGCAGTATTTAAAACTGCATTTGAAATCAATCAGAAAGCTGTAATCCGAATGGCGTCTGCTCGTGGTCGTTTCATTGATCAATGGCAATCTTTAAATACATTCTTTGCTGCGGATGAAGACCCATCATGGATCGCTGAAGTGCATAAAGAAGCATTTGAAGACGATAATATTTTAGCTCTGTATTACATCTATACTCAAGCTGGTGTACAAGCAAGTAAAGGTGAGTGCGAAGCTTGCCAATGAAAGGAAAAGTAAATGAAAGTTATAGTATGGAGTAAAGAACGCTGTATTTATTGCAGCGAGGCGAAAGCCTTGCTCAAATTAAAAGGTATCGAGTTCGAAGAGCGAAACATTGAAAAAGGTGAATGGACTCGTGAACAGTTCACCGAATCTAATCCGACAGCTAAGACTTTCCCTCAAATTTGGTTTGATGATAAACTGATTGGAGGGTTTACAGAGCTTAAGAAAGAATTGAAATAAATGAAGCAGTTATTTATATTTACTGCTCAATGGTGCAGTAAGTGCCAATCTTTGAAAAAGATTATTCAGGACAACGAAATACCAGTTGATCAGTTAAGAGTGTTCGATACAGAAGCTTCACCTAAATTAGCTAGAGAGTTTGGAATAGAAGAACTACCAACTTTGATTCTAATTGAAAATGGATCGGAGTTGGATAGACGAAGCGGTACAATTAACAAGAGTCAATTATTTAATTTCATTGAGCAATAAAAAAATTCCCCGGTAGCTTACGCTCCGGGGATTATTTATTTGTATTAAGCCATTAGAATATAGACAGCTTCTATACTCCTGCGTTTAGTCAAACCTCTCATTACTTTACCGTTGGCTTTATTCCACTTCTTGCATTGCTCTGCGGCTTCCATCCAATCCTGATCGTTAATCTTCTTTCTGAAGGTACTGATCCTGTAGTTACCCATGCCGCAATTATAGACCCAAGATAGTACCGCAGCAATACGTCTAGGAGGCTCTAAAACGAGTTTTGGGGAGCTTTTGAGCAAATCTAATAGGAAGGTATTCACCGTGATTTGCTTGACTCTAACGGCCTTCTGATGCGTCCAAACGTCACCTTCTTTTACCCTTACTCCATTCTCATCGAATGTACTACCGTATCCAATAGTCCAAGGTTCACCTTTCTTTACTGGATCGTTTGCTGTAGCAGGGTCAGGATAAGCAATGCAATCACCGTTTGGTAATTTTTTTGCGTATGACTCAAACGGAATCAGCAACTCTTCTACGCAGATTCTTTTGACTTCGTTTAGTTTATCCTGAAGGTCTGTCGAGTTCATGATTAACCTTTCTTGTGATCGTATTTCTCAATGCTGCGCCCAATGAACCAAAAGGTTAAGATCATATTGAGCATTGCAAAATCTTCAAGTGTCCAAGATTCATTAAGCACTGTTACCCAATCTGCACCCGTGGATACACCATAAGCAATCATTGTAAATTTAAATATTACATACATACCAAATAGTACATAAGTAATTACGGGTCTAACCAACGCGCTTAATGCAGCAACCCATTTATACGAACTAGCAGCAGCCGCCGATTGCTCCTTGAATGCTTCAGCAATAGCATCTACTTGTGCTACACTGAAGTCAACATATTTCTCTTCTACTTTAAAGTTACTGCGTTGTAACTCTAGGCTTGTCTGAAGTTTGAACATTTCTAGTTCATGACTTCTCTCGTTCTTTCTATCAAAGAACTTTAAAACTTCAGGTGCCAATCTAAATAAACCACCAGCTAATGCACCTAGTACACCGCTTCCTAATAGTTCAACCATAACCCACTCCAGATAATAGTCATTAAAATAATAAATGAACCTAGCATTTAAACCTCCTGAAATTCGGGTGGTAGTTGCTTACGTTTGATTTCTGACATATAAGCAAAATAGCAATGATTCTTTTCGAAGAAAAATAAGAAATCAATCATTCTTCTAAACACCTTACCAAATAATCTACCCTTAATGTCTGCTCTATATGATCTTGAGCTAAGAGTTTCATCGGCGTGACCACCTAGTAAAGTATTAGCTAGTTGATCAATCGCTAGGAGGTTGTGGAATAGATAGTTTTTGAGTTTCTTTAGCAAGATCATCACCCCTTTTAATTTCAGCGATAACCCCTTGAAGTCTCGCAATTTCTGTAGTTAATGAAACAACTTCATTGTGCAATCTTTGATTCTCTAAAGTAAGATCGTGAAGTTGCTTATTGAGTCTTAGGACTTCAATCTGAAACTTAGCAAGTTCTTCTGCTAAAGTTTTATTATGAACAGAAAGTCTAGATAGTTCTTCGTGCATTAAAGAAATAATATTAGACTCTGTACTTGTTTCTTTCCAGCCTTTTAATAATCTTTGGATACCAAATACCAAAGCAATTAAACCAGCAGCAACTAACCCTGCTGTCTGAGCAATCATAGTACCTTCATTACCAATCATATTATTCCTTTTTATTCTTAGAATTATCAACAGATATTGCTGACCACATTTCTACAATAACCGGAACCATCAGTAATATTTCTGTAGGTGCCATAGGTGTCTTGTCAAACACAGCAAAACTGAGGAATATATAATTCCATGCCCATATACCTAAAGCTGAATTAGTTAATCTGATTCGGTAATCCAAGCATTTCCATATACCTAGAAACTTAACAAACGAATAGCTAAAAAAGAAAACGCTCCAATATATAGGGTCTGCGAAACCATACATTAGAGCGTAATTAGCGTTGTTACCATCACCAAGAATAAATCCTAAAGCCAGCATTAGTGAAGCTACAGCCAGCATAAACGAACTCTCAACTTTTCGTAATGACAAGAGATAAGCTATTTTGAATCTTGGATCGACCTGATCCGACTTACGACGACGATTTGCAGTTCGTCTATCGGAGTTATTTTTTTGATCAGTCATAACTTATCCTTATGATTATAATGAAAACAATGAAGAGAATGATTTAACTATTATATCATTTATTTAAGATTTATTCAAGGGTTAGTTTTAGGATAATTTTAATAAGCACCAATTGTTACACAAACACCGGGTCGCCCTGTTCCTAAAGTAAATGAACTAGGGTCTTGAGTTGATGTGTTTAAAAACCTAGACCCAACGAATACTGAAGCACCGTTTGTTGTGTTTATACCGCTTGCTGACAACTGATTGTTATAATCAGTAGGCCATGTTGTAACCGAAGTATCTCCTAATGTTGACAATGCAGCAAACCACAAAGCATCTCTCGGACCTCCCGTAATTGTTAAACTAGAAGGATCATATGTTGTAGTTGACAGTACAGCATTAGTAACGAATGAGGAAAGTTGAACAGTTGTTGCGTTCTGAATTCGATAACAAACTGAAGCACTTTGTTCTGCAAAATTTGTAGTAAAAGAAAAAGATTCACCACCTGTTGCTATTTTTGTATAAATTAAACCTCTAACAGCAAATCCAGCTAAAGTTTGTCCAGCTAAAGTCCATCCAGAAGTAACTGAGGATATTGTAGCGTCACTACTTACACTTACAATAATCAAGAGTAAGTCATTAGATTGAATACCAGAAGGCATATTAAATACATGACTCGTCGTTTCACTTGTATTTGTAGTAACAGACGATGACATTATTGTTGGTGAAGAAGGTGGTGGTGTTGATGAAAATCTAAAAGGGTTCAATAAGAACCCTCTTTGCTTATCTAAACTGATCATACTTTCGTACCAATCAAATAAACCTTAAGACCTTTGGCTGTACCATCCCCAATTTGATCAATATCAATTGTGATTTCAGAATCATCAGCTAAAGAAGTGTCACTAATTACTCTAGCTGTTGCTGCCGTTGTACTAGTCTTTTCTGTGTTATCAATTGTCAGTTTAGTACTAAGAATAGAAACACCTGACTCATTTACATCTACTGTAAAAATATTACCTGAAGTTTGAGCAGTGGTTAAACTAGCTCTAATATCTGTCAGAGTAAAAGCATAAGGCATTCTAAACGTTACCTTAGCTGTACCGGTAGTAAGGGCCGTTGTTTCATCTGAACATGCTACAGGAATAACTTGCACAGGACTAGTTGCAGGAGGAATAGTATAAGGCTCCCACTTGGTTGTACTATTGTTGTACCTGAGAACTTGACCGTCTGTTGGTAAAGGATCAAAATCAACATCAGATAATCCAGATAGTGAACCTGATATAGTATTGATTCCATGAACACCATTTAAACCAGCACGATGATCTTCATAAGAACTCACAGTATTAGTACCTGTTACAATCCTATAAACTCTAGCGTAAGTTACAGTATTATTCCAATTTGTGATTGATGTGCTTGTTGAAATAGCCCCGTTTGATCTTTGAACAACTACATAATTAGTCTGACTTGCTGTTAAAGTAAGGGTTCCTGAGTTGATAGCTAAACCCGCATATCTTCCACCATAATACCCCCAAGTTAAAGCAGTAGTAGTTGCTGGATTCTTTCCGTATACAGCCATGTGATCAAGAGTTTCAAAATTTTCATTAATTACAATTTCAGGACTCGCTTGACTTGATATGATTTGTTGCATCGGCATTATATAATTCCTTCTATTTCTGAAAAGTAACCTTCACCGATTACTTGATTTAACTGATAAACTCTAAACTTTACAATATCTTCACTTGTAAAACCATCTTCCAATTGCATAGTCGGGGTATAAATAAAATTATTAGTTACTGAAGTTTCTGTTCTTACTAGTTCATTTAGACTATTGAAAACTTTAACTCTATAAAACTCCGACAATTCATCAAGAGGTGTAATTATTCCAGCAGTACCAACATACTTGACTTGTTTTCTAGTTCGTCTAACCCAACTAAGAACCATGTCAGAAGAATCTTTGTTAATTCTCAAGTGTACAGGGTTAAATGTTTTTAAACTAACACCGTTTATTATAAAAGGTGTACTGGTTACACTAGCAATAGACAGAGTAAATGTAACTGGTTTTGCGTATTGTTGTAAACCAACTTGAGAAGTTTCAATGACCGATCTTTTTAATGAACTTGAAGTTAATAAAACAAAACGATCATTTAATGCGTGATTTGATCTAGACCATTCTGTACCTCTCTGACCTCGTATAAATCCAGATAATCTGTACACACCGTCACTTACTAGTTCAGCATTTATGAATTGAAGAATCTCACTACCTATCAAGCACTGATTAATAGAATTATTATTTAGTATGTCAGTTCTAGTGCTACTAGATAATGTCTTATATCCAATATTAACAGTTACAGTATTGCTCTGATCTATTACATTAGATTCCCAATTGCCTAAAATATTTGTAGTAAATCCAATGATACCTTCTTCTGTAAATTCAGCGACTTTAGAATAATTAATATCATCCCAAGATTGATAGAGTGCTGCACCCGGCCAAACATCATCAATGCTTCCGTTTCCTGTTACAACAGAATAGTAACCATTGTTTATATCTACATCTCTCATTGCTGGAATATCTAAAATCTCAGCTTTACTAACCTCAATATCAAAAGTAGTATCTTGGGTTACATAACTATTATCTGTTGATACCTCTAGAGTAGATAAATCACCAGCATCAAATGAACACTCCAACTCAATAACACTGTGATTATCTTTTTTACTATCTACTTTCAGTCTATATTGTCTAGAACCGTCTTCGCTTTGAACAATAATAACATCGGTTGGTTCTAAATATGCATATTTAATAGGAAGCTTTAGCGATGTCTTTTTTAACTTAGCAATTTGGTCAACAATAGTTCTATTAGCGATAGCTTTAGCTTCAATTGGTGTCAACCCTATTGGAATTTGAATTACTAAATTACTATCTTGGTCAGATAACAACCTATCTGAGTATTCTGCTGAAGATTGGTAATCAGCTATAGTATTAAGATACTGAACAGAAATTTGCGAAGCTAATTCCATATTGTTTCTAATTACTATACTAAAAGGTTCGTCGTCAGTATCGTATGACGTACCTAAATCAGAATAAGGAATTGTAACTACCGGATCATTTGCTCTTGGTCTAAAATACACTTTATCTGAAGATACTATGTCAAACAAATAAGCAGATTGTAAAATTTCTAAAATTGATCTTGTAGAAGATACTTGTCCTATTGATACACCTCTTACATCTGAAGTCAATTGATCATCGACTGAAAAATCGTCTTGGCTGTATTCTGACCTTATTAATAAATTCGGTAATGAATAAAATAAGGGTTGAGTTTGTTGACTACCGTCTGCTATGATTGTTTCAAAAATAGCATCGTCTAAAGAGTAAGGAGATACAGGTAAAATGTAAGACTTTGCTCTAGCTGAGTAAGGGTCAAGCGGATTTGATAGAACAGGTGACACCGCAGGATACTCTTCTAAATTGCTAATAATTCTTATAACAGTACTGTCAAGACTAGCAGGAGCAGTATATGTTTCAAAAACAGTAATATCTCCAGAATCAAAATGCCAACCTTGTACTGTATTTAATTGAAATAAATAATGACCATTTATATAAAATCTAACATTTCCATCTGAGGACTGTTGAATAACCCAATGACCCCATGTTGAAACATTACTGTGTTTGGGAAATGCCCACACATCATATGGATTCTGCCCATTGATTACAAGTACTTGATTTACTGTTCTACTTTCTAGTTTACTGTTAAATGTAAAACTCCATATATTTCTATTAGGGAAAGCAGCTTGAGTGTGTGTTATAGCAATAGTTCTACTTGTTGTTCTAGGGGTTAATTGATTTCTCAGACTTATTGTAAAAGAAGTGCTGTAGTTTCTAAACCAACCCTCGGCTCTCCAAGGCTTATTTGTTGTATTTAAATTTATACCAACTACTTCAGCCCCAGTAAAAGGACTGGTTTCAAGTCTAATAGAATTTCCAAAAACAGAATCAGTGTTTGAAACTTGAAGGGTAGTGGTTGTAACTGCTCGATGATCTGGTCCAACTTGACTTGGTATTTTATTATATGAAGGGTTGCTGTCTGCAATAAAAGATTCGTATTGGTTCAAATAACCTATTTCTAAAACTTCACGAAGTACAGATGCTGTACCAACTTCAAAAGTGAAATTGGGAATAACTCCACTGTTACCTAATTGTAGTCCTTCTATGAATACACAACCTCTACCTCTATAAGCTACAGCGTTAGCTGATCCTACGGCAGCTTCATATGTAGGGTCAGGTAACTGAGTGTAAGAGCCATTATATACAGTAATTCTACTCCAGACACCTGACCTAGTTGTAGTACCATCAAATATCAAATCACCATTTGACCAAATACGTGATACTCCTGATATTTCATTATCAGTCAGTACAATTAACAAATCAACGTCATATGTATATGTAGTAAATTCAGCCCCACCACCACCTTTGCCAACTTCTTCAGTATGAGCAGTTTCCCTACGGTTTGAGGCCCATACAATTTGACCAGCAATACGAGGACTTCCAGCTACCCAAGGTATGACTTGTCCATAGTCAGAACCAGTTACCTTAAGATCGTCAAGTCTCGGACCTTGAGATTTTTGAGTAGGGGTAAAAAAACTACCGATTAAAGAACCAGCAGCCCAACCTACAGCAGCACCTGATAATCCTAATGAGGCTATCCCCCATCCAAATGTACTTCCCAATACAGCACCTGTTGCTGCAATCGCAAGTTGAGCCATTGTTCTTTCCTTTTAATTGTTGGTAATTAAAGTTATTGAGCTATCAAACCCATCGCCTATTATAGACGAAACCTGAGCTATTTTTATGATTACAGAATCTAAACTAGTAAATCCATCTTCAGTTTGCATAGCAGTTGTGTACATAAAGTCAGGAGTCGAAGTTAATTCTGTTCTAACAAGATTAGCTCCATCGTAAAAACGCAGTCTGTATAGCTCTAAATCTTCTCCTAATGGTACAGAAACCCCAAGAGTACCTACGTATCTATAACCATATCGAGTACGTCTAATCCATGTTAAGTTAATTCCAGAAGCACTATAATCGGCTCTCAAGTTGACAGGGTTGAGTGGTTTAAGAGCTACCCCGCTATCAGTAAATGACTCAGGAGTAATAGTCGAAGAACTCATATTATATGTTACCACTTTTATGTCTCTTACTGTTCCAATCTGAGCAGCAGTAGTATTTACTCTACGGATATTAGAATCTAGTAGTACAAATCGTTCACCAGATTGATGACTATTAATATATTGCTCAGTACCTTTACAACCCCTTATTAATCCTGATAGTCTATAAACACCTGTACTTATTAATGTAGCATTAATGAATTGAATAATTTCATTACCAATTAATGCTGCGTTGATTGATTTATTTGACAGCACATCTACTCTATTTGAGCTAGATAATTCTTGCAGCACTATGTTTACATCAACAGTATTGATTTCATCAACTATATTACCATATGTAAAATTACCTAAAGTTGAAGTAGTACTACCCATTATGCACTGAGTTAAAAACTCATTAACTTTTGAGAAATTAGTACCATCCCAAGCTCTTAGTACGTTAGCACCCGGCCATATGTCTTCTGCATCCGTACTTGATTTTTTAGCAGCGATATAATGACCGGGAGAACTATCTGCTTCTCTAAGAATTGGTATATCAAGAGTATACCACAAAGAATCTGAAATATCAATAACAGACGTTTGTGAAACATAATCAACAGAAGTTGTCCCTGCACTTAATGTTGAATTAGCATCGTCTGTTACACAATCTAGTTCAATTGAATAACCACTATCTGTTTTAGAAGTAATTCTAAACCTGTATTGTTTTGTGTTATTTTCATTCTGAACTAAAATAACATCAGTTGGTTCTAAATATGAATATTTTAAAGGCAGTACTAATTTAGTTTTAACTTGTGCAGCCATTGATTCTTGAAGCATTACTTCTGCTATTTTTTTAGCCTCAGAAGGTTCAAGACCTAACGGAAACTGAATATTACTTACGGATTGCTGAGAAGATACCAATCTATCTGAATATTCTGTACCAACTTGATAATCAGCTAAAGTGTTGTAGTACTGAACAGCTATCTGAGATGGTAATTCTAATTCATTGAGTAATTGTAAACTCAAAGGTTCTTGTCCTGAATAAGTTGACTCAGTTAAAGCTAAGTCCGAATAAGGAATCGTTACAACCGGAGTTGTTGATCTAGGTCTAAAATATATTTTATCAGAAGCTACTACATCAAAAAAGTAAGACTGCTGAAGCATCTCCATTGTGTTGCGAGTTGGAGATACCTGAGAAATAGTTAAACCTCTTACTAATTTATTACTAAAATCTGAACTTATTTCTAGGCTATCCTCTGGATATTCTGATCTAGTCATCAGTTTATCAGTTACAAGACCCAAATTCGTATATGTAGAGCTACTGCCACCTTCAGAACCCGGTTTTCCAAGCTTTTGAAATATAACTTGGTTATTAGGGTTCTGAACACCACCTTTGTATGTACTTCTTAATCTTATTCCTGAGAATCTCGCTGACCTAATACTAAGTGCGTTACATGCTAAAGTAAAACTTCTACCACCACTACCATTAAAACCGTAACCATTTTGATTTGTGTAAACAAGTAAATTATCCTGAAATGAAAAAATACCATCAGTTACAATATTTTCCGCAAGGTAAGTCATATTTGTTAAACTAGTACCATAGAAAAATCTACTTGTAAACTCCGACGCATTCTCATCAACTGTTTTTACTGCTGCAACAACCTGTCCCGCCCCGTTTAAAAATTCAACAAAACAGTCACTTATATCCCCGGACCAAAATCCATTAACTGTCCTAAAATTGTAGTTATGTGTTATATCAATTGGTAAAGTCTTACCCGGAACTGTATAAATTAAAACTGGACTATCGTTAGTATAGTAGTTTGCAGAAAGAATAGCACTTGATCCAAATTCAGCAAAATAAGATTCCCACGTAGGTAAAGAAGTATAAGAAATATCAAAAGCATCAAAAGGACCGGGATTGGTATCTCTTCTGGTTACGAAAGCAGAAAGTAATAGACTTGAGTTTGTTGCATACTGACCTTGAGTGAAAGAACCAACTTCAAAACTTAAGTTAGGAATTCTACCTCCGCTACCTAATTGTAACCCTTCTATGAATACACAACCTCTACCTCTATAAGCTACAGCGTTAGCTGACCCTACGGCGGCTTCATATGTAGGGTCAGGTAGTTGATCTGGCGCTCCTGTGTAAACGGTAATTCTACTAAGAGTACCCGGTTTAATAAAACCACCATCTGTTATCAATTCATTATTTAACCATATTCTACTAAATCCAGTAATTTCGTTATCCGAAAGTAAAATCAGTAAATCAACATCGTAAGAATAACTCGTAAATGATCCACCACCTCCTTTACCAACTTCTTCAGTCTTTGCAGTTTCTCTTTTATTAGAAGCCCATATAATTTGACCAGATATTCTTGGACTTCCAGCTACCCAAGGTATCGCTTGTCCGTATTCTGTACCATTAACAGCTAAATCGTTGAGTCTTGGTCCTTGAGATTTTTGTTTACTACCAAAAGTTGAACCAATCATAGAACCTACAGCCCAACCGATAGCTGGTCCGGTTAGACCTAACGCCACTACACCTGTGCCTAAAATCGAGCCACCAGCTAATGCACCGACAGCAGCTATTGCTAATTGAGCCATAGATTCTCCTATAGATTATTGAGGGATTGCTCTTTTTACTAGATCGTTAGCGTAAACATTTGATTCTGAATCTGAACATATTACACTTACTTCATTTAATGTAGAAACTGGTAGTAAGTAACCACCTGTAGTCAACGACAATGTAGAATTAGCAGGATAAAATTCACCCGGAGGTGTAAAATTAGAAGTATATCTAACTACACCTTTTGTAATTCTAAAATCATCAATGTAACCACTGTAGTTATTTGAAGCAGTAGTATTCAATGTAACACCGATACTTAGTGTATTACTCGGATTAGATGTACTAGTGGGGTTTGCTGTCTTTGATAAAGAGCCAGCAAGTACACCGTCGATATATACTTTTAAGTTATCTGAAGCAAGAGTATAGTCAAAACAAACCGCTATATGATGAAATAATCCGTCATTAGGTATTGCTTGAGAAATTGTACCCTCTATTACAAAACTAGAAGACACACCTCTGTATATTTGAACCATTATTTGTCTACTTGTATTTACATAAACAAGCATACCATGTTGTGCGGTAGTTGATGTAGTACCAAATAGTACAGGTGAATTCGAAAAGCTATTGAACTTATACCAACCTTCTACTGTCCAAGCTGTACCATCATGAAGAAATGTCCAATCATCAGCAGAACCTACTGATAAATAATCTCCACTACCATCAAAGAAAGCAGATGAACCACTGTACTTTGAAAAACTGGTTGAAATTTGTGCATTACCAGAAGGTGTTACTGTCTTTCTAGAAAGACTTCTATCTACAAATGTTGTTGAACCATTTGCTGAATTCATCGGTAGCAATAATGCTACGTCTGAATAATTTGAATCAACAGGTGTTTTTGGAAAGAATGAAGAACTCTGAGGTGTAAAGTTTTCAGAATATACAGGATTACCTTTAGTAATTCTGAACTCATCAATATATCCTTGAAAGAAAGAAATTGGTGAACTACTTGATAGATAAGAACCAATATACGCAGGAGTTGGTGAATTGAGAATTGTTATTGCCCAAGTTAGCGATGCTGCCTGTACTCCATTTATAAAAATTCTAAACGTATTACTTGTTCTAGTAAAAGCAAGATGAGTCCAATTGTTTACAGCAATTGAAGATGAACTAGTTAATGTTTGAAATACATTCGCATTTGTGTAATTAATACTCCAGCTTATTGTACCATTGGTGTTATAGTAAATTTCATTTATGGGCCAATACGAACCTCCGTTTTCACCATGACTATATAATTTACTTGCTGTCGTAGATGTTGGATGAACCCAAAACTCAATACAGAATGGTCCTGAACCAAAAGATAAAGACGAATCATTTGACAGGTTTATAGTATCTCCTACTCCATCTAGATAAAGTGAAGAACCTCCAAACTTACTTTGTAGTGTCGATATTTTAGCATCACCAAATCTAGTAATAGTTTTTGGACTTAGACTACTATCAGTAAAAGCCGTACTGTTATTAGGTCCATCAAAATGCAATAAAATAGAAACATTAGGATCGGCAGTTTCACCTACCGCATTTACACTCTGATTAGAAGTAGTACTTCCAACCAAAGCGCCGGTTGATCTATTGTACGCTCTTATTGTAGTATTTAAACCTTCGCCGTTCGGACCAAGAACATAACCAAGTACTCTACCTGTATATCGAGAAAACTCAGATGAAGGTGGAGTAAAGTTTTCTGTGTATCTTGCTATTCCTTTAGTAATTCTAAGATCATCTATATAGCCATTTATATTTGCTGTATTATCTGGCGCTCCGCTTATCCTTAATGGACAAGAGGAAGAAAAATCAGATGTATTAGTAGCTTGACCATCAAGAACACCATTTACAAAATGTCTGATTACACCATCTTTTCTAGTAATTGCCAAGTGATACCAAGTAGCTGTATTTAAAATTGCAGTACCAACAGCTAAAGTTCCAGAAGGTGTATACATGCCTAATTTTGAACCGGTTATATTCCAAACCCAAGGAATAGCTGTAGCTGTTGTTCTAAAATCTAGTAAGTTAATCGTACCAGTATTAGAATTTAAGTACAACCACATTTCACAAGTAAAATCTCCAGTACCGAAACCAAAAGCTGTATTACTAGGAATAGATAAATAATCACCAGTACCGTCAAAATAAGCAGAAGCTCCACCAAACTTAGACTGAATAGTACTTGTCTTAACATTACCATTTGGTGTAACAGTCTTAGGTGTAGAACTACTATCTGTAAAAGTAGTACCACCTTCAGGACCATTCATATTCAATAACAAAGATACGTTATTGAAATAAATATCACCGGGTAAAGACGGAAGATTATCGTAATATGCTTTTGTTGGTACAGCAAAATTGGAGGTATATCTGGCTATTCCTTTGGTGATTCTTACATCGTCTAAGTAACCGTTAAAATGTTCATTACCCGCAGAGAAATCCCATAAACCTAACCGAAGTGATTGTGTACTAGTAGCAGGAGTATTTAATCCACTGATAGTTCCAGATAAAACACCATCAATGTAAACACTACCGGTAGTTCCATTACGTACCATAGCAACATGAGTCCATCGTGTAGTAGAAAATGGCAAAGATACATCAATGTATTGTTCATTAGCAAGAGTAGTTGCATAAAAATAGAATCTACATACAGTGCCCAAATATCTAATTGAAAAAGCAAGTCCGTTCCAAGAATTTGTAGTTGTTGTATAAAAACCACGATGTAATATACCAAAATTACTAGCTAAAGTGTTTGGTAAAATCCAGAATTCAATTGTATACGTATTACCAAGATCGAAATCAGTGGAAGTAGGTATTGTTAGATAGTCACCACTACCGTCAAAATAAGCACTAGCTCCACCGAATTTACTTTGAGCAGTACTAATTTGAGCATTACCATTAGTTGTTACTGTCTTAGTAATGGGTGATGTATCCACAAATGATGTACTACCGTTAGTACCATCGCAATGCAAAAGTAACGATACTTGGTTGAAGTAAGAATCACCGGGGAAGGTAGGTGGAAGTGAATCACCAAAAGGAGCAACAGGCGGTGCAAAACTTTGAGTATATCGAGCAACACCTTTGGTGATTCGGAGTTCGTCTATGTAAAAAGTACCATGTGTTCCACTGGTGTCAAACTGATGACCTATTCTCCAAGTGGTGAGTGAAAAGCTTTTCGTATCTGTAACTGAAAACTCTTGCACACCATTCAGAAAACATCGCACAACACCTGATTCTCTGGTTAGAGTAATATGATTCCATACGTTAATTGGAACATCAGTTGTGCCCTCTGTAACTACAAAAGGATTTCCTCTACCGAATGTTAGCTTGTTTGTGGTTCTAACATAAAAAACAAAACCATTATCCGTGAAATCTGAATTTCTTGAATCAAAAAGTACGAATGTTTGTCCAGTGGATGATGTTCTAATGAATCCCTCTACCGTAAAATCTTCAGTATTAAACGAAGTTCCAGTCAGTGACAAACTATCCCCAACCCCATCAAACAAGGCACTAGCTCCACCGAATTTACTTTGAGTAGTACTAATTTGAGCATTACCATTAGTTGTTACTGTTTTAGGAGTAGGTGAAGTATCGGTAAATGTTGTTGAAGCATTAGCTCCATCGCAATGAAGTAATAAACTTACTGAATTATAAAAAGGATCACTCATTTATTACTCCTTATTCTTGAGACTGAGAAAAATCAAATACGACATAATCATCCGGTGAATAACTATCTGCTGTAAATTGGAAGTTGGTAATTCTGTAATCATCAAGATTTATTTCCTCTACCTGCTCAGAAGAACCAACAAAGGTCATAAAAAATATTTGATGAAATACAGCACTCATGTTAGCCCCGCACCAGAAATAATCCATTCAGTAGAAGTAATCTTCATTGCCGTAGCAATACCATTAGCAGCAAGAGTCCTATTTCCAGTAGTACCAGCACCAGCTAATCGCATAGTATCTGTAGTAATAGCAATAGTAATTACTCCCGCTGAATTTTGATTAACAAAAGTAATTACTGTACCTACAGGAAAAGCCACAGAAGCGTTTGCTGGAATCGTAAAAGTTCTAGCTGTAGTATCAGCGGAAGGGTGAAGAATATGCTTACCTGCATCAGATAAAACTAACGTATAATTAGCACTTTGAGAAACTTGAGATACTACACCTTGAGAAGCTACTTCAATAAAACCATTTACACCATTGGCTCCTGCTCTATGATCTTCTACCGAAGTTACAGAATTTGTTCCTGTTACTATAAGATAGACTCTAGAATAAGAAGAAGTATTATTCCAGTTGGTAATTGTAGTACTTGTAGATATTGCACCGGTTGATCTATTAACAACAATATAATTAGTAGAGGAAGCAGTTAAAGTAAGAGTACCGTCTGCTACAGTAAAACCACTCCATCTACCACCGTAATAACCCCAAGTCAAACCTACAGTAACAGGATGCCTTTTACCATATACCGATTGATGTTCTAGAGTCTGAAAGTTTTCATTAACAGGCACTTCTGCGTTAGCCTGTGATGCTACAATTTGTTGCATTCCCATTATAAAGTTCCTTGTCCTGTTGTTTTAAAACCTTCACCAATTCTATCACTCAACTGCATGACTTCTACTGTAAAAGTTTCACCTATAGTGAATCCATCGGAAACTTGCATTGATGATGTATATATGAAGTTAGGTACTAACACATCTTCAGTTCGAACTAAAGTACTACCACTGTAAACTTTAATTCTGTATGCTTCTATAGCTTCACCCAATGGGTAATTACCACCAGTGTTACCGAAATATGTAACTTCTCTTCTGGTTCTGCGAGTCCAAGTAATATTGAAATCTCCACTTACTGCGTCTTTCAATATTCTAAGATTAACAGGGCTAAATGGTTTAAGAGCTACTCCTGTATCTGTAAATAGTTGAGAAGTTGAACTACTTAACAATTGACCACTTGTTACAACCTTCACATATGATGAGTTATTAATTTCAGATAAAGTACTAGATATTCTTAAGATACCCGATGTACCAAGTAAAACACAAGACTCATTCGATACATGATTACCTATATAATTTTCAGTACCACGTAAACCTCTTAATAACCCACTCAACCTATATATACCTGAAGAAATTAACTCAGCATCTCTGAATCGTATAATTTCCGAACCCACCAGCATCACATTAAGTGATTCGTCATTGAACATATCTTGTCTAGTTGAACTAGATAGTGTACCAGAAAATACATTAACTGTCAAGGTG
>JACCDV010190359.1_pt1 | contig 27347 bp, 24 predicted proteins | sample 7446131 | NCBI WGS metagenome assembly JACCDV01 (sample SAMN15323448, study PRJNA562643) | freshwater metagenome | isolation source: river surface water | place: USA:Blue River Watershed | collected 2017-08-17 | reverse complement strand
TTGGCCTGATCGCACTGGCTGCCTTTCCCTTTGTGGGCAGCGATTTCTACATGGGCATGGTCAACCGCATGATGATCCTGGCCATCTTTGCCATGAGCCTGGACCTGCTGCAGGGCGTGACCGGCCTCGTGTCACTGGGCCATGCGGCCTACTTCGGCATTGCCGGTTATGCGCTGGCCTTTGTCACACCCGCCAACGAGCCCATCAGCCTGTACGCCAGCCTCCCCCTGGCCGTGGGCGCCTCGGCGCTGGCCGCACTCGTCATCGGCTTTCTGGTGGTGCGCACGCACGGCATCTACTTCATCATGGTCACCATGGCGTTTGCGCAGATGGTGTTCTATGTGTTCTTTGACAACAAGACGCTGGGCGGCTCGGACGGCATCTTTCTGAACTTCCGCCCCGACGCGGTGCTGTTCGATCTGGAAAACAAGCGCGTGTTTTATTTCTTCACGCTCGGCTGCCTGGTTGCGGTGTACCTGTTCCTGCGGCGCGTGCTGTGGAGCCCGTTTGGCCGATCGCTGGCCGGCATTCGCGTCAACGAACACCGCATGCGCGCGCTGGGCTTTGGCACCTTCAGCCACAAACTCGCGGCTTTCACGCTGGCCGGGGCACTGGCGGGTCTGGCGGGCTTTTTGTGGGCTGCACAGACCGGCTTTGTGAACCCCGAACTCATGGGTTTTCACATGAGCGCCCACGCCATCATGATGGTGATCCTGGGCGGCATGGGCAACTTTGCCGGAGCCATCATCGGCGCCTTCTCGTTCGAATACCTGCTGCACCTCTTCAAGGACCTGCCGCAGATCGGCAGCTTCAACACCGGCAAGCACTGGCAGATGTGGATGGGCCTGTTCATCGTGGCCCTGGTCGTCTTCGCCCCCAAAGGCATTCTGGGTCTGCTGGCCCGCGCGTTCGCGAAGAAGGAGGCCAGCGATGAGTGAGTCCCCAATCCTCATGTCGGCCAAGGGCCTGACCAAACGCTTTGGCGGACTGGCCGCCGTGAACGACGTGTCACTTGACCTCTGGCAAGGCAAGCTGCACGCCGTCATTGGCCCCAACGGCGCAGGCAAATCCACCCTGACCAATCTGCTCTCGGGCGATCTGCCACCCACCAGCGGCAGCATCACCCTCGACGGCCACGACATCACCGGCTGGGCGCCCGAGAAAATCTCGCGCCACCGCCTGGGCCGCAGCTACCAGAAGACCAACATCTTCCGCACCTTCACCGTGTGGGACAACGTGCGCCTGGCCGCGCAGTCGCGCGTGCAGCCTCACCCTTTCAACCCTTTGGGCTGGCTGGGCAAGGCCGACAACATGGCTGCCGTCAACGCCCGCGCCGAGCGCGCCATTGAACTGGCGGGCCTGCAAAGCCGCCGCCACACCATCGCAGGGGCCGCCAGCCACGGTGAGCAGCGCCAGCTCGAAATCGCCATGACGCTCGCCACCGAGCCGGTGGTGCTGCTGCTCGACGAACCGCTGGCCGGTATGGGCGTAGCCGAGGCCGAGCGCATGGTCGAGCTGCTGCTGCGGCTCAAGAAAGACCACGCGATGATGCTGGTCGAACACGACATCGACGCCATCTTTGCGCTGGCCGATCACCTGACGGTGATGGTCAACGGGCAGGTCATTGCCAGCGACCGGCCAGAAACCGTGCGCGCCGACCGCAATGTGCAGGCGGCCTATCTGGGGGAACATTGAAGTGAGCGACACCCTGATCCACGCCCACGGCATCCACACCTACTACGGCGCCAGCCACATCCTGCGCGGCATCGACTTCAGCGTGGGTCGCGGCGAGACGATTGGCCTGATGGGCCGCAACGGCATGGGCAAGAGCACCCTGCTCAAGTCCATCATGGGCATCGTGCCGCCACGCAAGGGCACGGTCGAAATCAAGGGACAGCCGATGAACGGCCGGCCCACGTTTGAGGTTGCGCAGATGGGCATCGCCTACGTGCCCGAGGGCCGCGGCATCTTCGGCAACCTGAGCGTGGTCGAGAACCTCAAGATGGCGGCCCGCCCCGGTACCCGCGGCCAGCGCGACTGGACCTACGAGCGCGTGCTCGACACCTTCCCGCGCCTGAAGGAGCGCCTGGGCCACGGCGGCCAGCAGCTTTCGGGCGGCGAGCAGCAGATGCTGACCATTGGCCGCGCCCTCATGACCAACCCCGATGTGCTGATCCTCGACGAAGCCACCGAGGGCCTGGCCCCGTTGATCGCCCGCGAGATCTGGCGCATCTGCAGCGTCATCAAGGACAGCGGCATCAGTTCCATCATCGTGGACAAAAACTGGAAACACGTCACCCAGATCACCGACCGCAACGTCATCCTGGTCAAGGGCGAAGTGGTGTTCGAAGGCACGTCCGAAGCCCTGCACGCCGACCCCAGCGTGCTGGAACAGCATCTGGGCGTCTGATCGATCGCGAGCCGGTCGCGTCCGTTGTGTGACAAGCCATCGGGTCAACCCCTAGCGGCTGCCCCACACGGTGACCCGACAATGGTTCTCGGAAATATCACCATCCGAACGCCATGGTCAGCAACGCCGTCATCACTGGAGCCTGCGGAGGGCTGGGCCAGGCCCTGTGCCGGAATTTGATCGCACGCGGCGCCGCTGTGGCGCTGGTGGGCCTGCATCTACCCTCGCTCGAAGCCTTGCAGGCCTTGGCGCCCGAGCGCTGCCGCATCTACACCCCCGATGTCGCCAACGCCCAGGCCATGCAGGCCATGGCCGAGGACTGGATGGCCGCACACGGCGCTCCCGATCTGGTCATTGCCAATGCCGGTGTGGCGGGCGGCTTTGACACCATGCAGGCAGATGACCTGGCCGTGATGCGGCGCATGCTGGAGATCAACCTGCTGGGCGTGGCCACCACCTTTCACCCTTTTCTGAACGCCATGCGCTCCAAAGGCCAGGCCGGTGCACTGGTCGGCGTGGCCAGCATCGCGGGCTGGCGCGGCATGCCAGGCAACGGCGCCTACTGCGCCAGCAAGGGCGGCCTGATCCGCTACCTGGAAAGCCTGCGTGCCGAACTGCGCGGCAGCACCCTCACCGTGCACACGGTCAGCCCGGGCTACCTGCGCACGGCGCTCACGGCGGGCAACCGCTTTGCCATGCCCGGCCTGATGGAGCCCGACGAGGCCGCCACGCAATTGCTGCAGGCCGTGGCCCGTGGGCGCGAGCACATCGTGCTGCCCCGGCGCATTGGCTGGCTCAGCCGCGCCCTCTCGCTGCTGCCTGCGCGCTGGCACGACCGCATCCTGCTGGGCCAGCCGCGCAAACCCCGCGCCACAGAAGCAGGCGCTACCCCCATTCCCGGTTTGACCGATCGCCCTTAATGACCGACACCACCCAACAGATCGCGCTCATCGGTGCAGGCCCCTGCGGCCTGGCCGCGGCCCGCGCCTTCAGCCGCCACGGCATCGCCTTTCAGGGTTTTGAAGCCCACACCGATGTGGGCGGCCTGTGGAACATCCACAACCCGCACTCCACCGTCTACGACTCGGCCCACCTGATCTCCAGCAAACGCATGACGGAGTTCACCGAGTTCCCGATGAATGAAACCGTGGCCGACTACCCCAGCCACAAGGAATTGCTGCCCTACTTCCAGGCCTATGCCCGGCATTTCGATCTGCTGCGGCATTTCCGCTTCGGCACCCGCGTGCTCAAAGTCGAGCCGCTGGGCGACGCCCCTGACACCCTCTGGCGCGTCACCAGCCAGGGCGCCGACGGTGCCACCACCCAGGCCGATTACAAAGGCGTGGTGCTGGCCAACGGCACACTGGCCGAGCCGAATGCACCGCAGTGGCCGGGCCAGTTCAGCGGCGAGCTGCTGCACACCTCGGCCTACAAGCAGGCGCAGCAGTTCGACGGCAAACGCGTGCTCATCGTGGGCGCAGGCAACTCGGGCTGCGACATCGCCGTCGATGCGGTGCACCATGCCAAGCTGGTCGATATTTCGGTGCGGCGCGGCTACTACTTCGTGCCCAAATACGTGTTCGGCCAACCTGCCGACACCATTGGCGGCAAGATCCGGCTGCCACGTGCACTCAAGCAGTTCATCGACAGCACCATCCTCAAGTGGTTCACCGGCGACCCGGTTCGCTTTGGTTTTCCCAAGCCTGCCTACCGCATGTACGAGTCGCACCCGGTGGTGAACTCGCTCATCCTGTACCACATTGGCCATGGCGACGTGAAGGTGCGGCCTGACATCGAACGGCTGGACGGCCACACGGTGCATTTCAAGGACGGCACGCGGCAGGACTACGACCTCATCATGGCCGCGACCGGCTACAAGCTGCACTACCCCTTCATGGACCGCGCCCTGCTCAACTGGCAAGGCATGGCGCCGCGCCTGTACCTCAACATCTTCTCGCAACGTTTTGCACGGCTGGCCGTGCTGGGCATGGTCGAGGCCAGTGGTCTGGGCTGGCAAGGCCGCTATGAGCAGGCCGAGCTGGTGGCCCGCTACTTCAAGGGCCTGGACAGCGGCAGCGCCGCCGCGCAGCGCTTTGATACCGTGCGACAAGGCCCCTCGCCCGACCTGTCGGGCGGCTACCGCTACCTGCAACTCGAACGCATGGCTTACTACGTCAACAAGGACGCTTACCGCGCCGCCGTGCGCGAAGCCACCGCCACGCTGAGCTGAAAGCGATCACCCCATGCTGCCCGTCGACGAAATACGCCTGAACTTCAACCCCACCTCGCTCGCTGTGCTCAACGCCGTGCTGGCCTTTCTGATGTTCGGCATCGCGCTGGACACGCGTGCCGAAGACTTCCGCCGCCTGCTGCGCATGCCCATGGCCTTTGCGGTGGGCATCGTGGCGCAGTTCATTTTCCTGCCAGCCATCACCTTTGTGCTCACGCTCATCGTGCAGCCCGGCCCCAGCATCGCGCTGGGCATGATCCTGGTGGCCTGCTGCCCGCCGGGCAATGTGAGCAACATCCTCACGCACCGCGCCAATGGCAATGTGGCGCTCAGCGTGTCCATGACAGCCGTCTCCAACGCCATCTCCATCGTGGCCATGCCGCTGAACCTGGCGTTCTGGGGCAGCATCCACCCCACGGCATCGCCCCTGCTGCGCAGCATCGCGCTCGACCCGATGCAGATGCTGCTGCACATCCTGATGATCATCGGCGTGCCCTTTGTGCTGGGCATCGCCTGCGCGCGCCAGTTCCCACGCTGGACCGAGCGCTTCAAGAAGCCACTGCGCATCCTCAGCTTCCTCACACTGATCGGCTTCATCGTCGGCGCCATCGCGGGCAACTGGCGCTACTTTCTGGACTATGTGGGCCTGGTGCTGCTGGTGGTCGCCCTGCACGATGCGCTGGCCTTTGGCCTGGGCTGGACCGTGGCGCGCGCCGCACGCCTGAGCGACTACGACAGTCGCGCCATGTCGATCGAAGTCGGCATCCGCAACGCGGGGCTGGGCCTGGGCATCATCTTCAGCTTCTTTGACGGCTTGGGCGGCATGGCCGTCGTCGCCGGGGTCTGGGGCTTCTGGGACATCATTGCCGGGCTGCTGCTGGCGGCCTGGTGGGCGCGCCGCCCTCTGCGGGAGCAGGCATGAGCCTTCGGCCACCGGCGGCGCAGCGCGTGCTGATCACCGGCGCGGCGGGTTTTCTGGGGCAGGCGCTGGTGCGCGCACTGTGCGATCAAAACACCCTGCAATCGCTCGTCGCAGTCGATGTGCGCCCGCTGCCTGAGGACATCACGCACCCAAGCCTGATCCGCGTGCAGCAGGACGTGCGCGACCCGGCGCTGGCACAGACGCTGGCACAGCACCGCATCGACACCGTGGTGCACCTGGCCTCCATCGTCACTCCGGGCAAGGATTCGAGCCGCGAGCTGGAATATTCGGTCGATGTGGGCGGCACGCGCAATGTGCTGCAGGCTTGTGTGGCGCAAGGCGTGCGCCATGTGGTGGTCTCGTCCAGCGGCGCCGCTTACGGCTACCACGCCGACAACCCCGCGTGGCTCAGCGAAGACCATCCCTTGCGCGGCAACGAAAGCTTTGCCTACAGCCACCACAAACGGCTGGTGGAAGAGATGCTGGCCGACTTTCGCCAATCGCATCCGCAGCTGCAGCAGACCGTGCTGCGCATCGGCACCATCCTGGGCGAACGGGTGGACAACCAGATCACGGCCCTGTTCGAGAAAAAACGCCTGCTGGCCATCCGCGGCAGTGCCAGCCCTTTTGTCTTCATCTGGAACGACGATGTGAGCGGCGCCATCGTGCATGCCCTGAGCGGCAAAGCACCGGCGGGTTGCTACAACCTGGCGGGCGACGGCGCGCTCACTCTGGCGCAAATTGCACAGTCACTGAACAAGCCCTTGCTGAACCTGCCCGCTGCGCTGCTGCAAACCGCACTGCGGATCGGCTCACGCCTGGGCATCAGCCGCTACGGCCCCGAGCAGCTGGACTTTTTGCGCTACCGGCCCGTGCTGAGCAACACCGCGCTCAAAACCGTCTTCGGCTATGTCCCGCGCAAGACCAGTGCTCAGGCCTTTGCGGCCTTCGTGCAGGCCCGGGAACACAGCGAACGACGGGTCCGCAAGCATCCACCGCTGCCCAGTTAAATGGGTAAATTAATTGGGGTCAGACCCCATTCACCCCTCAAAGCAAAGGCCGCAACTCACGCGCCGCATCCAGCAGCAGGGGCAGCCATTTGCGCGCAATGGCTGCATCACCCAGTTGCTCAGCCGTACCCACCACATTGAGTGCGGCCAGGGTCTTGCCCTCCATGTTGCGCAAGGGCACCGCCAAGGCATGGATGCCCAGCTCGTGCGCATCACGCGCCAGGCACCAGTCGTCCTGGCGCACCTGCTCGATCAAGACCTTGAAGGCTTTGGGGTCGGCCTCGGTCTGCGGTGTGATGCGGGCCAGCTCCCGCCCTTGGAGCCAGGCGTTGAAGTCGGCCTTGGGCAGATTGGCCAGCAGAACCCGTCCGGTCGAGGTGGCGTGCGCCGGCAGACGCGCCCCCAGGTGCAGGCCATAGGCCAGGGCACGCACAGGCTCGGCACTGCCTGCGCTGCGCGCCACGATCACGCCCTCCCCGCCGTCCAGCACCACCGCTGAAAACGCGGCTTGCGTCTGCGCGGCCAGGCGGTTGAGGGTGGGCTGCAGGGTGCGCGGCAGACGGGAGGTGGCCATGTAGCTGCCCGCAAACCGCAAGACACGTGGCGATAGCCAGTAATGCGAACCATCGGACTGCAGATACCCCAGTTCGGCCAGGGTGAGCAGGTGACGGCGCGCCGCAGCACGGGTAATACCGGTGCGCTGCGCGGCCAGTGTGGCGTTCAGGCGCTGGCGCTCGGTGTCAAAGGCTTCAAGCACGGCGAGCCCTTTGGCCAAGCCTTCGATGTAATCCGCTTTCGCCATCGGCATGATTGACCTCCATCAATTGCGCGATGATCGCACAAATAAAACGATGATCGCACAGAAGATGGACACCCTGATGCCCAGGTGGGCCTGCACTTCATAAGCTTGCGCACATCCGTTTGAACCCGCAGGAGACACCCCATGACCAAAGCCACCCGCACCCAGGTCGCCATCATCGGCGCAGGCCCTTCCGGCCTGCTGCTGGGCCAGCTGCTCTACAAGGCAGGCATCGACGCCATCATCCTGGAACGCCAGACCGGCGACTATGTGCTCTCACGCATCCGTGCCGGTGTGCTCGAACAGGTCTGCATCGACCTGCTGGACGAAGCCGGCGTCGGCCAGCGCATGCACGCCGAAGGCCTGGTGCACAGCGGCTTTGACCTGCTGTTCAAGGGCGAGCGCCATCGCATCGACATGAACAAGCTGACCGGTGGCAAGAACGTCATGGTGTACGGCCAGACCGAGGTCACGCGCGACCTGATGGAAGCCCGCGCAGCGCTGGGCCTGCCCACGGTGTACGAAGCCAACAACGTGCAGGTGCACGAGTTCGAGACCAACAAGCCCCGCGTGACCTACGAAAAAGACGGCGTGACCCACACCATCGAATGCGATTTCATCGCCGGTTGCGACGGCTTTCATGGCGTTTGCCGCGCCAGCGCCCCCAAAGACAAGATCCGCGAATACGAGAAGGTCTACCCCTTTGGCTGGCTGGGCCTGCTGTCAGACACCCCGCCGGTGCACCACGAACTGATCTACGCGAACAGCCCGCGCGGCTTTGCCCTGTGCTCGCAGCGCAGCAAGACGCGCAGCCGCTACTACCTGCAGGTGCCGCTGACCGACAAGGTCGAGGACTGGAGCGACGAGGCTTTCTGGGACGAGCTGCGCAACCGCCTGGACCCCGAAGCCCGCGCCCAGCTGGTCACCGGCCCCAGTATCGAGAAAAGCATCGCCCCGCTGCGCAGTTTTGTGACCGAGCCGATGCGCTTTGGCCGCATGTTCCTGGCCGGTGACGCGGGTCACATCGTGCCGCCCACTGGCGCCAAGGGCCTGAACCTGGCTGCCACCGATGTGAAGTACCTTTCGACCGCCTTCATCGAGTACTACAAGGAAAACTCGGAGCTGGGCATCGACACCTACTCCGAGCGCTGCCTGCGCCGCATCTGGCGCGCCGAACGCTTCTCGTGGTGGTTCACCCAGCTGATGCACCGCTTCCCCGGCGAAGGCGAGATCGCGCAAAAGTTCCAGGAAGCCGAACTCGACTACCTGATCCACAGCGAATCGGGCTCGCGAACCATCGCCGAAAACTACGTGGGCCTGCCGCTGGACTTCGGCGACCGCTGAGCATGCGGATTGGCCAGAAGGCTTGACATTAGCGAGCGGGGGCTCGCTCCTACAGGAGACAGAACTTCTGTAGGAGGCCGCCCCTGCGGCCGATAGTGCAGTGGCCTTGCTCTTCTAGAATCAAGGGCACCATGAGCACCCACAAACCCCTGCGCGGCACGCGCGTTGTCAGTCTTGCCCTGAACCTGCCCGGACCCGCCGCCCTCATGCGGCTGGCGCAACTGGGTGCACGATGCACCAAGGTCAACCCGCCCGCTGGTGACCCGATGCAGCACTACACCCCCGATGGTTATGCCCTGCTGCACACGGGTGTGAAAGAGGTCTGTCTGGACCTGAAAGACAGCCAAGGCCAGGCTGGACTGCACAAGCTGCTGGCACAGGCCGACATTCTGCTGACCTCTTTCCGTCCTTCGGCCCTCAACAAACTCGGTCTGGGCTGGAAGGCACTGCACAAGCAATACCCAACCCTCAGCTTGGTGCAGGTGGTGGGCGCACCTGGCCCGCTGGCCGAGATTCCGGGCCATGACCTGACCTACCAGGCTGAAGTCGGTCTGGTGCCGGGCATGGCGCTGCCCGCGAGCCTGTTCGCCGACATGGGCGGCGCGCTCATGGCCAGCGAAGCCGCTTTGCAAGCCATGCTGCTGCAGAAAACCACCGGCAAGGGCACGCTCCACGAAGTGGCGCTGAGCACGGCTGCCGCCTGGCTGGCCCTGCCACGCCAGTGGCAGATGACCACCCCCAAGGGCGCCGTGGGCGGAGCGCATGCAGGCTATCGCATTTACCCCTGCAAGAACGGCCGCGTGGCCGTGGCCGCGCTGGAGCCGCACTTCGCACAGCGGCTGTGCGAGGCCGCAGGTGTAAAGATCACCCACCCGGTCAAGGACCTGTTCAGGCCCGCAGTGCACCGGGCCATCGAGGTGTTTGTCGCAGGCAAGACCCGCAAGGAACTCGACACCCTGGCCGAAGCCCGGGACATCCCGCTGCTGACCCTGAAGTGAGCCTGCGGGCTCACTCCACGCGCGTCACGCGGTTGGGCTTGAAGCCCAGATCGGCCACTTTGCCTTTCTTGGCACGGGCGGCCTTGGCGTTGTTGAGGCTGCGAATTTCGAGGGTTTCCTCACGGTCCTTGCCACCCCGGCCAATGCCCTGGATGCGGATGCTGCGGGTGTAGGCTGCAGCGCCGGCCAGCTGGTCCTTGGCCTCAAGGTCGATGAGCATCAAACCGCGCCCGCCCTTTTCCATCAGCTTGAGCTCGCTGATTTCAAAGGTCAGGATGCGACCGGCCGTGCTGGCGCAAGCCACACTGGTGGCTGCGGGCAGCGGCTGCGCACCGGCAGGCACCGTGGCACTGGAGCCGCTGACATGCGACGGCGCGCAAAGGGTTTCGCCTTCACCCAGGCTGATGAAGCCCTTGCCACCCTTGTTGCGCGACACCAGGCCCTCGACCGTGGCCAGGAAACCGTAGCCCCCCGAGCCGGACAGCAGCAAGGTGGCATGGAGCGGCCCGGCAAAGTAGTGCGCCGGCTGGGTGCCACTTTCCAGATCGATCAATGTGGTGATGGGCTGGCCGTCGCCACGGGCGCCGGGCAAGGCCGCCACCGGCACGCTGTACACACGCCCATTGGTTCCAAAGACGATGAGCTGGTCCACCGTGCGGCATTCAAAGGTGCCGTACAGGCCATCGCCCGCCTTGAAGGCAAAGCTGGTGGCGTCGTGGCCGTGGCCGGTGCGCGCACGCACCCAGCCTTTTTCGGACACGACCACGGTGACGGGCTCGTCCACCACCTTGACCTCGGCCACGGCTTTTTTCTCTTCCTGGATCAGGGTGCGGCGTGGGTCGGCAAATGTCTTGGCGTCCGCCTCGATCTCCTTGATCATCAGGCGGCGCAATGCGGCGGGGCTGCCCAGAATTTCTTCGAGCTTGCCCTGCTCTTCGCGCAGTTCGCTCAGCTCCTGCTCGATCTTGATGGCTTCCAGGCGTGCGAGCTGGCGCAGGCGGATTTCCAGGATGTCTTCGGCCTGACGGTCCGAGAGCTTGAAAGCCTCGATCAGTGCCGCCTTGGGCTCGTCGCTTTCGCGGATGATGCGGATCACCTCGTCGATGTTGAGCAACACCAGCTGACGGCCTTCCAGAATATGGATGCGGTCGAGGACCTTGCTCAAGCGGTGCTGGCTGCGGCGGGTGATGGTGGTCTGACGGAAGCTGATCCACTCGGTCAGGATCTGGCGCAGCGATTTCTGCACCGGCTTGCCGTCGATGCCCACCATCGTCATGTTGATCGGCGAAGACGTTTCCAGGCTGGTATGGGCCAGCAGCGCGGTGATGAGTTCCTGCTGTTCGATGCGGCTGGTCTTGGGCTCGAACACCAGACGCACCGGCGCGTCCTTGCTCGATTCGTCGCGCACGACATCCAGCACCGCCAGCATGCTGGCCTTGAGCAGCTGCTGGTCTTGCGTCAGCGCCTTCTTGCCCGCCTTGACCTTGGGGTTGGTCAGCTCCTCGATTTCTTCGAGCACTTTTTGCGAACTGACGCCGGGCGGCAATTCGTTGACCACCAGCTGCCACTGGCCCCGGGCCAGATCTTCAATCTTCCAGCGCGCACGCACCTTGAGGCTGCCGCGGCCGGTGCGGTAAGCGTCCGCAATGTCACGGGCCGTGCTGATGATCTGTCCGCCACCACAGTAGTCGGGCCCCGGTACGATGGTCAGCAATTCTTCGTCGCTGAGCTTGTCGTTTTTGATGAGTGCCACGCAGGCATCGGCCACTTCGCGCAGGTTGTGGCTGGGGATTTCGGTGGCCAGGCCCACGGCAATGCCGCTGGCGCCGTTGAGCAGCGTGAACGGCAAGCGCGCAGGCAACTGGCTGGGCTCTTCGGTGGAGCCGTCGTAGTTGGGCACGAAGTCCACCGTGCCCATGTCGATCTCGTCAAGCAGCAGGCTGGTGATGCGCGACAGACGCGCTTCGGTGTAGCGCATCGCGGCTGCGCCGTCGCCGTCGCGGCTGCCGAAGTTGCCCTGCCCGTCGATCAGCGGGTAGCGCTGCGAAAAGTCCTGCGCCATGCGCACCAGCGCATCGTATGCCGCCGTGTCGCCGTGCGGGTGGTAGCGGCCCAGCACATCGCCCACCACGCGCGCACTCTTGACCGGCTTGGCTGCAGTGCTGCGGTTGGGGCCGCTGTAACCCAGCCCCATGCGGTCCATCGAATACAGGATGCGGCGCTGCACGGGTTTCTGGCCATCGCAGACATCGGGCAAGGCACGCCCTTTGACGACGCTCAGGGCGTATTCCAGGTAGGCGCGCTGGGCGTAGGCGCCCAGGTGGTCACCCTCGGGCGAAGCCGGCTGGGGAGCGGGTTCGGGGGTCAGCAAATCAAAGGTCATGGTTCAGTTCCGGTGCGCTTCAGACATCGATCTCGATGCTGTCGCCGTGCAGTTCCATCAGTTCGCGGCGGGCGGCGGCTTCGCCTTTGCCCATGAGCTGGGTCATGAGGGCTTCGGTGGCGGCCAGGTCCAGGGGGCCCAGTTCGACCGGCATCAGGCGACGGGTGTCGGGGTTCAGCGTGGTTTCCCACAGCTGCTCGGCGCTCATCTCGCCCAGGCCCTTGAAGCGGCTGATGCTCCATTTGCCCTCGCTCACGCCGTCCTTGCGCAGCTTGTCCAGAATGGCCGTGAGTTCGCCTTCGTCGAGCGCATACATCTTGGCTGCGGGCTTCTTGCCGCGCGCGGGGGCGTCCACACGGAACAGCGGTGGACGCGCCACATACACATGGCCCGCATCGATCAGCTTGGGGAAGTGGCGGAAGAACAAGGTCAGCAGCAGCACCTGGATGTGCGAACCATCCACGTCAGCATCGCTCAGGATGCAGATCTTGCCGTAACGCAAGCCACTCAGGTCGGGCGAATCCTGCGGCCCGTGCGGGTCAACACCAATCGCCACCGAGATGTCGTGGATTTCGGTATTTTTGAAGAGCAGATCGCGCTCGACCTCCCAGGTGTTGAGCACCTTGCCGCGCAGCGGCAGCACCGCCTGACACTCTTTGTCGCGGCCCATCTTGGCACTGCCTCCGGCCGAGTCGCCCTCGACCAGAAACACCTCGTTGTGCGCGATGTCGCGGCTCTCGCAGTCGGTCAGCTTGCCGGGCAGCACCGCCACGCCCGAGCTCTTGCGCTTTTCAACCTTCTGGCCCGCACGCTGGCGGGTCTGCGCCGCCTTGATGGCGAGTTCTGCCAGCTTTTTGCCGTAGTCCACATGCTCGTTGAGCCAGAGCTCCAGCGCCGGGCGCACGAAGCTGCTCACCAGACGCACCGCATCGCGCGAGTTCAGCCGCTCCTTCACCTGGCCCTGGAACTGCGGGTCAAGCACCTTGGCGGACAGCACATAACTGGCACGGGCGAACACGTCCTCGGGCAGCAGCTTGACGCCCTTGGGCAGCAGGCTGTGCAGCTCGATGAAGCTCTTGACCGCGTTGAACAGGCCATCACGCAAACCGCTGTCGTGCGTGCCGCCCGCGGGGGTCGGGATCAGGTTGACATAGCTCTCGCGCGTCGCAGCACCTTCCTCGGTGAAAGCCACGGCCCAGGCCGCGCCCTCGCCTTCGGCAAAGCTGTCGTTGTTCTTGTCTGCATAGCCTTCGCCCGCGAACATCGGAATCACCGGGTCCGCGCTCAGGGTCTGGCCCAGGTAGTCGCCCAGGCCACCCTTGTACTGCCAGTTCTGGGTCTCTTTGGTTTTTTCGTTGACCAGCGTGACGCTCACGCCGGGCATCAGCACCGCCTTGCTGCGCAGCAGGTGCACCAGCTCGCCCATGGGCAAAGCGGGGGAATCGAAGTATTTGGCATCGGGCCAGACGCGCACCGTGGTGCCCTGCTTGCGGTCGCCCGCTTGCTGGGCCCGCGCCACCAGCGGCTCGATCACATCGCCCGCCGAAAACACCAGCGTGGCCACCTGGCCTTCGCGGTGACTGGTCGCTTCCAGCCGCTTGGCCAGCGCGTTGGTCACAGACACCCCCACACCGTGCAGACCGCCAGAGAAGCTGTAGGCGCCGCCCGAGCCCTTGTCGAACTTGCCGCCCGCATGCAGGCGGGTGAAGACCAGTTCAATGACCGGCGCTTTTTCTTCAGGGTGCAGACCAAAGGGGATGCCGCGACCGTCGTCCTCGACGCTGACCGAGCCATCGCCGTGCAGCGTGACCTTGATCTTCTTGCCAAACCCCGCCAGCGCCTCGTCGGCGGCGTTGTCCAGCACCTCCTGGATGATGTGCAGCGGGTTGTCGGTGCGGGTGTACATGCCCGGACGCTGCTTGACCGGCTCCAGGCCCTTGAGGACCCGGATCGAACCTTCTGAATATTCGCTTTGTGTCGCCATGGCGGGCGATTGTAGAGGGAATTGACACTTGAAACTGGATAAAACAACAGTATCCAAAAAGTCACCACTCACGGCCCGAGATAATCCAACCTGTTCTGATGGAGGAGTTGACCATGCACGGCACCGAAGCCCCGTCCCTGTGGATCCAGCGCTGGGCCCACCTGATCGCGCCTGCCAGCCAGGTGCTGGATCTGGCCTGCGGTGCGGGACGGCACATGCAATACCTGTCGGCGCAGGGACACCGCCTGCTGGGGGTGGACCGATCCGAAGACGCCCTGCATGCCGCCGCGGCTTGGGGCGACACGCTGGCGGCCGACATTGAAAACGGAGACTGGCCGCTGCCCGGGCGGCAGTTTGGGGCCGTGGTGGTCACCCATTACCTCTGGCGCCCACTGTGGCCACGGATTCTGGGCGCCGTCCAATCTGGCGGCGTGCTGCTGTACGAAACCTTTGCGCAAGGCAACGAAACCGTGGGACGCCCGGCTCGGCCCGAATTCCTGCTCCAGCCCGGTGAGCTGCTCAAGGTGGCCGCCGAGGGCGGCTTGCGCGTGATCGCCTACGAAGACGGTTTTCTGGACTCTCCCGACCGTTTTGTGCAGCGCATCGCGGCCGTGCGCGAACACCCATCGCCAACACCCGTGCGCTGGTCGCTGCGCTGACACATTCAGCGACAGGCGCCCGCACAGTCCATCGTTAGAATGCTTCTTTCTGCACAGAAACACCGACATGACCACCACCCATCGCATCCAAGGCAGCATTCCCGCGCTGATCACCCCCATGCTCGACAACGGCAACGTGGATTACCCCACCTTGCGCCAACTGATCGACTGGCACGTGGCCGAGGGCACGGATGCACTGGTGATCGTCGGCACCTCCGGCGAATCGCCCACGGTCAATGTGGAAGAACACCGCGAGATCCTGCGTGTCTCGGTCGAGCAGGCTGCCAAGCGCATCCCCATCATTGCAGGCTGCGGCGCCAACTCGACCGCCGAAGCCATCGAGCTGGCCCAATACGCCGAGTCCATCGGCGCCGATGCGCAGCTGCAGGTCGTGCCCTACTACAACAAGCCCACGCAAGAAGGCCTGTACCAGCACTTCAAGGCGATTGCCGAAGCCACACCCAAGCTGCCGGTGATCCTGTACAACGTGCCCGGTCGCACCGTGGCCGACCTGCAGCACGACACCGTGCTGCGCCTGGCCCAGGTGCCCGGCATCATCGGCATCAAGGAAGCCACCGGCAACATCGAGCGTGCCCAGTGGCTGATCCGCGACCTGCCCCAATCGTTTGCCGTGTTCTCGGGCGATGACCCAACCGCAGTGGCCCTGATGCTTTGCGGCGGTGCAGGCAACATCAGCGTGACGGCCAACGTGGCCCCACGCCAGATGCACGAGCTGTGCGTGGCCGCCATGAAGGGTGACATCGCCACGGCCATGAAGATCCAGTTCCAGCTGATGCCGGTGCACAAGAACCTGTTCGTCGAAGCCAACCCCATCCCCGTCAAGTGGGCCATGGCCCGTATGGGCCTGTGCGGCCATGCGCTTCGTCTGCCCCTGACCCAGTTGTCGGTGAGCCAGCAACCTGTGGTGGAAGCTGCGCTCAAGTCCAGCGGCCTGCTGTGAAATCCCTGCAAGGAAATTCCGTGAAGCGATCCCTCCAAATTCAAACCCTGGGTTGTGTGGCGGTTGTGGCGCTGCTTTCGGGCTGCTCTGTGCTGGAAGAAGACAAGGTCAACTACAAAAGTGCCAGCAAAGCCACCAGCCTGGATGTTCCCCCGGACCTGACCCAGCTGCGCCGAGACTCACGTTACGCGCTCGAAAGCACGTCGGCCACCGCCTCGGGTTTTGCCAATGCACAAAAAACCGTTCAGGACAACGGCACTGCGCCCAGCGCACTCGGCGATGTCCGCATGGAGCGCTCGGGCAATCAGCGCTGGCTCGTGGTCAACCGCCCAGCCGACAAGGTCTGGGACACCCTGCGCGAGTTCTGGACCAGCAATGGCTTTGTGCTGAGCACCGATGCACCCGATCTGGGCATCATGGAAACCGATTGGGCGGAAAACCGCGCCAAGATTCCGCAGGATTTCCTTCGCCGCACCATTGGCAAAGTGCTCGATGGTCTTTATTCGTCGGGTGAGCGTGACCGCTACCGCACGCGGCTGGAGCGCAACAGCGCCGGCGCGCTGGAAATTTATGTCTCTCACCGCGGCATGCTGGAAGACTACAAAGACGCCCAGAAAAGTTCGACGATCTGGATACCGCGTCCGTCTGATCCAGAACTCGAAATCGAATTCCTGCGTCGCATGATGGTCAAACTGGGGGCTCCCAAAGAGCAGGCAGGCCAGGCTGGCGCCAGCGCTGAGCCTTCCGCATCGTCTGCCAGCATCACGACGGTCAATGGACAGCCGGCACTGGTCTTGAACGACAGCCTTGACCGCGCCTGGCGCCGCACAGGGTTGGCACTGGACCGCAGCGGCTTCACAGTCGAAGACCGTGACCGCAGCAAAGGGCTTTACTACGTTCGCTACGTGGCCCCCAACGCGGACAAGGAAGACGGACTCTTTGCACGCCTGTTCAGCAGCAAGCCCCAGCAAGCGGAACTCAGCCGCTACCAAATCCTGCTTCAGGTCAGTGATGGCGAGAAAACCCTGCTGCGTGTCCTGGGCCAGGACGGCAAGACGGAAAATTCCGAGAATGCCAGCAAAATCCTGAAACTACTGGCATCCGAATTGCGCTGAACAATACGGACCGCCCGACCCAGCTTGGGCAACCCAACAAAAAGGCTCACATGAAGTGAGCCTTTTTGCTTGGGTGATCAGGCCAGCTCGAACACCGCCATGCTCTCCACATGGGCCGTGTGTGCAAACATGTTGACCACCCCAGCCGCCACGCAGCGGTAGCCCGCCTGATGCACCAGCAGGCCTGCATCGCGCGCCAGCGTGGCGGGGTTGCAGCTCACATACACAATGCGCTTGGGTGGCGTCCAACCGCCGCGCAGTTCGGGTTGCTGGTGCAGCTCGGCCAGTGCCTTGCTCAGGGCAAAGGCCCCTTCGCGCGGGGGGTCAACCAGCCATTTGTCGGCCACGCCGTCGGCCACCAGCATCTGGGGTGTCATCTCGAACAGGTTGCGGGCCACAAAGGTGGTGGGCGCCAGCGGCTCGTGGCGCCCTTGCTGGTTGAAGGCGTAGTTCTGGTGCGAGCGCTGCACCAGGGCGTCTGACCCCTCGATGCCCAGCACTTCGCCCGCCTGCGTGGCAATGGGCAGGGTGAAGTTGCCCAGGCCGCAGAACCAGTCGATCACGCGGTCGGTCTTTTCGGCCTTGAGCAGACGCAGCGCGCGGCTGACCAGCACGCGGTTGATGAAGGGGTTGACCTGGGTGAAGTCGGTCGGCTTGAAGGGCATGGTGATGCCGAAGTCCGGCAGGCCATAGGCCAGCTGTGTGCTCTCGTCGAGCAAGTGCACCGTGTCCGGCCCCTTGGGCTGCAGCCACCATTGCACGCCATGGGCGGCAGCAAAGTCACGCAGCTTTTGCTGATCACCTTGAGACAGCGGCTCCAGGTGGCGCAGCACCAGGGCGGTCACCTCGTCACCACAGGCCAGTTCGATCTGCGGACAGGTTTCACGCGCCTGCAGGCTGCCGATCAAATCGCGCAGCGGCATGAGCAAGGCACTGACATGCGGCGGCAGGATCGGGCAGACCTGCATGTCGGCGATGTAGCGGCTCTTGCGCTCGTGAAAGCCGATCAGCACCTCGCCTTTTTTCTGCACATAGCGCACCGACAGGCGGGCGCGGTAGCGGTAACCCCAGGCCGGGCCCTGGATGGGGCGCAGCAGAGATTCGGCCTTGACCTTGGCCAGGTGCCAGAGGTTGTCTTCGAGCACGCGCTGCTTGATGGCCACCTGGGCGGCGGCGTCCAGGTGCTGCATCTTGCAGCCACCACAGGCCCCCTGGTGCAGGCCAAAGTGCGGGCAACCTGGTGTGACGCGCTGGGGCGACTCGTGGTGGATCTCGGTGACGGTGCCCTGCTCCCAGTTGTTCTTCTTGCGGCCCACTTTGACCGACACCAGCTCACCGGGCAGTGCGCCTTCGATGAACACCACCTTGCCATCGGGCTTGCGGGCAATGCCCTGGGCGTCCATGTCCAGCGAGCGCACGCGCAGCCAGCCCTCGGGCAAATCCTCCTGGACCTCGTCCAGCGGGAGGTCGTTCTCGTTCAGTGAAATGTCTTGTTGTTCGCTCATGCCCCGATTGTCTCAGGACAGCGGCTCCCTTCTGGCCAATCCCACGGAGGATTCAGGTCCAGGCCTGCAGGTATTCCTGCCAGTGTGGCTCGGCGTCGGCCAGCGCTTGCAGGTTCTGGCGCACAAAAGCGATCTCCTGCTCGTACTCGGCTTCGGTGAAGCCACCGCGCATTTTCTGGAAGCGGCAGTACAGCAGGTAGGTGTTCATGACGTCGGTTTCGCAATAGCGGCGCACGTCTTCAGTCTGCCCGGCCAGGTACTGGTCATAGACCTGGCCACCGTCCATGCCCAGCTTGCCCGGAAAACCGCACAGCTTGGCCATGGCATCCAACGGCGCATTAGCGCGCGGCGTGTACTTGGCCAGCAGGTCCATCAGGTCCAGGTGCTTGAGGTGGTAGCGGCCGATGTAGTTGTTCCACTTGGCTTCGCGGTCCGCCTCGCCCATGTCCCAGTAATGGTCGGCCACCACGCCGTGAATCAGGCCGCGGTAGTGCAGCACCGGCAGGTCAAAGCCACTGCCGTTCCAGCTCACCAGCTGCGGGCTGTGCTTTTCAATCGCGTTATAAAAAGTCTGCACCACCTTGCCCTCGCCCGCACCGTCGCGGTCCACAAAGGAATGCACCCGCAGGCCTTCGGCATTGCGAAACACGCAACTGATGCACAGCACCCGCTGCAGGTGCAGCGGCATGAAATCGCTCTGGCCTTTCTCGGCCCGATGCGCTTTCCACCAGGCAAAGAGTTCGGCGTCGCTGGCCTCGGGCGCCAGCGCCTCGGGCACGTCGTTCAGGCGCCGCCACCCGGCCATGTCGGGAATGGTCTCGATGTCAAAGACCAGGACCGGCCAGGCCATTGTTTAACGGGCTGCGAGGAATTTGGCCGGATCGACCGGCTTGCCCTGACGGCGGACCTCGAAGTGCAGCTTCACGCGGTCGGCGTCGCTGCTGCCCATCTCGGCGATCTTGTCGCCACGTCGCACCTTCTGGTCTTCCTTGACCAGCAGCTTCTGGTTGTGGGCGTAGGCCGTGAGGTAGGTGTTGTTGTGCTTGACGATGACGAGGTTGCCATAGCCACGCAGACCGGCCCCGGCGTAGACCACCTGACCATCGGCTGCGGCCAGCACCGGATCGCCTGCCTTGCCTGAAATGTCAATGCCCTTGTTTTTGGCTTCGTCAAAACCGGCAATGACCTGACCGTTGGCGGGCCAGGCAAAAGTGAAGTCTTCGACGGCCGAGTTGCTGGACGTTGGTGCTTGTGGGGCAGACGCCTGCGCCACCGGCTTGGTCTGAACGGCATTGCCGGCCCCTGAAGGTGCCACCGGTCTGACCACAACACCCGAGGTTTCAACGACAGCCCCTGGGGGCGCGACCCGAAGCACTTGCCCCACCTCGATGACATCCGGATTGCTCAGATTGTTCCAGCGCGCCAGATCACGCCAGGCCTGACCGTTGTCCAGCCCAATGCGCGTGAGTGTGTCGCCCTTTTGCACCGTGTAGTAACCCGGCTTGCCCGCGTTCTCTGCGCCAGGCAGGGGCTTGCTTTCTGTCAGGGAAACCGTGCCGTGCTGGGCCATGCGGTCTTCCACAGGGGCCGGTTGCCGGACGGAGGAACCGCAGGCGGCCAGCAGCGCCATCAGGAGCGCAGAACAAGCCAGGCGACAGGATCGATCAAGTGAGGGCTTCATGGTCCAGAACTTCAGGCAACACCGGATTTGAGGGGAACAAAATGAACGGCCTCGAGCACCTGGTGTTCGATACCACGGGCCGTCTTGTGCATCACGACCAGGGCCTGATGGCCGTTGGGCGTGACGGTAGGCGCCACCAGCCTGCCGCCTTCGGCCAACTGGTCAAGCCATGCCTGCGGCACATTGTCGCCACCGGCTGCGGAAATGATGCCGGCATAGGGCGCCCCCTTGGGGTAGCCCAGCATGCCATCACCAAAAATCAGATGCACATTGTGCAGCCGCAAAGGCCGCAGATTGTCGCGAGCCTTTTCGTGCAAGCCGCGAAGACGTTCGATGCTGTAGACCTCGGTGGCCACGCAGCTGAGCACTGCGGCCTGGTAACCGCATCCCGTGCCGATTTCCAGCACACGTCCGAGTTTGCCGCTGGCACCTGCGCGCAGCAGCTCAATCATGCGTGCCACCACATTGGGCTTGGAAATCGTCTGTCCCAGGCCAATGGGCAAGCTGGTGTCTTCGTAGGCCTGATTGGCCAGTGCACTTTCCACAAAGCGGTGGCGCTCGACCTGCCCCATGGCGTCGAGCACTGCAGCGTCACGCACACCCTGCTCTGCCAACTTGCGCACCATGCGGGCACGCACAGCACCCGAGTCGAGACCCATGCCCACCGGGGCTGCCACAGCGGGTACGGACTGGACCGTTTTAGTCGCAGGCGACTGCGCACGCAAGGATGGGGCATTGCCCACCGTTGGCAGTTTGGCCGGGAAACCCGGACGCTGGCTCATGCGCCACCTCCGGCACGCAACCCGGCCAGACGCTCAGCCCAGTGCCCCATGTGGTCGTGTTCGGTCAAGTCCACCTTGAGTGGCGTCACCGCCACATGGCCTTCGCGCACGGCATGAAAATCGGTGCCTTCTGCGTCATCCATGGCGGGACCGGCATTGCCGATCCAGTACATGGTCTCGCCCCGGGGACTGATCTGGGTGATCACCGGCTCGGCCGCGTGGCGGCGGCCCAGGCGGCACATGCGCAGCTCGCCTATTTCTGCGTAGGGCCGATTGGGAATGTTCACATTGAGCAACCAGGGACGCGTACCCACCAGCAGCTGGCTTTGCAGATGCTGGACCAGATCACGCGCCTTGAGTGCGGCGTCCTCAATGTGAGTCCAGCCCTTGTCGATCAAGGAAAACGCAATGGCCGGAATGCCAAAGAGGTAGCCCTCCATGGCCGCGCCAACGGTGCCCGAATACAGCGTGTCATCGCCCATGTTGGCGCCGTTGTTGATGCCAGAGACCACCAGGTCAGGGCGGTACCCCAACAAGCCCGTGAGGGCGATGTGCACACAGTCGGCTGGCGTGCCGTTGACGTAGCGCACACCCGGGCCTGCATCGTGCACATACAAGGGGGCATTGAGCGTCAGCGCGTTGGATTTGGCACTGTTGTTGTGCTCCGGTGCCACCACCTCCACGTCGGCCACGGTGGCCAGCGCGGCCCTCAGGGCCTGCAGACCATCGGCTTTGTAGCCATCGTCGTTGGAAATGAGGATTCGCATGGGTGTTACCGGTAAAACGCGATTGTAGGATGCCACCGGTCGCTCCCGGGACATTCTGAACGCAAATGCCTTACCTAAGATAGGCCATGTCCCATTCCATTTTTTGACAGAGGAACCCGCATGCATGCCTGGCTTTGCGAAAACCCGGTGGGCGTTGACGCCCTGACGTGGAAAGAGCTGCCCACCCCCCAGCCCGCAGCAGGTGAGGTCCTGCTCGAAATCCAGGCCGCCAGCCTGAATTTCCCGGACTTGCTGATCGTTCAGAACAAATACCAGATGAAGCCAGCCCTGCCTTTCGTGCCTGGGTCGGAATATGCAGGCGTGGTGCGCGCCCTGGGCGAAGGCGTCAAAGGCCTGCACATTGGGCAGACCGTGGCCTGCCTGTCGGGCACGGGGGGGTTCGGCACCCACACGCTGGCGCCCGCCAAGCTGTGCATGCCGCTGCCAGCAGGCTTTCCGGCCGTGGATGCCGCAGCCTTCATCATGACTTACGCGACCAGCCACCACGCGCTGATCGACCGGGGCCAGCTCAAGGCCGGAGAAACGGTGCTGGTGCTGGGCGCGGCAGGCGGCGTGGGGACTGCAGCCATCCAGATCGCCAAAGCGGTGGGCGCCAAAGTGATTGCCGCCGCCTCGACCGACGAGAAATGCGTGCTGTGCAAGGCACAGGGCGCGGACGCCACGATCAATTACAGCAAAGAGAATCTGCGCGAGGCCCTCAAAACCCTGACCGAGGGCAAAGGACCGAACGTGATTTATGACCCGGTGGGTGCCGAGCTGGCCGAACCGGCCTTCCGTTCGATCGCCTGGCGAGGCCGCTACCTGGTGATCGGTTTTGCAGGGGGGCCAATCCCCAACCTGCCCCTGAACCTGCCGCTGCTCAAGGGTGCTTCCATCGTCGGCGTGTTCTGGGGAGACTTTGCCCGACGCGAACCCCAGGCCAATGCCGCCATGATGGGCGAGCTGGCCAGGTGGTATGCCGAAGGCAAGATCAAACCGGTCATCGACTGCACCATGCCCATGAGCGAGCTCAAGGCAGCGTATGCCCGTATGGGCTCACGCGCGGTCATGGGCAAGCTGGTGATGGTGAACTGAGGCCCGTTCCTTTTTGGGCAGTGCCCCGTCTGACTTGGTTCAGGCGGTGACGGGCGCTGGAAAGCCGTTGCGCCCCGGAAACTCGGGCGCCAGCACCCGCGCGTTCGGCATCTTGAGCCACAGGCGCAGCATCTTGCGGTTGAGTTCGTGGACGCCGTGGTCCTCGAATTCATTGCGCGAGTGCAGCACCGCATAGTTGTTGGCGAACTGCAGATCGCCAGGTTCGAGCATCATGCTCAGGCGCAGGTCCTCGCGGTGCATGATTTCGTCAAACAGGTCCAGCGCCTCGATTTCGACTTTGGACAGCGGCAACTGGCGAACTTCGTGCCCCAGCTCGATGTACTGACGCAGGTAACGGCAGCTGAGCTTGCCCTGGTGGTGGCTGAAGATCGGCGACAGGCTGGGCAGGTCTTCGCACAGGTGCGAAAAGTACCAGCAGCGGTAGTACAGGCCCAGGTACTCTGGGTGCTGGCGCAGGATCTCGTTGTAGATGGCCGCCACACTGACCAGGCTGCTCAGACCGCCCTGCTTGGCCTTGCGCACGCACAGCAGGCCCACCACGTCCGACGGGTCAGAGTGGTAGGGCAGGTACAGATTGGTTTCGTAGACGCGCGTGGTCTTTTGGCTCACATCACCCACGTTCATGACGAGCCCGAGCAAGTCGCCACGCGGGTTTTGCCGCACAGGAATGCCCATGTGCAAACCGATGCCGTAGTAAATGATCTGGATGTCTTCTTCGCTGTAACGCTCAACCGGCAGCCCGCGCAGGACCATGAAGCCACGCCCGTTTTCCAGCTCGTCGCTGTGGCTGGCCAGTGCCTTCGCCCAGTCCTCGCCGATCGGGAAATCGGCCATGCCGAAGTTCGGGAACGTGAGCCCGCGCGCCTTGACCTGTGCCAGCGCGGCGTCCAGTGCGGCGATCTGCTGCGCAGACAGCTGATGCAGCCAGGACGTGCCGCCCGCCAGCTCGGCGCCTTTCCAGGCCGCAGGACCGGTGATGGGGGTTTTGAGGATGATGCTCATGTGTGAACTCCTGGACAGCCAATGACCACAGCGTAGCAAACAATGGCCGTGCGCCATGGCACTTTTCAGTCAGCCCGCAGCAAACCGTCCAGGGCGCCCGGTTCGAAGTGCTGGGCGATGAAATCGGCCAGCCCCTCGAACACGGTCTCCAGCGTCGGCACTTGCGCACCAAAGAGCGCCTGCAAAACCGCCGGGCTTTCAAACAGGCCGTGCAAATAGGTGCCCAGCACCTGCCCGTTGCCGCTTTGCCAGGCCAGACCGGGCATCACCTCGTGCAGCACAGCCCCGGCGGCCAGCATGGCCGGGTGGGCCTGCGTCTGGCCGTGGTGGATTTCGTAGCCTTGCACCTCCACGCCACTGAGGGCTGACCAATGGCCGTGCACATCGGCAAAGCGGGCCCGGGTGTGAGAAACCGTCTTGTCGGGCGCAAACTGGGTCACCAGCGGCAACAGGCCCAGGCCCGGCGCATTGCCGTCGATGCCATGCGTGTCGATCAATGCTTCACCCAGCATCTGCAGACCACCACAAATGCCCAGCACCGCACCGCCCTGCTGAGCATGCCGTGCAATCGCGGCATCCAGGCCCTGCTGGCGAAACCAGGCCAGGTCGGCCGTCGTGTGTTTGCTGCCGGGCAGGATCACCCAATCCGATGCCTGCAAGTGCGCCAGATCGGCAGGCGTGCGCGTCCACTGCAGGCGCAGACCGGGGATATTGTGCAAAGGCTGGAACTCGTCCAGGTTGCTGATGCGGGGACAGGCCACGACGGCCACCGTCCGGCTCACAGGGCCTGACGATCGGCTGCGGGCGTCAAAAACCCCGTCTTCTTCGGGCAGCCCGTGCTGCCACCACATGGGTAACACCGCTGCGGTCGGCACCCCCGTGCGCGCCTGCAGCATCTCGGGTGCGGGTGCGAGCAGACTCGCATCACCGCGGAACTTGTTGAGCACAAAACCCTGGATGCGTTGCTGGTCTTGCGTGGGCAGCAAGGCCCAGGTGCCGTACAGGTGCGCAAACGCGCCGCCCCGGTCAATGTCGGTGACCAGCAGACACCGGGCATCGGCATGCCGCGCCACCCGCAGGTTGACGATATCGCTGTGCATCAGGTTGATTTCGGCGGGCGAACCCGCTCCTTCGATCACGACCACATCGTTTTCGGCACGCAGTGCGTCGAGTGCGGCAGCAATCTGCGGCCAGACCTTGTCGCTGCGCTCGTGCCAGGGCGTCACGCTCAGTTCAGGACTGACCTGGCCGAGCAGGACCGCCTGGCTGCGCGTGTCGGCCTCGGGCTTGAGCAGCAGCGGGTTCATGCGCACATCGGGCACAGCCCGCGCCGCAAGCGCCTGAAAGTATTGGGCAGAGCCGATTTCACCCATGCCGTGGCCCGACGCGACCACGCGGGCGTTGTTGCTCATGTTCTGCGCCTTGAAGGGGGCGACCTTCAAGCCCTGGCGGGCGTAATGGCGGCACAGCGCCGTGGCCAGCCAGCTCTTGCCCGCACCGCTGGAGGTGCCCAGCACCATGATGCAAGGGGCGCTCATGCGCTGCGGGGCACCACGACCCATTGCCCGTCCACTGGCAGGATGCGGATGCGCTTTTCAAACACGCCTTCGATGGCGCTGCGGGTGGCTTCATCCTCACAGGGGCCGTGGTGCACCACCCTGCCCTGGTCCATGACCACCACATCGTCGGCATGCAGGGCCATGCCGATTTCATGCAGAACGCTCACCACGGTGGTGCCCTGCGCCTTGAGGCATTGCACCTGTTCCAGCCAGTCCACCTGGTGCGGCGGGTCCAGGTTGGCCAAGGGCTCGTCCATCAGCATGATGGGCGCATTGCCCGCCATGGCACGGGCCAGCAGCACGCGCTGGCGCTCGCCCCCCGACAGTTCAACCAGGCTGCGTTCGCGCCACGCCCAGGCCTGGGTGGCCTGGAGCGCGGCTTCGACCATGGCATGGTCCTGGGCCGTGGGGGCGGACAACCAGTCCTGGTGCGGCAGGCGCCCCAGCATCACCACATCGAGCACACGCAGGTCCAGCGAGGCCGATTCCCCCTGCCCCAGCCAGGACAGTTGCAAGGCGCGCTCTCGGCGTTGAATGTCCTGCAGCGCACGGCCTTGCCAGCGGACATGACCCTCAAAGGGCAGCAAACCGGCCAGGGCCTTGAGCAAAGTGGACTTGCCGGCGCCGTTGGGGCCGACCACACAGGTCCAGCGGCCTGCGGCGACCTCCAGATCAATGCCCTGCAGCACGCTCCGCCCGCCCAGCGCGACTTTCAATCCTCGGGTCTGCAGTGCGGCACTCATGTGCGGCCTCCGGCTGCGGGCTTCATGCGCCAGAGCAGGTACACCCCACCCAGCACAGCGGTCAGCACACCCACGGGCAAGTCCTGCGGCGCCAGCAGACCACGGGCCAGCACATCGGCCAGCAAGAGCAAAGCCCCGCCCATCAGCGCCGAAAGCCAAAGCAGTCCGGCATGCGTGCAGCGCAGCAGCGAACGCACCGCGTGCGGCGCGGCCAGACCGACAAAGGCGATCAGGCCCATCTGAGCGACGGCAGCAGCCGTGGCCAGAGACATGGCCGCCACCAGCAGCAGACGCGCCTGGCGCAAGGGCATGCCCAGGCTCTGCGCCGTGGCTTCGCCGAGCGTCAAGGCATCCAGCACACGCGCCAACGCCCAGGCCACCACCAGAGAAAGCAGCAGCGCCAAGGCCATCAGAGTGCAAGCAGTCCAGCCGACAAACGCTGTCGATCCGAGCATGAAACCCTGCATGGCCTGAAGGACCTGGGGCTCGAACAAGGCCACCAGCGAGGCTAGTGCCCCCAACACCACGCCCACCACCACACCTGCCAACAACAGGCGCAAGGTCTGCTGAACACCACGCGACAGCAACAAGGTGAGCACCACCGCCAGCACGGCGCCCGCAAAGGCCGCCCCCGTCATGCCCAGGCGAGGCCACCAGGCAGACGCCATCACGGAGCCGCCAAACAGACTCAGGTACACGCTCACCCCCAGCGAAGCGCCCGAGGCACTGCCCAGAAGATAAGGATCTGCAAGTGGATTGCGAAAAAGGCCCTGCGCAATCGCCCCCGCCAAGCCAAGCAGGGCCCCGCCCAGCCAGGCCCCGAGGCTGCGCGGCAATCGGATGTCCATCACGATCTGCAGCATGACCGGGTCCTGAGCGGCCAGCCACCAGGCTTGCCAGCCCTGGCTGCCCACGGCGGTGCCCAACAGCAGCCCCAGACCCGCCAGCACCATCAGCGCCAAGGCCCACCACAAGACCGAACGGCCGTGCCTCATGGCGGGTCTCCGACCACACGGTGCAGACACTGGGCCATCAGACGCGCGCCCTCAGCCATGCGCGGGCCTGCACGCACCGCCATGTCGGCCTGCTCGGGCGTGAAGACACAGATGTGGCCCTCACGCACGGCACGCATCTGCGGCCAACCCGGGCGCTGCAGCATGCTGGCACGCGAACTGTCACCGGCCATGATCACATCGGGCTGTGCACGGACCACAAATTCCGGATTGATTTGCGGAAACGGCCCCAGGGAGCCCGGCAGGATGTTGCGCACGCCCATGCGCTGGAGTGTTTCGCCAATGAAGGAGGATTCGCTGGCACCGTAAGGGGTCGGACTGACCTCGAAGTACACACGCAGCTTGCGCGCCTCTGGCTTGAGGG
>JACCDV010214531.1_pt1 | contig 27369 bp, 24 predicted proteins | sample 7446131 | NCBI WGS metagenome assembly JACCDV01 (sample SAMN15323448, study PRJNA562643) | freshwater metagenome | isolation source: river surface water | place: USA:Blue River Watershed | collected 2017-08-17 | reverse complement strand
CTACAAACTGACGGTATTCGCTATTAGTAATCTCTGTTTCATCCATATAAAAAGAAGGAACAGTCACGGTTTTGGTAGGTGCATCTTCAACCCCTGCTAGGTCCTGATCTGACTTACCCATAATGAACGAACCCCCTGGAACTAAAGACATTCCGAAGGGTTTTTCAGGATGCCATTTCGCTCCTTTTACTCCAACCAACTCTCCTTTATCTCCAGTTTTTCCACAACTAATTAATAGTGTCAAAATTGCTGTAAATGCAATGAAATTCTTCATATAATTTTGCGTTATATTTTCTTTATTTTTCAATGTGTAAACCTATTTATTATTTTTTTAAAAAGCAATTTTTTTTATCCAAGTAGCTTTTTACTGTATAATTACCCTTTTTTAAATGCTGTTTTTGCGTTGTGCTTTCCACCATCTTTCAGGCAATTCTTGATTACATGCTGTAAGATATTCTTCATAAGAACATGGTAATAACGTATTTCTTTTTAATTTATTATTGCCATTCGTAATAAAAGGAATTTCTATCCACCAACGGTCTGTTTTATCACTCTTGTAAAAAACCAGCTCTTCGTCCTCTGAAGGGACAATATACTTGATGTAATTTTCTCTACTCCCAAAAGGATATTCATTAGACCGGTAGTGATATCCTTCAATGAAATACCAAATGATTTGCGCTACTAAAACCGATTCTTGAGGAGTATCATTATGATTGAACACCCCAAAAGAAGTTACCTTATCACTTATTCCTGCATATCTTGACAAAGCACAAATCTCTTTCCCATTAAAACCGTTTGGAATAAACATTGAAAAATTTCCAGAATCGGATGATTTTACTGAATTCATATCAATACTCACCATATCAGCATCTCTGAAAACAGGCTCTGCAATAGCTATATTATTAGCTACTTCCCCTAATCGATAGGCATCAAAAAATAATTTTTCTATCAAATCAATTTCTTCTTGCGAATTATAATAAGTTTGATACCCTATATTGCAATAATTAAATAAATTATTAGGCTCTTCAATTACTATTTTAGTCAAATAGGATGATGCGGAAACAGGATCACTCTCTTTTCCAAAGTCAAACTTACTATCAATAGCTACCAAATTTACCATTTGTTCTAAATCATCATACCCTCTATATAGCGCATAAGTCAAATCTTGAGATCCCCCTATAACAATTGGAATAATTTTATTTTTAATAAGTTGTGAAGCTACTTTTTTCAGAGCAAAATAAGTATCATCAAGAGAATTTCCTGATAGGATATCACCAAAATCAGCTATAGATACATCCCAATTCCCCGGATACAAACTGTACAATTCTTTTCGAACAGACAACAAATCAATCTCAGGATTACTGGTAGTATTTCCCCTATTTTCTAACACCCCAATGATACCAATAGTCACTTTGCTTATCTCTGGAAATTCTTCTGTAGTGTGCAAAACTACTTTTCTCCCCAATTGTTGAGAAGACAATCCATTGATATAATCGAGAATTTCAGTATCTATAGGTGAAAGAAAATCGAATCCCATTTTTATTTCTTTTTAGCAGTAGCTTTTTTAACGGACCCTTTTTTTGCCGGAGTCTTTTTAGCAATTAATTCTTGTACCTCTTCCAAAGTCAATTGAGTTGCATCAATATCTTTTCCTAATTCAATTTTTATTTTTCCCTTAATAATTACTGAACGTCCCCAACGTGCTTTCTCAACAACAATGCCTTCTTCTGACCAATTGTGAATTACTTTATCAATATTTTTTTGCAATTTATCTTCAATCAACTCTTCGATATCCGCTTGAGACAAATGATCAAAATCGTATTTTTTACTCACATTAATAAAAAGACCATCCCATTTGATAAAAGCACCAAAACGCCCCACACCTTTTTGAACTCCCATCCCTTTATAAGTAGCAATAGGTGCATCTGCTTGTGCTTTTTGATCAATTAATTCTTGGGCTCTCTCCATAGTTACATCCAAAGGATCTTCTCCTTTTGGTAATGAAATAAATAAAGCGCCATGTCTTACATAAGGACCATATCGCCCATTGCTAACCTCTACTTCCTCTCCTTTATATAATCCTAAATTTTTAGGTAAAAGAAACAATCCTAAAACCTCATCCAAGGTAACATTACTAATATTTTGATCGGTTCGTAAACTTGCAAATTTCTTATCCTCATCCTCTGCCTCTCCAATTTGAGCCATGGGACCAAATTTACCTAAACGAACTGATACTGGTTTTCCTGTAGCAGGGTCTGTTCCTAAAATTCGTTCTCCACTTTCTCTATCAGCATTGGCCTCTACATCTTTCACATTTGGATGAAACTTGTCGTAGAACTCTCGCATCATCTTAGCCCATTCGATATTTCCTTCAGCAATCTCATCAAAATCCTGTTCTACTTTAGCCGTAAAATTATAATCTAATATGGCATCAAAGTTTTTTACCAAGAAATCGGTAACGATTGTTCCAATATCTGTAGGAACTAATTTTCCTTTATCAGAACCCGTATTTTCTTTTAATACTTTCTCATTGATTGTACCAGACTGTAAACTAAGTTGATGGTATTTTCTTTCCTGTCCTTCAAGATTCCCTTTTTCGACATAATTTCTATTTATAATAGTAGAAATTGTTGGCGCATACGTTGAAGGACGACCTATACCTAATTCTTCTAATTTTTTTACTAAAGAAGCTTCAGTATATCGTGCTGGTGGTCTTGAATATCTTTCTGTAGCAGTAATATAATTATGAACTAAGCGCTCATTAACTCTAAGTGCTGGCAACATTCCATCTTGTTCTTCCTCATCCTCATCATTACCTTCTAAATACACCTTTAGAAATCCCTCAAAAAGTAATACCTCTCCCGAAGCCGAAAACACTTCACTGTGATTATTCGCTTCAATTTTTACATTGGTACGTTCTAACTCCGCATCACTCATTTGCGAAGCCAAAGTTCGTTTCCAAATCAAATCATATAAGCGCGCCTGATCTCTATCAATATTCACACTATGACGAGACATATCTGTAGGACGTATTGCCTCGTGAGCCTCTTGAGCTCCCTTACTTTTATTATTAAACGAACGTGGTTTGGAAAATTCTTTTCCATACGATTTGATAATCTCTTCTTGTGCAGCATCCATTGCTTCTTTAGACAAGTTAACACTATCCGTTCTCATATAAGTAATTAATCCTGCCTCGTACAAACGTTGAGCTAACTGCATGGTAATCCCTACTGGCAAATACAGTTTTCGGGCAGCTTCTTGTTGCAAAGTAGAGGTAGTGAATGGTGCTGTTGGTGATTTTTTAGTAGGCTTAGTTTCCAATTCTCCTACCTTATACGTCGATCCTATATTTTGATTTAAAAAATCTTCTGCTTCTTTTTTAGTGGCAAAATTTTTACCCAACTTTGCTTTAACAATCTTACCCGCTTCATTCACAAACTCTGCTGTGACTGAATAACTAGCAACTGGCTTAAAATTTTGGATTTCGCGCTCACGCTCCACAATCAAACGAACAGATACTGATTGCACACGACCTGCTGAGAGTCCGCCTTTGACTTTTCTCCACAAAACAGGAGATAATTCATACCCTACCAATCGATCTAACACACGACGTGCTTGTTGAGCATTTACTAAATTATAATCTATCTCACGAGGATTTTCAATTGCTTTAAGAATAGCCGACTTTGTGATTTCATGAAAAACGATGCGCTTCGTTTTCTTTTTATCTAATTTCAATTCTTCAGATAAGTGCCAAGATATCGCTTCTCCCTCACGGTCTTCATCGGAAGCTAACCATACCATTTCGGCTTGCTTTGATAGTGATTTTAGTTTAGTTACTAATGCTTTTTTATCAGCAGAAACCTCATATTTAGGTTTGAAATCATTTTCAACATCTACACCAATTTCTTTAGAAGGTAAATCAGCTATGTGTCCATAACTAGACTCCACTTGAAAATCACTCCCTAAAAATTTTTCGATTGTTTTAGCCTTTGCAGGTGATTCCACTATAACTAAATTCTTTGCCATATCCCGTTTATTTGTGTTGGCAAAAGTATATGATTTTTTTAAATTTTATGTTTTTAAAATTTCAAAAGTAATTTTTATCGACAAAAAACGATTTTTAACGATATCCTCTGAAACTAATCTTATACCAAAAAATAAGATCTTTAAATTAAACTAACTAAAAAAAAGCACCTATATAATCTCTTTTTTTAAATCTTATGCGAACTTAAAATACTGTTAAAAGTTTAACTGCCATCTTGTCATATATATCAAAATTGACGTATCTTTGTACTTTGAAAAAATGCAATGGAAAAGATAATAGAAGAAAGCAAACAAGGCGAAAGTCTTATTCTAGAACATAAAAAAGAAAACACAAAAAAGCTCTTTATAGAGAGTTATGGTTGCGCCATGAATTTTTCAGATAGTGAAATTGTAGCATCTATCCTGTCTGAAAATGGCTTTAATACTACTCAAACTCTTGAAGAAGCCGATTTAGTCTTAGTAAACACTTGTTCTATTCGCGACAAAGCAGAGCAAACTATACGGAAACGTTTAGAAAAATACAATGCCGTAAAACGCACTAACCCTAAAATGAAAGTAGGCGTTTTAGGCTGTATGGCCGAACGTCTAAAAAGTCAATTTTTAGAGGAAGAAAAAATTGTAGATTTAGTTGTAGGGCCTGATGCTTACAAAGACCTTCCTAATTTACTTGCAGAAGTAGAAGAAGGTCGTGATGCTATTAATGTTATTCTATCAAAAGAAGAGACCTATGGCGATATTGCACCTGTTCGTTTAAATTCAAATGGCGTCTCTGCATTTGTATCCATTACTCGAGGTTGTGATAATATGTGTACTTTTTGCGTAGTACCCTTCACGCGAGGTCGCGAACGTAGCCGAGAACCACAAAGTATTCTAAAAGAAATTCAGGATTTGTGGGACAATGGATTTAAAGAAATAACCTTATTAGGACAAAACGTAGACAGTTATTTATGGTATGGTGGTGGACTAAAAAAAGACTTTGAAAATGCTAGCGAGATACAAAAAGCAACTGCTGTTAGCTTTGATCAACTTTTAGAAATAGTAGCGACTAACTTTCCTAAAATGCGAATTCGCTTTTCTACCTCAAATCCACAAGATATGCACGAAGAGGTATTACATGTTATTGCAAAACATCCTAATATATGTAAACATATCCACCTGCCAGTACAATCTGGAAGTGATAGAATTTTAAATAAAATGAATCGTTTACACACCCGAAAAGAATACATGAAATTGATTGATAAAATCAATACAATTATTCCTGGATGTGCTATCACCCAAGACCTCATTGCAGGATTTCCTACCGAAACAGAAGAAGATCATCAAGATACATTATCATTAATGGAATATGTTCAATATGATTTTGGATACATGTATGCTTACTCTGAACGACCTGGAACATTAGCAGGCCGTAAAATGGAAGATGATGTTCCTGAGGCAACTAAATTAAGACGTCTACAAGAAATAGTTGATCTACAACGCATTCATAGCGGTATTCGAACGGAAGCATTTTTAGGAAAAACCGTGGAAGTACTAATAGAGAAAACATCTAAACGATCGCCTAACGATTGGGCCGGTAGAAACTCGCAAAATATTATGGTAGTTTTCCCTAAAGAGAATTATACCATTGGAGAATTTGTTAATGTTACAATTACTAACTGCACCAGCGGAACTTTAATAGGGAAAGCGGTGGGATATTCTGAGATGAATTAAAAAAACGGAATTGACAATTCACAATCAAAAGTAGTATGGAAACAGTTCAGTCAATAAAGCAACGATTTGAAATTATAGGGAACGACCCAAAACTAAATCGCGCCATCGAAAAAGCAATTCAAGTAGCTCCAACTGACATTTCAGTGTTAGTTGTTGGAGAAAGTGGCGTTGGAAAAGAAAGTATTCCAAAAATAATCCATTCTCTTTCTCACAGAAAACACGGTAAATACATTGCGGTAAACTGCGGAGCCATCCCTGAAGGAACTATTGATAGTGAGCTTTTTGGTCACGAAAAAGGAGCTTTTACAGGTGCCACAAATACTCGTGAAGGTTATTTTGAAGTAGCCAATGGCGGAACAATTTTTTTAGATGAAGTAGGTGAATTACCACTAACTACTCAAGTTCGTCTACTTCGTGTTTTAGAAAATGGCGAATTCATAAAAGTAGGATCTTCCCAGGTGCAAAAGACAAATGTTCGAATCGTAGCCGCGACTAACGTTAATTTATTCAATGCTATTGAAAAAGGTAAATTTAGAGAAGATTTATACTATCGTCTCAGCACGGTTGACATTAGTTTACCTCCATTACGTGAACGCAAAGAAGACATTCATCTACTATTTAGAAAATTTGCAGCTGATTTTGCTCACAAATACAAAATGCCTCCGTTGAAATTAGACGAAAATGCAATTCAATTGTTGCAAAAATTTCGTTGGAGTGGTAATATTAGACAATTACGCAATGTGGCTGAACAACTTTCTGTTCTTGAAACAAATCGTGACATCAATGCCTTAACACTACAGGCCTATCTCCCCGTAGAAGGAAACAACTTACCTTCTGTAATTAACGACAAGAAAAACGAAAATGATTTCAATACCGAAAGAGAAATTTTATATAAAGTTCTTTTCGATATGAAAAGTGATTTACATGATCTAAAAAAACTAACTTTAGAATTAATGAAAAATGGCAGTTCTAAAGTACAAGAGACCAATCAAAGTTTAATCAAAAAAATATACGGTTCTGAAGAAAACGATACAGCAATTGATTTTGAAGAAACACCAAGAGCAGCGTTAATCACTACGCCTACTTCTAATGCAATTTATGAAGAGCCAGAAGACAACTACTTATTTGCCGAAACTATTGAAGCTGAAGAAGAAGTGCTTAAGCTCGAACAAAAAGAAATTGAAATGATTAAACGTTCATTAGAAAAAAACAAAGGCAAACGAAAAGCTGCAGCCGACGAATTAGGAATCTCTGAACGAACATTATACCGAAAAATAAAACAATTTGATCTTTAATAATTTTCCATCGATTTTAAATACCTTTGAGTATAAAATAAAAAATGAAAAAAATACACTTCCTATATATAATATTAATTGCACTATCATTTTCAAGTTGTTCAGTATATAATTTCACCGGTACTGGAAAAATTGAGGCCAAAACATTTCAGGTTAATTTCTTTCAAAATAATGCTGAATTAATTGAACCTGGTATAGATCGTACCTTTACACTAGCCCTACAAGATTTAATTCAAAATCAAACCAATTTGAACTTGGTTAAAAATGGAGCCGATTTAACTTATGAAGGAGAAATTGTAGATTATAGAATTAGTCCTATGACTGCTACTGCCGATCAACAAGCTTCTCAAAATCGTTTAAGAATAAGGGTCAATGTCCGATTTACTAACAAAAAAACGGAAAAAGATGATTTTGAAAAAGTATTTGAATTTTACTATGACTACCCCGCTACAACACAACTAAACGGAAGCACGTTGAACAAGGCTATAACCGAAATTTTTGAACGAATTACACAAGATATTTTTAATGCATCATTAGCCAAGTGGTAATCTATAATGACAATTTGGAGATTCAAATTAACTATTAACATCCAAATAAACAATCTTTATGAACGTAACCGATTATACTTTTTTAATTAACAAACCCGATGCTATCAATGAAAAGCAAACGGAATCTTTACATCATATTCTAGATGAGTTTCCGTATTTTCAAAGTGCAAGAGCCCTGCGATTAAAAGGTTTGTACAATCAAAATAGTTTCAAATACAATTACGCTTTAAAAGTTACTGCTGCTCATACCACAGACAGAACGGTTCTTTTTGAATTTATCACTTCTGATACTTTTACAGCAATTCAAAAAGGATATTACGACAAAAAAATTGCAGAACTTCTTGACATCAATGTAATCGATAGCGAAATCATTAGTTCTGAAAAAACAAGTCAACAAATTGACTCGATTGAATCCTCAATACATTTTGCTACAACAACACCTGAAGATACCAATTCAAAATCAATATCCGAAAAACTAGAAATAGGGAAACCTCTGGATTTTTCTAGTAACGAAAGACATTCATTTCAAGAATGGTTACAACTTTCTAGGATTCAACCTATCGTTCGAGAAGAACAGGACACAAAAACTTCGGCTCCACTCAACGAAGTACAAAAGAAAAAACTAGAATTAATAGATAAGTTTATTGAGACCAATCCAAAGATTCCAACTATTAAACATGGAACTACCTCTAACTTAAGTTTTGATTTAAATAAAGAAGACCATTCCATGCTAATGACAGAAACATTAGCCAAAGTATATTTAGAACAAAAAAAATATCAAAAAGCAATTCAAGCTTATGAAATATTAATTTTGAAATATCCAGAAAAAATTACTTTCTTTGCAGACCGTATTTCGGATATTAAGATTTTACAACAAAATAACAATAATCAATAATGAGTACATTTTCAATTTTTTTAGTTTTGATCACGATAGTTTGTTTTCTATTGATCGTAGTAATTATGGTTCAAAACCCTAAAGGAGGCGGATTATCTTCTTCCATCGGAGGGACTCAAATGTTAGGAGGAGTTCAAAAAACTACTGACTTTTTAGACAAAAGCACATGGACTTTAGGCACTATTTTGATTGTACTTATTTTACTTTCAAGCTTAAGCTTTACAGGTTCTTTAAGCGATACTGATTCTAAAATTATTGAAAAATCAGAAGTTCCTGCAGCTGCGCCAGCTACAACTCCTGCAGTTCCCTCAACTCCAGGTACAAAATAATATAGAATACCAATATAAAAATGCCAGCTTTGACAAGCTGGCATTTTTTTTAGGAAAAAATGTCAGTCAAAATGCGATGGCACAATTTCTGAAATAGTAGCAACATTAATTTAAAATAACTTAAAAATATAAAATCATGGGATTAAACATTAAACCACTATCAGATCGTGTTCTTATTGAACCAGTCGCAGCAGAAACAAAAACTGCTTCAGGAATTTTTATTCCAGATACTGCTAAAGAAAAACCACAAAAAGGAACCGTTGTAGCTGTAGGTAGCGGAACTAAAGATCACGCTATGACAGTAAAAGTAGGAGATACTGTTCTTTACGGAAAATACGCGGGTACTGAATTAAAATTAGAAGGTACCGATTACCTAATTATGCGTGAAGATGATATTTTAGCAATTATCTAAATGTAATTTCATAAATAAGTTAATCACAAAAAAACATTAAAAATGGCAAAAGATATAAAATTTGATATTGAAGCACGTGACGGATTAAAACGTGGAGTTGATGCATTAGCTAATGCAGTAAAAGTAACATTAGGACCAAAAGGACGTAACGTTATTATTGGAAAAGCTTTTGGCGGACCAAACGTAACCAAAGATGGTGTAACTGTAGCTAAAGAAATCGAATTACAAGATCCTTTGGAAAATATGGGAGCTCAAATGGTGAAAGAAGTAGCTTCTAAAACCAACGATTTAGCTGGAGACGGAACTACTACAGCAACTGTTTTAGCACAGGCCATTGTAAAAGAAGGTTTAAAAAACGTAGCTGCTGGAGCTAACCCAATGGATTTAAAAAGAGGTATCGACAAAGCGGTTGAAGCCATTGTAGAAGACTTGGCTAAACAAGCTAAAGTAGTTGGTAATAATTCTGAAAAAATCAAACAAATTGCTTCTATTTCAGCTAACAACGACGAAGTTATTGGTGAATTAATCGCAAATGCTTTTGGGAAAGTTGGCAAAGAAGGTGTAATTACCGTTGAAGAAGCTAAAGGAACAGACACATTTGTTGATGTGGTAGAAGGAATGCAATTTGACAGAGGATATCTCTCTCCTTACTTTGTAACAAATCCTGAAAAAATGGAGGCTGAATTAGACAGTCCTTACATTTTATTGTACGATAAAAAAGTTTCTTCATTAAAAGAGCTCCTTCCTGTTTTAGAACCAGTAGCACAATCAGGAAAACCTTTATTAATTATTGCTGAAGATGTTGATGGTGAAGCTTTATCAACATTAGTAGTAAATAAATTACGTGGTGCCTTGAAAATCGCTGCGGTTAAAGCACCTGGTTTTGGAGACAGAAGAAAAGCAATGCTAGAAGATATCGCTATCTTAACTGGTGGAACTGTAATCTCTGAAGAAAGAGGATATACTTTGGAGAACACAACTATCGATATGTTGGGTACTGCAAAAAGAGTTAACATTGACAAAGACAACACTACTATTGTAAGTGGTGCTGGTGATGCAGACACCATCAAAAACCGTGTCAACCAAATCAAAGGTCAAATGGAAACTACTACATCTGACTACGATAAAGAAAAACTGCAAGAACGTTTGGCTAAATTAGCTGGAGGAGTTGCTGTATTGTATGTTGGAGCTGCTTCTGAAGTAGAAATGAAAGAGAAAAAAGACCGTGTGGACGATGCACTTCATGCTACTAGAGCCGCTGTCGAAGAAGGGATCGTTGCAGGAGGTGGAGTTGCCTTATTAAGAGCAAAAAATGTATTAAGTAAAATCAAAGCGGATAATGCTGACGAAGCAACAGGTATTCAAATTGTGTCTCGTGCTGTAGAAGCTCCTTTGAGAACCATCGTTGAAAATGCTGGTTTAGAAGGCTCTGTAGTAGTAGCAAAAGTAGCCGAAGGAAAAGGTGACTTTGGATACAATGCAAAAACTGACGCTTACGTAGATATGCTAAAAGCTGGAATTATCGACCCTAAGAAAGTAACTCGTGTGGCTTTAGAAAATGCAGCATCTGTTTCTGGAATGATCTTGACTACAGAGTGTGCTTTAATTGATATCAAAGAAGAAGCTGCCCCAAGTCCAATGGGTGGAGGAATGCCAGGCATGATGTAATTCTATTTACGAAGTACGATATAAAAAGTACGTTACTATTAACAAAAAAATCCGAAGTAAAAACTTCGGATTTTTTTATGAGTATACTTATGACCTCTTTTTAAACAGTTTTAATAAAACTGGGAAGGTAGAAATCAAAATAATTCCAATTACAATCATTTCAATATGCTCTTTTAAATCAATACCATAATCGAGAAAAACACCATACAAATAATGCCCCGAAAAGATTAAAATAAATGACCATAAAAAAGAACTCAAGGTGTTAAAAAACATAAATTTCTTTTTATTCATTGAAACAATTCCAGCAACTATAGGTGCAAAAGTTCTGAAAATAGGTAAAAAACGAGCATATATAATCGCTTTACCTCCATATTTCTCAAAAAAATCTTTGGACTGTAACAAGTACTTTTTCTTAAACCAAAAAGTATCTTCTTTCTTAAACAAATAATACCCACTTTTTGCTCCAAACCAATACCCAACGGTATTCCCCAAGATTCCTGCAAAGGCAACCAATAATGCTAACAAGGTTACATTTATAAAGTCATTTTCAATTACAACTATATTCCCAATAAGGTCGCCACTGTAAATTCCTGACAGAAAAAGCAAACTATCCCCTGGTAGAAAAAATCCAGCAAAAAGTCCTGTTTCTGCAAATACAATAAATAATACAATAAACAAACCAACTTGAACACCACCCAATGATAAGGTAATGTAAAACTCTGGGTTCAGCAATTGAGTCCAATCAAAATTATTCATACGTTGGCATTAAATTATTATCTTGGGTGTGAAAGTAAGAATAATTTAGCGCAACCACAATTTAAACCTTGCTTTTAGAATTTTATTAACGTCTTTATTATTTTCTGTCGTACAAACAACAATGATGCAAATTTTCATACACTCCATCTTTTGCTCGTACCTCATCAGTATCATGGCCAACATTAGCTATGGCTTTTTTGACATCCAAAAGGGTACATTTCTCTTCGTTTAAAATTACACTCAACTGATGTGTTTCAATATTCCAAACAGCTGATTTTACACCTTGTACTGAAAAAGCGGCTTTCTGAATTCGTTTTTGGCATTGTTCACAATTGCCATTTACTTCCGTTACATATTTTGCATTTTTATTTTTTTTAGATTGAGCTTGAACAGAAAGTCCAACAAACACTAAAAGGATTACTACAATTATTTTTTTCATGATTTCTATTGTATTTTTTGTTTTTATTTTTTGATATTGATATTGCACCCTATTTAATTTTAAATCGCAAACCCGCATAATACATCTGCCCAAAAATTGGCGCATAGACTATTGACGAATCAAAATGAGTTCCAAACGGATTTTCTGCGCCCAAAATAGCTTTAGGCTGTGTATAATTTCCCATATTTTCTCCACCAACATACACTTCAAATACCGGAGAAAACACTCGGGTGATTTGAGCATTCATCAAGGAATAGGCCGGAGAAAAATTAGGTAAGCTGTCGTTAATTGGATTCGATTGCGTGTTAGGCAATTGCTGTTCTCCAATCCAATTGTACGTAAAATCAAACTTCCAATGCTTTGGATTAGCAAACGATGCCGATTCGTATTCTAAATTTCCAAAGAATCGATTTTTTGCCTGCAAAGGCTTTTGAAAAGTTCCCGAAAGATAATCCGTTTGTACATCATACAGCTTGTAAGCCGAACGCAATCGAAGATTTTTGGTCATTTCGTAATTGAATTCGATTTGAAAACTATTGGCAAACGAATTCCCTTTTAAATTATAAAACAGCACTTGTTGCGGACTCTGCATCAAATCCACCACCACTTGATTTTGAAAATCAGTTTGATACCAATCAAGAGTAACATCAGCACTTTTTCCAAAAAGTAAAAATGATTGTGTGAAACTTGCTCCATAATTCCAAGCAATTTCAGGATTCAATCCATACGTTTTTCCATGGGTATCCAAAACAGAAAAAACTCTTGAACTCGCAAAAAGCGATTGATTTTCGGCAAAAATATTAGCCGTTCGCTTGCCTCTTCCTGCCGAAAATCGAAAAACAGCTTTTACCCAAGGATTGTATCTCAAATGCAAACGAGGCGTTACAAATGTTCCCAAACGATTATGATGATCCAATCTACCCCCAAGAATCAAACTAAAATTATCGCTATTATCGTAAGTATATTCAAAAAAGGCTCCAAGAGCATTATCTGTTCTGCTCCAATCTTGGGTTGTAACCAACTCTTGATAATTATCCAATGTAAAATTCAATCCGGTTGCAAACTTATGCATGGTATTATTGATAATTGAATTGAAAATTAAGTTAGAATAATAGCTATTCTGCTTGATATTATATTGATTCAATCCAAAATACGATTGCTGATTATGCGTCGTAAATGCATTTTGAAAGCCAATACTCTGAAATGGTAAATCTTTGAAAACATAGCCTAGTTTAGTTGAAACGTCCAAACGTTCCGTATTGATTTCAGAACCCCAAGCGTGTGTCGTACCTTTATCTATGTCTGGATTGAAATTGATTTGACCGGTTTGTTTTTTATCATTCATGTACCTAAAATTGATAAAACTCACCCAACCCTTTTCAACATCGTAATATTGGTACCGATTCAAAATGTTGATTTGTTTTGCCAATGGATTATCCATAAACCCATCGTTATTTCTGTCCATTTTAGCTGTACGAGTATTGCCATGCAAAAACAAACTACTACTCCATTTATCTGAAAGATGAGTGTTAAAATGAGTATTCAACTCAAATCTAGAATCGGTCGAGCCATAAGCATTCAAAAAAAACGGAATGTCATTAATTGGCTTTATTAATTCTGTATTAATTTGCCCCGAAATACTTTCGTAACCATTGACCACGCTCCCAGCTCCCTTGGTAATTTGAATACTTTCTACCCAAGTTCCAGGCGTAAAAGACAAACCATATGCTTGCGAAGCACCTCTAACAGAAGGAATATTTTCTTCAGCAATTAGTAAATACGGACTAGTCAAACCTAACATTTTGATTTGTTTGGTTCCTGTCAGCGCATCCGAAAAATTGACATCAATTGACGGATTGGTCTCAAAGCTTTCCGCCAAATTACAACAAGCAGCTTTGAGTAATTCTTTACTGGTAACTAAGGTGGTATTCCCAGTGACTGTGAACGACTTTTGTAGTCCTTTACGCTTATTGACAATTTTTACTTCTTCTAATTTTTGTTGTGCAAAAACTGGAAAAACAAGTAAAAAAAGTACAAAAAACAAAATTGATTTTTGCATATAAAAAGTTTTAATGTTTGTAAATAAACTTCAAGTCATAGCAAGACTCGATTTTAAAAACATTAAAAATCAGGCGTAGAAGATATATTGATGGTACAACTTAAAGAGAGGAGGCGCATTAGCGTCGCAATAATAAGTTGAAATGGATTGGTGTACAAATGTAGCGTGTTGAATAACTATTTCCTCTTTATTTTGAGGAACTAAACAAGCTAAATAAGATGCAAAAGAAAAGGCCTTAAGAGTCGCATCGTCTGACTTTTTCTGAAAATGAACCGTTTTATTTTTGCAACAAGAATCTTTGGCAACTATTTTTTTTCCGCAACATCCTTTTTCATCTTGGTTGGTATTGCTAAAAGAGTGAATAGAAACCGATGCTACTTTACCATCACAATAATGCATTGTAAAAGCTAAGCCAACATTGGAAACCAATATCAACAACGCTAAAAATAATCCGATGCCTTTTTTACAATTCATAGTACAAATTTACGTAATAATCAGACAATCAAAATTAAAATCAAGTTAAATTTCGACTTCCTGACCCATCATCGCCACTGAGCAATGGTACCCATACTTTTCCTGAATCTTAATCCGAAGGTCATCCGCAGGTTGATTTTCGCCATGAACAATAAACACTTTTTTAGGTTTGTTTTCCAAATCCGAAAGCCAGTTCAATAAATCATTTTGATCTCCGTGAGCTGACAGTCCCTTAATCTCTAAAATAGTCGCCAAGACAGGATGGTATTTTCCATGAATTTTGATTTCCTTAACGCCTTCTAATAGTTTTCTACCACGTGTTCCTTCAGCTTGGTAACCCACAATAATCACGGTAGTTTCTGGTATACTAACATAATGTTCTAAATAACTCAAAACTCGCCCACCTGTAACCATACCACTAGCCGCAATAACTACTTTGGGTTGCTGGTCAAAAATCACCGAAGTACTTTCTTGATAATCAGAAACTAAAAGAAACATTTTGTTCATTGCCTCTAAATCCTGCAAGGATAATTTATGCCACTTTTTGTTATTAGAAAAAATATCCAAAGCGTTAATTCCCATTGGGGTATCAATAATATACGGAATATTAGGAATCCTTTCTTCTTCCTTGAGTTGCCAAAGCAAGTACATCAAAGTTTGAGCTCTTTCGACTGCAAAACTTGGAATGATTAAAGTTCCTCCTCTATCCACCGCATTATTTACATAGGTTTCTAATTCCAATTTAGCATCTGAAGCCGGATGAATTCGATTTCCATAGGTACTTTCAAGAAAAATATAATCCGCTTTTTTAGGTTTAATTGGTGGAAACATCAAAATATCATCGTCTCGACCAATGTCTCCAGAAAAAACTAAGGTTTGATTTTCTATTTGCAAAGCAATACTGCATGCTCCTAAAATATGTCCCGCATTAGTAAATACAGCACTAATTTCGGCATCCAAAGGAACTTGTTCCTCAACGGCAGCAATTCTAAAAAGTGGAAAAACGGCTTTGGCTTGGTCTAGGGTATACAAAGGCTCAGCTACTTCATGCTTAGAAAATTGCTTTTCATTAGCCAGTCGAGCTTCTTCTTCCTGAATTTTAGCTGAATCTAATAAAATTAATTTGGTAATCTCTTTGGTGGGGCCACTGCAATAGATTTTACCCTTAAATCCTTCAGCCACTAGTCGAGGCAACCAACCACAATGATCCAAATGACCATGCGTCAACAAGACATAATCAATACTCGAAGGCAGTATTGGCAATGGTTCCCAATTGAGCTCTCGCAAGGCCTTGAGTCCTTGAAACAAACCACAGTCTACTAGAATACGAATTCCATTACTCTCTATCAATGTTTTTGAACCCGTAACAGTTCCCGCTCCACCTATAAATCTTATTTTCATCTTTCTAATTTTAAAATTGGCGGTTTACATATAGCGACACAACTCTGTAGCTTCTTTCAATACATTCTTGATTCGGCTTGGACTAATCCCTATTTTTTCCAAACAATCCGAATTATTTATAATTTCTTTGACCAAAATCACATCTAAAATCAGCAATTTATCTTTCTCAGCAAGAGATAATGTAGTCAAACACGTTACTGGATACAGGGCATTACTATCATTCTTAGTTTTCAAATTATTATTTTTGGGATAATCCCAACTCAATAGATTCAAACCAGAACAATTGGCAAATTTCATAGCATCTAAAGTAAACCGATTATTGGTCACAATCCAACATTTAGTAATGTGTTCTCTGTCATCAAAAACAGGATGAGTTCTTTCTTTCAAATCATTGAATCGTGATAGAATATACATGGGGACTTTTACATCTGACGCAGCATCTCTGCCCTGGTGAAATTTACATTCTACCATAGCAATGGAATTGTTCTTTTTCAACAACACATCAATTTCATGGGTAACACATTTGCCTTGCAACGTAAGATTTATCATCGTTTCAAAATGTTCTGAAGCAAAAAGTCGGGCCACATATTTTTCGAAGAAAAAACCAGCAGGTCCTAGCAAGCGAATGGACTCTCTCAAATTATATCGGGCGGCATGTGCATTAGCTGTTTTTTTCAAAAGCCCAAAAGCCATTTTATAGATTTGTTTAGTTGTCATCCCTTGAAAGAGTTCTTTCTTTATTTCTTTAATGATGGCATCTACCACCTGACGTTCTGCTCCAGATTTCAATAACGAAGAGCGGAGTTTTTCTGGATCAAAATCAACAATATCCCCTGAATGCTTTACAATTTTCATAAGCCACTACTTTATATCTCCTTTAAAGGTACGAAATAAATAGAATATGTTTTTATCTAACCTGTTGGGTGTAATTAAAAATTTGAAATGACTTTGCCGCGAATTCTCAAATTTTTTTAAATAACTATTCGATTACATTCGAATGATCATCAAAGATGAACTAATTCTTGTCTTTACATTTTTAATAATTCGACAATTCGTGGCTAATAATTTAAAAAAAACTAATTAATTAAATGATTACACCCAAGGGGTTTTATTTAATACTTTTGTATTAAAATCTAAAGTCAATGACATTTCAAGAATTACTACCGAAAGTTTCAGCAATCATTTCAGATAACCAATCTTCAAGAGACGAAAAACTACTAGCTATTTGTCAATTGCTAAACGAAAATGTAGCTCATTACAATTGGGTTGGTTTTTATTTTGCGAATCACGAAGAGAGAACTCTACATTTAGGACCTTATGTTGGTGCACCAACAGATCACACTGTAATTCCATTTGGAAAAGGAATTTGCGGACAAGTAGCCGAATCCAATGCGAATTTTGTTGTGCCAGACGTAGCAGCTCAAGACAATTATATCGCCTGTAGTTTTACCGTAAAATCTGAAATTGTAGTTCCCTTATTTGTTAACGGAATCAACATTGGTCAAATTGATATTGACAGTCATGTTTTAGACCCTTTTACTGCCGAAGACGAACACTTTTTAGAATTGGTAAACCAAGAGGTTGCTAAATTATTCTAACTAAAACTTATACTCCTTGTAAAATCTTTATATTCATTTACAATCAAACTAGAATAGTTTTTTATTTTTTATCTTATTAATTCGTCTTTTTTAAAAAATAAATACTACTTTTGCACCCGTTATACAATAGCTGTATAGCATACATAATAATCATTTAAATAATATTGGAATGTATTTAACTAAAGAAATTAAACAAGAAATCTTCGCTAAACACGGAGGAAAAGCAGAAAACACTGGTTCTGCAGAAGGTCAAATTGCACTTTTCACACACCGAATTGGACACTTAACTGAGCACTTAAAAAGAAATCGTCACGATTTTAACACTGAGCGTTCACTAGTTTTATTAGTTGGTAAAAGAAGAGCTTTACTTGACTATTTAAAGAAAAAAGATATCAACAGATATCGTGAAATTATCAAAGTATTGGGTATTAGAAAATAATCAATATAAAAAAGAGGTGCGAGAGTGCCTCTTTTTATTTTAGACAACAACAAAAAAAGTTTGGTTTTTCATTGGGATTTTTAACAACAACTACACACAACAACACAACTAATTCCAAAGGTTTAATCAATATTTAAAAATTTATGATTCCACAAGTTTCAAAAGAAATTATCGATTTAGGAGATGGAAGAAGTATCTCAATCGAGACCGGAAAATTAGCAAAACAAGCTGATGGTTCTGTTGTAGTTCGTTTAGGAGACTGTATGCTTTTAGCTACAGCCGTTTCAGCAAAAACTGCCAACCCTGGGGTTGACTTTTTACCTCTTACGGTAGATTACCGCGAAAAATTTGCTGCTGCAGGTCGTTTCCCTGGAGGATTCTTCAAAAGAGAAGCACGTCCAAGCGACAGTGAGGTACTAACTATGCGTTTAGTTGACCGTGTACTGCGTCCACTTTTCCCAGATGATTACCATGCCGAAACTCAAGTTATGATTCAGTTAATGTCTCATGACAATAGTGTTATGCCAGATGCTTTAGCTGGATTGGCAGCATCAGCGGCATTAGCGGTTTCTGACATTCCGTTTTACAACTTAATATCTGAAGTTCGTGTAGCACGTATCAACGGAAAACTAGTAATTAACCCTAGCCGAGAAGAATTAGAGCAATCTGATATCGACATGATGATTGGAGCTTCTAAAGATTCTGTTTGTATGGTGGAAGGTGAAATGAAAGAAATTTCAGAGCACGAAATGGTTGAAGCAATTAAATTTGCACACGAAGCAATCAAAATCCAAATTGAAGCCCAAGAGCGCTTAAGAGCTGCTGTAGGTTCGCCAGCTTACAGAACGTATGAAGGGGAAAAAGAAGATGAAACTATCTATACAAAAGTAAAAGCGGCTGCTTACGATAAATACTACGCTATTGCTCAAGAAGCATCTGCTAAAAGTGAAAGAAGTGAAAAATTTGCACTAGTTAAAGAAGAAGTTAAAGCTTTATTTACAGAAGAAGAGTATGCAGAGAATGCGGATTTAGCTGAATTAGTAAGCAAATACAATTATAAAGTTCAAAAAACTGCTGTTCGTAACGTAATCTTAGAAAAAGGTATTCGTTTAGACGGAAGAAAAACGACTGAAATTAGACCAATTTGGTGTGAAACTGATTATTTACCTTCGGTTCACGGTTCGTCTTTATTTACTCGTGGAGAAACGCAAGCCTTGGCAACAGTAACACTTGGGACTTCAAGAGAAGCCAACCAAATTGACTCTCCATCTGAACAAGGTGAAGAAAAATTCTATTTACATTACAACTTCCCTCCTTTCTCTACTGGTGAAGCAAAACCTTTAAGAGGAACTTCAAGAAGAGAAGTAGGTCACGGAAACTTAGCACAACGTGCGTTAAAAAATATGATTCCTGCCGATTGTCCTTATACTATCCGTGTGGTTTCTGAAGTATTAGAATCTAATGGTTCTTCTTCAATGGCTACCGTATGTGCTGGAACAATGGCGTTAATGGATGCGGGGGTACAAATGGTGAAACCAGTTTCAGGTATCGCAATGGGATTAATCACTGACGGTGAAAAATTTGCAGTATTATCTGATATCTTAGGAGACGAAGATCACTTAGGGGATATGGACTTCAAAGTAACTGGAACAGCTGACGGTATCACGGCTTGTCAAATGGATATCAAAATCGAAGGATTGCGTTATGACATTATGGAGCAAGCATTAGGTCAAGCTCGTGATGGACGTATGCATATCTTAGGAAAAATCACAGATACCATTGCTACTCCAAGACCAGATGTTAAAAAACACGCACCAAAAATCATTACCCGAACTATTCCTGGAAACTTCATTGGTGCTTTAATTGGTCCTGGTGGAAAAGTAATCCAAGAATTACAAAAAGCAACCGGTACAACTATCGTTATTAATGAAGTTGACGAACAAGGTGTGGTTGAAATTCTAGGAACAGATCCTGATGGAATTGCAACTGTATTAGCTAAAATTGATTCGATTATTTTCAAACCAGAAGTAGGCGAAGCGTATGAAGTAAAAGTAATTAAGATGCTTGATTTTGGAGCGGTAGTAGAATATACTGCAGCACCTGGAAACGAAGTATTATTACACGTGTCTGAATTGGCTTGGGAACGTACTGAAAATGTTTCTGATGTAGTGAATATGGGTGATGTATTCCAAGTGAAATACCTTGGTCTAGACCCTAAAACTAGAAAAGAAAAAGTGTCAAGAAAAGCACTTTTACCAAGACCTCCACGTGAGGAGAAAAAAGAGTAATCCAATCTTAGTTTACTAAAGGTTTATTGATAGCAAAAATCCTGTTCCGAATAGTGGAACGGGATTTTTCGTTTTTTTGAAAATAATTCAAAAATTTTGTAACTTTTTATCTACTCCTTACGTATAACATTTGTACACTTAAAAATTGAGGAGACAAAAACATGAGACAACTTAAAATTACCAAGCAGGTTACCAATCGTGAAACCGCTTCATTAGACAAATACTTACAAGAAATTGGAAAAGTTGACCTTATTACTGCTGACGAAGAAGTAGAATTAGCACAACGAATTAAAGCTGGAGACCAACGTGCTTTAGAAAAATTAACCAAAGCCAATTTACGTTTTGTTGTCTCAGTAGCTAAACAATACCAAAATCAAGGATTAACCCTACCCGATTTAATTAATGAAGGAAATTTAGGTTTGATCAAAGCGGCTCAACGTTTTGATGAAACACGTGGTTTCAAATTCATTTCGTATGCCGTTTGGTGGATTCGTCAATCTATCCTTCAAGCATTGGCAGAACAATCTCGTATCGTTCGTTTGCCTTTGAATAAAATTGGTTCTATCAATAAAATCAATAAAATGTACGCTTTATTAGAGCAATCTAACGAGCGCCCACCATCTGCAGAAGAAATTGCCAAGGAATTAGACATGACTGTAAATGACGTAAAAGAGTCCATGAAAAACTCAGGTCGTCACTTATCCATGGATGCACCTTTAGTTGAAGGAGAAGATTCTAACTTATACGATGTATTACGTTCTGGTGAATCTCCAAATCCCGACCGCGAATTGATTCACGAATCATTGCGTACTGAAATTGAGCGTTCTTTAGAAACCTTGACTCCAAGAGAAGCAGACGTAGTGCGTTTGTACTTTGGTCTAGGCGATCAACACCCAATGACTTTAGAAGAAATTGGAGAAACTTTCGATTTAACGCGCGAGCGTGTACGTCAAATTAAAGAAAAAGCGATTCGCCGATTGAAACATACTTCAAGAAGTAAAATATTAAAAACATATTTAGGGTAAACCTACTCAAAACTCCGGCTTTATACCGGAGTTTTTTTTAACTAATTTCAAAATTCGTTTTTCGAAATTCATTGTTCAACATTGCTTAACTTTGAATAGTCAACATGGAATTTTGAATATTGAACAAAAACAATACAATTACACATGAAAAATACTTTAATAGCCCCATCCGTTTTAGCTGCTGATTTTGCTAACTTACAACGTGATATCGAAATGATTAACGCCAGTGAAGCCGATTGGTTTCATATTGACATTATGGACGGTGTCTTTGTTCCCAATATTTCGTTTGGAATGCCTGTCTTAGAAGCCATTTCAAAACACGCCAAAAAAACCATTGATGTACATTTAATGATTGTAGATCCAGATCGTTACATCAAAACCTTCGCTGATTTGGGTGCCAATGTATTAACGGTACATTACGAAGCGTGTACCCACTTGCACAGAACGCTACAGGCTATTAAAGCGGCAGGAATGAAAGCAGGAGTTGCATTGAACCCACACACGAGCGTTACTTTATTAGAAGATGTTATTAACGACATTGATTTGGTTTGCATCATGAGTGTGAATCCTGGTTTTGGCGGACAATCATTCATTGAAAATACGTATGAAAAAGTACGCCAATTAAAAGCATTGATTACTAAAAAAGGCGCTGCCACTCAAATCGAAATTGATGGTGGTGTAACCAATAAAAATGCCAAACAACTAGCCGAAGCTGGCGCTGATGTTTTAGTTGCCGGAAGTTATGTTTTCAAAGCTTCAGATCCTATTGCTACCGTTGCTGATTTAAAAAAAATAACCGCTTTTTAATTCAAAACTCAAAAGAACAATCTAAACAAGGGCTTATAGTACATGTAAGCCCTTGTTTGTTTTTACTAAATACAATTAATTGTTTATTTTTGTTATAAACTATAAAATATGAGAGAGTTACTTACCTCCAGCTATGGGTTTATTTTTGAAGAACCGCTTATTGACGAAATCATAGCCGTAGCTACTTTAGTTGAATTTAAAGAAGGAGATGTTTTGATAGACTTTGGCGATTATATCAAAAAAATGCCTTTGCTAATAGAAGGTGCTATCAAAATTTTACGAGAAGATTTTGATGAAGGCGAAATGTTACTGTATTTTATTGAAAAAGGCGATACCTGTGCTATGACGATGGCGTGCTGCATTGGCGAAGCCAAAAGTGAAATACGTGCTGTTGCAGAAACCGACGGAAAAATAATTATGATTCCGGTTACTAAAATGGAAGAATGGCTAGGGAAATATAAAAGTTGGAGAAACTACGTGTTTAACAACTATAACAATCGTTTAAAAGAAATGCTTTCGGCTATTGATAGTTTAGCTTTTATGAACATGGAAGAACGCTTGTTGAATTATCTTTTCGAGAAATGCAAGATTAACAATTCAAGAGAAATATTTAGTACACACAAAGAAATTGCCTACGACCTGCATTCCTCAAGAGAAGTAATTTCCAGGCTTTTGAAAGCATTAGAAATCAAAGGGCGAATCAAATTGAACCGCGCTTCGGTAGAAGTTTTAGTATAAAAAACCAGAACAAATGTTCTGGTTTTTCGTTTTTAATGTGAGGACAAATTAATCTTTTACTCCTAATTTGGTTAAAATATCTTCCATCAAACACCATTTAGTAATGGAAGATTGTAACAAATTAGCTCCTACAAAAGCCGTAAACCATAACCAGTTTTGATCTACATAAATGGACAACAACAAACTGATTAACACAAAACTTCCAGCAATAGCTCTAATAATTCTATTTTTCATATTTCGTTTATTTTAATTATTTTTTTCAATATTGACAGTCGCAAGATGAATCTTAGACTGAGTGTCTTGTTTTTGATTAAAAGCGGCTACTATCTCAAATAGCACATCCACATTTTCTTTTGGTACAAAAGCATAAAACAATACCGAATCGGTTTCATTGATTTCACTCCCAAACCAATTCTTCTCAATGCCTTCTTCTGAAACATCTCTATATCCCTTTACTTCTCTATACGAAAAGGATTTTACTTGGGCTTGTTGCAACATCTTTTTAATGTCGTTTTCAAAAGCTGCAACTCCAGTTATAATTAATAATTTCATTTTTTTCAGTTTAAAAGTTTAAAACGATTATAAGTTTAAGGGGCTTAAGGCTTCAAAAACTTGAAACCTTAAACTTTAAACTATTTTTACTTCTCCCATTTTTTTCTTTCCGTGATATAATAAATCAGCGGCACAACAATCAACGTTAAAATAGTAGAAACAATAGCGCCTGCTACTAATGAAATAGCCAGTCCTTGGAATATTGGATCAAATAAAATAATTGAAGCTCCAATTACTACTGCACCCGTGGTTAATAAAATTGGCGTAGTTCTAACTGCTCCAGCCTCTACAATAGCTTGTTTTAAAGCGATACCGTCATTCAAACGTATTTCGATAAAATCAATCAATAATACCGAATTTCGTACCATAACTCCTGCCAAAGCAATCATTCCAATGAAAGAAGTAGCCGTAAAATAAGCGTTCAACAACCAGTGACCTAACACAATCCCGATTAATGAAAGCGGAATAGCCAACATCATTACCATAGGTGTTTTGAAGTTTTGGAACCAGCCCACAATCAACATATAGATAATTACAATTACCACTATAAATGCCACACCTAAGTCACGAAAAACCTCTAAAGTAATTTGCCATTCTCCATCCCATTTTACTGTAAAATCACTTTCGTCTGTGGGTTGTTCCATGTACAATTCGTTCACTTTATAACCCGCAGGTACTTTAATTTTGGCTAATTTTTCATTCATTCCCAAAATAGCATACACTGGACTTTCAAGAGTTCCCGCCATATCAGCCGTTACATATACCACACGTTTTTGATCTTTTCTATAAATGGTTTTTTGCAAGGTATCCGTCACCACTTTTACCAAATCACTTACGGCAACCATATTCCCTTGACTTCCTTTAATTTTTAGGCTTTGAATATCGTTCAAGCTCGTTTTGTCTTTGTCATCAAGCGAAAGCACGATCCCTACATTATCATTAGAATTTTCATCGTACAAATTAGATACAGGATATTCTTTTAGCAAATAGGTTAAATTACCCACTACTTGTTGTGGAGCAATGCCGTTCAGCATGGCTTTTTCTTTGTCAACTTCTAAACGGTATTCTGTTTGGTTATCTTCAACCATCCAATCCGTATCCACCACATCTGGGTTGTTTTTCAAAATGGTTTTCACTTGATCCGCCACTTTGATTTGCTCTTTGTAATTTGGACCATAAATTTCAGCTACCAAAGTAGATAATACAGGAGGCCCTGGTGGCACTTCGATTAATTTCACATTGGCACCGTATTTTTTAGCAATTTTCTGAATTTCAGGACGCATTGCTTTGGCAATCTCGTGACTTTGCAAATCGCGTTCTTCTTTATGTAATAAATTCACCTGAATATCTGCCATATTACTTCCGCCACGCAAATCGTAATGACGTACCAATCCGTTGAAAGTAATTGGAGCTGAAGTTCCAATATAGTTTTGGTAATTCACCACTTCAGGTTTTGTGGCTAAATATTGTGCAATTTCTCTTGTTACCGCCGAAGTTCGTTCCAAAGTAGTTCCTTCAGGCATATCAATCACCACTTGGAATTCATTCTTGTTATCAAAAGGCAACATTTTTACCACTACCGAGTTGGTAAAGAACATCAATACTGAACCAAACAATAACACTACCGTAGCGGCTAAAAGCATTCTTCTTTTTGGACTACTCTCTAAAAATGGACGCTCAAATTTATTGTACATTTTATAAATCCAGCTGGTTTCCATTCCCTCCGCTTCTTTGTGTTCTTGCTCTTCTTTCTCTTGCAATAAATGATATCCTAAATACGGCGTAACAGTCAAGGCAACAAATAAAGACAACAACATGGCAATAGAAGCTCCAATCGGCATCGGACTCATATAAGGTCCCATCATTCCAGATACAAATGCCATTGGTAATATTGCCGCAATTACAGTGAAAGTGGCCAAAATAGTTGGATTTCCTACCTCATTAATCGCATAAATTGCCGCTTGTTTGAATGGCAAACGCTTCATCTTGAAATGACGGTGCATATTTTCGGCAATAATAATACTATCATCTACTACAATTCCCACCACAAAAACCAAGGCAAAAAGCGTAATTCTATTGAGTGTATAGCCTAGCAAATAATACGCAAATAAAGTCAAGGCGAACGTCAAGGGTACAGAGAAAAACACGACCAATCCACCACGCCAGCCCATTGCTAACATGACCAAAACCGTTACTGCAATAATAGCGATACCAAGGTGCATTAACAATTCTCCCACTTTATCCGAAGCCGTTTCTCCATAATTACGTGTTACTTCTACATGTACATCGTCTGTAATTATAGTTTGTTTTAGACGGTCTAATTTTTCTATAATTTTCTCCGAAATTTTCATGGCATCAGCCCCTTTTACTTTTCCAACTGCAATAGTTACCGCAGGATATTCGGACTGCGCTGTTTTGAATTTTTCATTGGCTTTGCCAAAACCAAACGACACATAACTTCGAGGTGTAGATGCTCCATCTTGAACCGTAGCGACTTGTTTCAAATAAACAGGCATGTTTCGGTTAACTCCAACTACTAAATTTTCAACATCGTCTGAATTTTCTAAAAATTGCCCCGTTTTCAATAAGTATTCTTGGTCATTTTGAACAAAAGCACCAGATTGTGAACTGCCGTTATTGGCTTGAATCATTTGCATAATTCCCAAAGCATCGACCCCATTTTCGGCCATTTTATCTTTGTCCAAAATCACTTTTAACTCTCGATTGCTTCCGCCAATTTCTTTAGTGATGGCAACGTCTTTTACTTTTTCGATTTCCGAAGTAACTTCTTCTGCTATTTGGCGCAACTGAAAATCATCTTGTTTATCACTCCATAATGTGATTCCTAACATGGGCACATCATCGATGGAACGCGTTTTTACCATAGGTTTGTACACTCCTTGCGGAAACATATTTTCGTGTTTCGCTAATTCGTCATACAATTTTACGTACGAACGCTCCACGTCTTGACCTACATAAAACTGTACAATCAACATCGCTTGACCGTTCATTGCCATCGTGTGAACGTGTTCCACCCCTTTGATATTCGAAATGATTTTCTCTAATGGTTTGGCCACACGACTTTCGACTTCGGCAGGAGTTGCTCCTGGATAGCCTACCATAATGTCGGCCATTGGCACATTAATTTGTGGTTCTTCTTCCCTTGGAATTAAAAACGAACTGTACACTCCAATAATCATCAACGCCACCATCAATAAAATGGTCAATTTCGAATTGATGAAAAAATGGGCTATTTTACCTGATATACCTTCTTGCATAATATAAATTTGTAAATGTGAAAATTGAATAATTTGAAAATGAATCACATACCATGAAAATTTTCAAATTGTTGAATTGTTTATGACTATTGGATTTTAGCACCATTAAATAACTTTCCTTCTGCCGAGACAATGTATTGCTCGTTAGCCGAAAGTCCTGATAAAACTTCTACTTGGTCTCCTGTGCTTTTACCTGTACGCAACCATCTTAATATGGCAACATTTCCAGTTCCAACAGTATAAATTCCAGTTAATTGACCTTGGTGAACCAATGCTGATTGTGGTACAAGAACTGTCGTTGATTTAGCTGTTGTTTGGTTCTTATTCTCAATTGGGAATTGAACATTCACAAACATGCCAGAAAGAATTTTATTAGAGGTTTTTGCCAAATTGATTTTAACCAAATATTGACCTCCTGTATTTTTTGCTGAAACACTTACTTCAGCCACTTTTCCGCTAATAGTTGTATTGTTTGATTTTACCAAAACCGTTACCGGCATACCTTTCGAAATGTTATTAATATCACTTTCAGCCACCATCGCTGTAACTTGCAAACGAGATGCACCTTCAACACTTACTAAAGGCATTCCAGGATTAGCCATATCGCCTTCTTT
>JACCDV010698451.1_pt1 | contig 27379 bp, 24 predicted proteins | sample 7446131 | NCBI WGS metagenome assembly JACCDV01 (sample SAMN15323448, study PRJNA562643) | freshwater metagenome | isolation source: river surface water | place: USA:Blue River Watershed | collected 2017-08-17 | reverse complement strand
TTCACCTGCGTGAAATCGGTGGGCTTGAAAGGCATGCGCACGCCGAACTCGGGCAGCAGGTATTGCAGCGGGCGCTGGTTCGGATAGAAAGGCGCTGCCGTATCCGGGCCCTTGGTCTGCAGCCACCATTCGATTTGCCACTTGTCGGCGAAAGCCTTCAGGGTGTTCTCGTCGCTTGCTGTCAGCGGCTCCATGATACGCAGCACCATCACGATCACGGGCTGGCCTTCATGCTCGCCGATCGCCAATTCGATCTGCGGCAAGCGGTCGCGGATGGACAGTGACGCGACCAGGCCGCGCAGCGGGACCAGCATGTCGGACACCCGCTTCGGCAGGATCTGGCAGGTCTTCATGTCGGCGATGAAGCTGGAGCGCTTCTCGTGAAAGCCGATCAGCACTCCGCCCTTCTTCTCGACATAGCGCACCGACATGCGTGCACGATAGCGATAACCCCAATCGGGCCCATGCACCGGCCGCAGCAGATTGTGCGCGCGCACCTTCCCCAGATGCCAGAGGTTGTCTTCCAGCACGCGCTGCTTGATCGCGACCTGCGCATCGGGCTCCAGGTGCTGCATCGCGCAGCCGCCGCAGATGCCGAAGAACTCGCATTTCGGCTTCACACGCAATGAGGATTCGCGCAGCAGCTCGGTCATGTCGGCCGCTTCCCACTTGGCCTTGCGGCGGTAGGATTTGAAGCGCACGCGCTCGCCGGGCAGCGCGCCTTCGACAAAGATCACCTTGCCGGGCGTTCCATCCTCGTTCTGCAGATGGCCGACGCCGCGCGCGTCCATGTCGAGGGCTTCGATGGCGAGGATGGGATCGTGGTTCATGCGGCAGGCCTGGATTGCGGGGAGATGGGCGAGCCCGCGATTTTACCTGCTCCGGGTTTCGCGCTACAGCAGCGCGTCCTTGCCGACGCCCCTGGCGGTCATCGCGCGCTTCAGGCGGTACAGCCCTTCCTGCTGGATCTGGCGTACCCGCTCTCGGGTGACGCCCATTTCATCGGCCAGCTCTTCGAGCGTGGCCGGATGACCGTGGTCGAGACCGTAGCGGCGCATGATCACCAGCCGCTGCTTGACCGGAATGCTGTCCAGCCAGCGCCGCACCAGCGCAATCATTTCGCGCTGCTCGGCATGCGCATCGGGGCCGGACTCGGCGGCATCGGCCAGCATGTCGAGCAGGCTGGATTGCGGATCGCCGTCGAGCGGCGTATCGAGCGAGGTCACCTGCTCGGCCATGCCGAGGATCTCCTGCACCTCACCGACGCTGCGCTCGACCAGATGCGCAATGTCTTCGATGCGCGCCTCGTGCAGCGAACCCATATGTGCTTCGAGATGGTATTTCGCACGCAGCACCAGGTTCAGTTCGCGGATGCGGTGCACCGGCAGCCGTATCGTGCGCGCCTGATTCATGATCGCGCGCTCGATCGCCTGTCGTATCCACCAGGTCGCATAGGTCGAAAAGCGAAATCCGCGCTCGGGCTCGAACTTGCCGATCGAGTGCATCAGGCCCAGATTGCCCTCTTCGATCAGGTCCAGCAACACCACGCCGCGGTTCACGTAATGCTTCGCAATCGATACGACCAGCCGCAGGTTGTGCTCGATCATCACCTGCCGTGCGGCAAAGTCCCCCTGCTTCGCGAGCGTTGCATAGTGCTGCTCTTGCGGCTGCGTCAGCAAGGGACGGCGCCCGATCTGGTTCAGATAACGCTGGGTTGCATCGCTGGCCAGCTCGTTGGCCAGCATCGAGCGGAATTCTGCGGCGGTTTCGACAGAGGGTTTTACGGCATCGACTGCGTCAGCATCGCTTGCGCCATCGACCGCACTCGCCACCGCGTCATCAATGGCTGCATCGGTAACGTCGGCCATGTGATCGGCGACATCATCGCCGATGTCATCGGTGACATCGTCGGTGAGGTCGTCGCTGAGGTCGTCGGTGACATTTTCAATCGCGCCATCAACGACGTCGTCGGCAAGACCATCGACAGCGTCATCAAACGTGTCGTTGTCGGGCGATGCCGCATCCGGGGCATGCGCACCGGCATCAGCGGCTGACGATGGATGGCGCGCGGACCTGCCCCGCCGCCCCCGCGCGCTGTTCGCGTCCGGTGGTGTGACCGGCGGCTGCGCGGGGTGGGGGGTGGGTTTCATTCAGCGCCCTGGCAAGAAGCCTGTGGGGTCGACCGGTTTGCCGAGTTGTCGTATCTCGAAATGCAGCTTCACGGTATCGGCATCGGTGTTGCCCATTTCCGCGATCTGCTGGCCCCGGCTGACAGTTTGACCTTCCCTGACCAGTATGGTTTTGTTGTGCGCGTAAGCGGACACCACGCCCTCGGTGTGATCGATGATCACCAGATTGCCGTAGCCACGCATGTTCTTTGCATAAAGCACGGTGCCATCGCCGACCGACACGATGGGCTGGCCGAGCTGGCCGGCAATATCGATGCCCTTGCGCGCTGCATCGAACCCATTCAGCAGCCTGCCCTCGGTCGGCCAGATGAATCTCAGCGCCGGCGGTGGCGTGGCGGGCGCGGACGGCGCGGACGTGTTGGCTGCAGTGCTTGCGGTGGTAGGGCTGGTGGTGGGTGCACGCAGCGCAGTGTCGCCGCGCTGCAGGTCCGCCAGTGCCTGCTCGGAATACGGTAGCTTGTTGCCCAACGGACCAGTCTTCAGGCCGCCGCCGGCGCGCGGTGCCTGCGTTCCTGCCTGCGCTGCTGGCTGTGTCCCTGCCGGCGTTGCAGTCTGACTGCCCTGCTGCGCCGTGCTGTCGAGGGTGCGGATTTCCATCCCCGAGTCGGGCACGCTGGCCATGCGCGCGCCTTCCGGCGGTACCACGCGCAATTGCTGGCCGACCTTGATGTCGTTCGGGTTCGCCAGACTGTTCCAGTCCACCAGGTCGCGCCAGGTCTGGCCAAACTGATAGGCAATGCGCGACAGCGTGTCGCCCTTGCGCACGGTGTAGTAGCCGGGCGGGTCAACCACGGGCGCGGGCTCGGCCTTCTTTGCGGATTTGGGCGCAGTGCGGTCGTCCACCGGCGCGTTGGTTGGCATCTCGGCGCAGCCGCTCAGCAGCGCAGCCACGATGGCGGCAACGGCACAGAGGCCCTGGGTCTGTCTTGTCATGGGTACAGCACGTCTCCTGGCGCGTCTCGAATTCGGGGTCGGCTGCACGCGCAGCGTCAGCCGAAGGTTCCGGGTCTCAGCGGCACGAAGTGGCAGCGCTCCAGCGTGTCCGCCATCCATTCATTGCGGCCGGTGCGCACCACCAGCTTGAGCACCTGGTTGCGTTCGCCGATGGGCGCGATCATGCGGCCGCCGACGGCCAGCTGCTCCATCAGCGCCTGTGGCACTTCGAGTCCGGCCGCTGCCAAAATGATGCCATCGAATGGCCCGGCCTGGGGCAGGCCCAACATACCATCGCCATAGTGCAGGCGCAGGTTGGGAATGCGCAGCGGGCGCAGGTTGTTGCGCGCCTGTTCGTGCAGCGGGCGGATACGCTCGATCGAATACACCTCGTCCGCCACCTGCGCCAGCACGGCCGCCTGGTAGCCGCAGCCGGTACCAATCTCGAGGATGCGTGTCATCTTGCCGCTGCTGCCGTCGCGCAGCACCTCGATCATGCGCGCGACGATGTAGGGCTGTGAAATGGTCTGGTGGTAGCCGATCGGCAGCGACGCATCGATGTAGGCCTGACTGGCCAGCCCCGGCTCCAGGAACAGATGGCGCGGCACCGCTTCCATCGCGGCCAGCACCAGCGGGTCGCGTATGCCCTGCTCGGCCAGCCGTGTGACCATCGCCTTGCGCACCGCATCCGACACCAGCGGCACATTTGCGTGACGGTCGGTGTTCAGGTTGGGCGTGGCCAGTGGCCGCGCCGGCGTGCCACGCTGGCTGGCGGCTGATGACGATGCGGCTGTCGATACCGCGGGGCCGGCCGCTGCGGCCGACGAAGCAGCGCGGGAGGCCGCGCCGGGCGCTGCGGGCGCACCGTGCGCCGCAGCCGCCGCGCGGGCGGCATTTTGCGTCGCGGTTTGGGTACTGTTCAGGCGGGGCGGCGTTGCCGCCTTCTTGCGGCCAGCCAGACCGGTGACGAAATCGAGCGTCAGCGGAAAGCGCTTTTTCGGCTGGCCCGGATCGCTCATGGCAGTGCCTGTTTCAAGCGGTCGAGCTGTGCATTGTGCGTGAGGTCGATCTGCAGTGGCGTGATCGATACCCAGCCCTGTTCGGTCGCATGGAAGTCGGTACCCTCGCTGGCTTCCTTGGCCTTGCCGGGCGGGCCGATCCAGAAGATTTCGTTGCCGTGCGGGTCACGCGTGCGGATCACCGGCTCCGACTCATGCCGCTTGCCCAGCCGCGTGGGCACGATGCGGTTCAGTTGTTCATACGGCCGGTTCGGGATGTTCACGTTCAGCAGGTAGGGCGTGTGCAGCGTGTCGAGCTTTTTCAGCACGATGTCTTTCGCGATGCGCGCGGCCGAATCCAGATGTGCCCAGCCATGGTCGACCTGCGAAAACGCGATCGCCGGTATGCCGAACAGAAAGCCTTCGGTGGCTGCGGCGACGGTGCCCGAATACAGCGTGTCGTCGCCCATGTTCTGCCCCTGGTTGATGCCGGATACCACGAGATCGGGCCGCGCATCCAGCATGCCGGTCAGCGCAATGTGCACACAATCGCTGGGGGTGCCATTGATCGAGTAAAAACCATTGGCGGCGCGCATCACGCGCAGCGGACGATCAAGGGTCAGGGAATTGGACGAACCGGAACGGTTGCTGTCCGGTGCGACAACGACGATGTCGGCAATCGCAGCCAGCTGGTCGGCCAGTGCATTGATGCCGGGTGCGAGGTAACCGTCGTCATTGCTGATCAGGATTTTCATCGGACTGATTTTACCTGAAGCAGCGGATCTGCCTTGGCGTTTTGATCACGCTCAAGGCGGTGCGATCATCAGAAAATTTTGCACGGTGGCGAGCTCTCGCGTGCGAGCAAACGGCGGCAGGCTTTGCCAGATGCGACGGCCATAAGGCTTGGATATCAGGCGCGGATCGCAAATCATCAGCACGCCCCTGTCCGCCTCATCGCGGATCAGGCGACCAGCGCCCTGCTTCAGGTTGATGATGGCCTCGGGTAGCTGGTGATGCATGAAGCCATTCAGTCCGCGTTTCTCCATGTCGGCAATGCGTGCCGCGAGCACCGGATCATCCGGCGGCGCAAACGGCAGTTTGTCAATGATGACAACCGACAGCGCATCACCGCGCACATCGACGCCTTCCCAGAAACTCTGGCTGCCGATCAGCACCGCATTGCCAGCCGCGCGGAACTGGTCCAGCAATTCGGTGCGTCCCAGTTCGCCCTGCACCAGCAAGGGCCAGGGCAGCTTGCGCTGTTCGAACTCTGCGCGCAGGCGCTCGGCGGCGCGCTTCACCGCGCGCAGCGTGGTGCACAGCAGGAAGGCACGGCCGCCAGCGGCTTCAATCACCGGCAAGGCCGCGTCGATCACGGCATCGGTGTAACCGATCGCATTCGGTTCCGGCAAACTGGTCGGCACATACAGCAGCGCCTGCGACGCATAGTCGAACGGACTGGGCCAGGTTCTGGCTGGTACATCGTCCAGGCCCATCTGCGCGCTGTAGTGCGTGAAGTCATTTTTGACCGCCAGCGTGGCGGACGTGAAAATCCATGCCCGTGGCGTGCCCTCGCGCTGCTTTGCAAAGATCGGCGCAATCGACAGCGGCGTCATGTGCAGTTGCAGTGATTGCGAATACGCCTCGACCCACAGCACCTTGCCGGCCGCTTCGGCGGGGTCGGCCGGCGGCGCCCACGCATCGAACGCATGACCGATCTCGATTGCGCGTGCGCGGCACTGCTCGATGGTTTCGGCACGCTCCGCCTGGCCGGCGAGCACCTCGGCCATGCTGGACAACATCGCCTTCAGGTGCGCCAGCGCGGGGAAGAACGGGCTGCTCGGCGCAATTTGCGCATGCGCCAGCTTGCTGCCTTCGGCCGGGAACGCCAGCCGCAGGTCACGTGCCGCCTTCTCGACCGACGCCACCAGCGCGCCCCAGTCGGCGCCGTCACGCGCATGGCTCAGGCCTTCGGCCAGCACATCGCGGCACAGCTCCATCACCTGCGAGGTAGAGACGGTGTCGCCGAAGAACAGCGTCGCGGTCTCGGGCAGCTGATGCGCTTCATCGAAGATCACGGTGTTCGCCGTCGGCAGCAACTCGGCCACGCCGGTGTCCTTCAATGCAACATCGGCAAAGAACAGGTGATGGTTGACCACCACCACATCGGCCTGCTGGGCTTCTTTGCGCGCCTTCATCACGAAGCAATCCTGGTAGTGCGCGCATTCATTGCCAAGACAATTGTCGCGGGTCGAGGTAACCAGATTCCACACGCTTGCGTTCTCGGGCACGCGCGACAGCTCGGCCTTGTCGCCGGTCGCGGTGGTCTTCATGAAGCGCGAAATATCGCGCAGATAGCCGACGTCTTCGCGCGCGGTCAGCCGCCCGTTCTGCAACGTGCGCTCGAGATGGAAGTGACACAGATAATTGGCGCGCCCTTTCAGCAGCGCCACCGTGACCGGCACATTCAAGGCCTTGCGGACCACGGGGATATCACGCAGGAACAGCTGGTCTTGCAGGTTCTTGGTGCCGGTGGAGACGATCACCTTGCCACCCCACAGCAGTGCCGGCACCAGATACGCAAAGGTCTTGCCGGTGCCGGTGCCGGCCTCGGCGATCAGCGATCCCTGGCTGGCGATCGCGGCAGCAACCGCGCGCGCCATGTCGGTCTGCGACTGGCGCGGACGAAAGCCCGCGATACCCTGCGCCAGCGTGCCCTCGGCCGAAAACAGCGCATCGACTTCGGCGTCGTGGGCGCCCGGCGCATCGGGCGTGCCCGGGGTGCCCGGCGTGCCCGGCGTGTCCGGGATGGCAGTAATGCCGGTCATGCCGGAATATCAGGCACCAGCATCATCTTCAGACGAATGATCTGGTCCTTCAGCTGCAGTTTGCGCTTCTTCAGGCGGCGCAGCTGCAGCTCGTCGCGATCGGGTGCGGTACTCATGCGCGAGATCACGTCATCGAGGTCGCGATGCTCGATCTCGAGCTCGATCACCTGCGTGCGGATCTGTTGGGCATCGGTGCTCATCGGGCTCCCGGTGCCGCATCGATAGCCGGTTGGCCGTCGTTGCCGTCGCTGCCGTCGATGGCGTCGCGGGCCGTGCCCTCGAACGGAATGTTACGGCTGCCTTCGGCAGCCCGGCCCTGACGTTCTGCAACAGCACGGTCACGTTCATCGGCCTTGTCCTTGCGCAGGAAGGCCTTGGCCTCGACCTCGATGCGCCTTACTGCCTGCATCGATTTACGGCGCTTGTCCTTCGCATCGGCAAGGCAGGACGACACCAGGAAGCGCTCATAGCATGCCGCCTGCTCGTCGCGATACAGCTGCTCGATCTGCTCACGCACGGGCTTGAGTTCATTGAGTGCGATGTCGGCCATACGCACGCTGGCAATCGACTTCGCGGGATAACGCGCGACCAGTTCGGTTTCGGGCGCGGCCACAGCCGCCGTCGCGTGCAGCGCAATCAACAGTCCCAGCAACATCGACAGCGATGCAGGAAGCGATACGAAATACGGTGTGGGCATGCGGCAGGTGTTCATCGGTCGTTTCTGTCGTTTCTGTCGTTTATGGCGCGGCGCTCATGCAATCGCGCCGACAGCCTGCCGCCGCTCGCTTTCCTTGTACTCGCGCGACTGCATTTCGACGATACGCGATACGGTGCGGTGAAACTCGCCGGACAGCGTGCCCTCGGTATACAGCTGCTCCGGTGCCACCGCCGCTGACATCAGCAATTTCACGCGGTGGTCATACAGTACGTCGATGAGCCAGGTGAAACGCCGCGCCTCCGATGCCATTTCAGCCGACATTTTCGGCACATTCGACAGGATCACGGTGTGGAAACGGCTGGCAAGGTCGAGGTAATCATTCTGCGAACGCGGACTGCCGCACAGGGTATCGAAATCGAACCAGACCACGCCACCGGCGCGCCGCACGCAGCGCACGTCCCGTGATTCTATCTTGATCTTGTTGTCCTGCTCTGCGGTTTCGGCGATCTCCAGGAAAGCCCGCTGCAGTGCGCGGTCCGATTCGGCGCCGAGCGGCGTGTGGTACGCCGAGACCTGTTCCATGATGCGCTTGCGGTAGTCGGTGCCCGCATCGACATTCAGCACATCGAGCCTGTCCTTCAGCAGCGCAATCGCGGGCAGCATGCGGTCGCGGTGCAGCCCGTCCGGATACAGCTGGTCGGGGGCGTAATTGGAGGTCATCACGAACGATACGCCATGGTCGAACAGCGCCTGCAGCAGGTTGTACAGGATCATCGCATCGGCGATGTCGGACACATGGAATTCATCGAAGCAGATCAGGCGGTAACGGCGCGCAATCTTCCTGGCGACAATCAGCAGCGGGTCTTCGACATCCTTTTGCTCGTCGAGTGCGCGATGCACGCCACGCATGAATTCATGGAAATGCAAGCGGGTCTTGCGCTGCACGGGCACCACGGCATAGAAGCTGTCCATCAGGAAGGATTTGCCACGACCGACCCCACCCCACAGGTACACGCCGCGCGGAATGTCGGGATGGCGTATCAGCCGCGTGATGCGGCTTGAGCGCTTGGCGCGATACGCCACCCACTCGTCATACGATCGCTGCAGCCGCGCGACGGCTGCCAGCTGCGCCGGATCGGAGCGATAGCCGCGTTCGGCCAATGCATGCTGGTAATACGCTTCGACGTTCATGGACGGGATGTTGGCGGCGATGACGGCGAAGATGGTGGCGACGATGGTGGCGACGATGGTGACGTCTGTTGCGGGCTTGCGGACGGCGCGCCGGACGGTGGCGGGCTCACGCCTTGCGGAGCAACCGAAGGCGCGGCCGAGGCTTGCGGCGTCATGTCCACCACGACCTGCGCCGGGTAGCGGCTGCGGCCACCGGCCAGCGGGAAACCGAAACCGAGCGAAATGCCGACGCCGCTGTGGCCCCAGGTGCCACCGCCGACACCAACGCCGACGCGCGTGGCGCCGGGCATGTAGCTGCCGCCCGGATTCCGGATCAGCACTTCGGAGCTGCGGTAACCGGCACGGTTGCAGACCACGCGCAAATCACCGCGCGGCTGGCCGAGTTGCACCACCGCCGGCGTGACCACGGTCTGGCTGATTGCGCCGGTATCGACGCTGCAATCGGCGCCGGACAGGGGCGCGCCCTGTGCGGTGGTCAGGATCTCGACTTCACCCTCGGGACGCTGCGGGCTGTTGGCGCAAGCGCCCAGCAGCGCAGTGGCTGTGATGCCGGCAAGCATGGCAGGAACGAGGGTTCGGTAGGTCATCAGGCTTCTCCCCGGTGTGGCAGTCCGCGTAGTCCCTGTCATGCTACCCGACGCGGGCAGGCTTGCGCGCGTCGGGGGCAACTGCAGGACGGACCGTGTGGCCGGGCGCAGTCAGCGTTCGGAGGTCAGCGTCCAGAAGTCGGCCGTCCGTGCCGGCGCTCAGAAATTCAGCGCGCGCTTGTCAACCGCAAGCGCTGCTTCCTTCGTCGCTTCCGACAGGGACGGATGGGCGTGACAAATACGCGCGATGTCTTCTGACGATGCACGGAATTCCATCGCCACCACCGCTTCCGCAATCAGCTCGGACGCCATCGGGCCGATGATGTGCACGCCCAGGATTTCATCGGTCTTCGCATCGGCCAGCATCTTCACCATGCCATTGGTATCGCCCAGTGCACGTGCGCGGCCGTTCGCGAGGAAAGGGAAGCTGCCCGCCTTGTACGCGACACCTTCGGCCTTCAATTGCTGCTCGGTCTTGCCGACCCACGCGATTTCCGGCGACGTGTAGATCACCCACGGAATGGTGTTGAAGTTCACATGACCGTGCTGGCCCGCGATACGCTCGGCAACCGCAACGCCCTCCTCCTCGGCCTTGTGCGCGAGCATCGGGCCACGCACCACGTCGCCAACAGCCCACACATTCGGCAGGCTGGCCTTGCAATCGCCATCGACGACCACGAAACCACGCTCGTCGAGCTTCAGGCCCACCGCTTCAGGATTCAAGCCGATGGTGTTGGGCACCCGGCCAATCGACACGATCAGCTTGTCGAAAGCGGCCTTGTGTTCCTTGCCGGCCGCATCGGTGTAATGGACGGTCACATCCTTGCCGGTCTTGATCTCGCCGATCTTCACGCCCAGCTCGATTGCGAGCCCCTGCTTCGTGAACAGCTTGTGCGCTTCTTTCGCGATCTGCTCATCGACCGCGCCGAGGAAGGTCGGCAGCGCTTCGAGGATGGTGACCTCGGCGCCAAGCCGGCGCCAGACACTGCCCATCTCGAGACCGATCACGCCGGCGCCGATCACGCCCAGCTTCTTCGGTACCGCGTCGATGGCCAGTGCGCCCGTGTTCGACAGCACCAGCTTTTCGTCGAACGGCACATTCGGCAGCGCGCGCGGATTGGAGCCGGTGGCGACGATGATGTGCTTGCCCTTCAGGGTTTCATTCGCCGCACCGGTGACCGAGATCTCGTAACCGTCGGCATCGGCCTTCACGAATGCACCACGGCCGTGGAAGAACGTGACCTTGTTCTTCTTGAACAGGTAGAGGATGCCGTCATTGTTTTGCTTCACGACGGTGTCCTTGCGCGCGACCATCTGGCCGACGTTCATCTTCAGGCCCTTGACCTCGATGCCGTGCTCCGCAAACGCATGGCCTGCGTGCTCGTAGTGCTCGGACGATTGCAGCAGCGCCTTCGACGGGATGCAGCCGACATTGGTGCAGGTGCCGCCCGGTGCCGGGCCGCCCTTGTCGTTCTTCCATTCGTCGATGCAGGCGGTGGACAGGCCGAGCTGCGCTGCGCGGATCGCGGCCACATAGCCGCCGGGGCCGCCACCGATCACGATGACGTCAAAATTCTTCGCCATGGCTACGCTCCTTACAGGTCGAGCAGCAGGCGCGCCGGATCTTCCAGCGCTTCCTTCATCGCAACCAGGCCGAGCACGGCTTCGCGGCCGTCGATCAGGCGGTGGTCATACGACATCGCGAGGTAGTTCATCGGTCGGATCACGATCTGGCCGTTCTCGACCACCGCGCGTTCCTTGGTCGCATGCACGCCGAGGATCGCCGATTGCGGCGGGTTGATGATCGGGGTCGACAGCATCGAGCCGAACACGCCACCGTTGGAGATCGAGAACGTGCCGCCGGTCAGTTCATCCAGCGTCAGCTTGCCGTCCTTCGCCTTCTGGCCGAACTCACCGATCTTCTTTTCGATTTCGGCGATGCTCATCTGGTCGACGTTGCGCAGGATCGGCACCACCAGGCCGCGCGGCGAACCGACGGCGATACCGATGTCGAAGTAGCCGTGGTAGACCACGTCATTGCCATCGATCGACGCATTCAGCACCGGGTATTTCTTCAGCGCCGCCACGGCAGCCTTCACGAAGAAAGACATGAAGCCCATCTTCACGCCGTGCTCTTTCTCGAACTTGTCCTTGTACTTGTTGCGCAGGTCCATGACCGGCTGCATGTTGACTTCATTGAAGGTGGTCAGGATCGCATTGGTCGCTTGCGACTCCAGCAGGCGCTCGGCAATACGTGCGCGCAGGCGGCTCATCGGCACGCGCTGCTCCGGACGGTCACCGAGGTCCATGCTGACCGGCGCCGGCACAGCCGGCAGCGCCGGACGCGCAGCGGCCGGCGCAGCCGCTTTTGCCGCAGGTGCAGCGGGCGCCGGTTGCGACAGTGCATTGATCACGTCGCCCTTGGTCACGCGGCCATCCTTGCCGGTGCCGGCAACAGCGGATGCGGACATATTGTTCTCGGCCAGCATCTTCGCGGCAGCCGGCATCGCGATCGAACCACCGGCGGCAGGCGCGGCTGCCGGGGCAGCAGGAGCAGCCGCGGGCGCAGCGGGGGTCGGAGCGGAAGCGGCAGAAGCTGAGGCAGCAGCGGGGGCAGCAGCACTTGCGCCGGCCGCAGCGCTGGCTTCGGTGTCGATACGCGCGATGATCTCGCCGGCGACGACGGTGCTGCCATCGCCTTTCAGGATTTCAACGATCACACCTTGCGCCGGCGACGGCAGTTCGAGCACGACCTTGTCGGTCTCGATGTCGATCAGGTTTTCGTCGCGGGCCACGGCCTCGCCGACTTTTTTGTGCCATTGCAGCAGGGTCGCTTCAGCGACAGATTCCGACAATTGCGGAACAGGGACTTCCAGGATAGCCATTACTCTCTCCGTTTCGGGTTGGGTCTCGCAAGGCGCCGGCATCCGGCGCAATGCGGGGTCTTTATTTGGTCAGTACGTAGCCCTTGAGCTTCGCAAATGCGGTGTCGATCAGCGCCTTTTGCTGCGCATAGTGCTTGTCGTAGTAACCGACAGCAGGCGATGCGGACGCGGGGCGACCTGCGTAAGCCAGTTTCTGGCCTTCGGCAAGGTTCTCGAACACGTTGTGCTGGATCTGGAACCACGGCCCTTGGTTCTGCGGCTCGTCCTGTACCCAGACCAGTTCATTGAAGTTCGGGAAGTTCTTCAGCTCGGCGGCGAAGGCCTTGTGCGGGAACGGATACAGCTGCTCGATGCGGATGATCGCGGTATCGTTGACTGCGCGCTCCTTGCGTGCATTCACGAGGTCGTAATACACCTTGCCCGAGCAGGCCAGTACGCGCTTGACCTTCTTCGGATCGATGCTGCTGTCGACCTCGCCGATCACGGTCTGGAACGAACCCTTGACCAGCTCCGACAACGGCGAGCCTGCATCCTTGTTACGCAGAAGCGACTTCGGTGTGAAGATCACCAGCGGCTTGCGGAACAGGCGAATCATCTGGCGACGCAGCAGATGGAAAATCTGCGCACCGGTGGTCGGTTGCACCACTTGCATGTTGTTGTCCGCGCACAGCTGCAGGAAGCGCTCGATACGCGCCGACGAGTGCTCCGGGCCCTGCCCTTCGTAACCATGCGGCAGCATCATCACGAGACCGGACGCGCGGCCCCATTTCACTTCGCCGGAGCTGATGAACTGGTCGATCACGACCTGCGCGCCGTTCGCGAAATCGCCGAACTGCGCTTCCCAGATCGTCAGTGTGTTCGGCTCGGCGGTCGAATAGCCGTATTCGAAACCGAGCACTGCCTCTTCGGACAGCACCGAGTCGATCACGGTGAATGGCGCCTGCTGGTCGGACACATGCTGCAGCGGGATATAGGTACCGGCATCCCACTTCTCGCGGTTCTGGTCATGCAGCACCGCGTGTCGGTGGGTGAAGGTGCCGCGGCCGGCATCCTGCCCGGTGATACGGATCGCATAGCCGGACGCGACCAGCGATGCGAATGCCAGGTGCTCGCCCATGCCCCAGTCGAGGTTCATTTCGCCACGACCCATCGCGGCGCGGTCGGCGAGTACTTTCTCGACCAGCGGGTGCACCTTGAAATCGGCCGGCACCGTGGTGATGCGCTCGGACAGACGCTTGAGCTCTGCCGCCGGCACCGAGGTATCGGCCGCATCGGTCCACTTGCGGTTCAGGAACGGCATCCAGTCCACCGCGTACTTGTTCTTGAAGTTCGAGATCACCGGATCGACCGTGCCACGACCGGCATCCATCGCCTCGCGGAATTCCTTCACCATCGCGTCACCGCCGCCATCCGGCAGCGTGCCCTGCGCGATCAGCTTGTCGGCATACAGCTTGCGCGTGCCCGGGTGCTGGCCGATCTTCTTGTACATCAGCGGCTGCGTCAGCGACGGCGTGTCCTGCTCGTTGTGGCCGAGCTTGCGGAAGCAGATGATGTCGATCACGACATCCTTCTGGAACTGCATGCGGAAGTCGAGCGCGATCTGGGTGGCGAATACCACCGCTTCCGGATCATCGCCGTTCACGTGCAGCACCGGCGCTTCGATCATCTTGACCACGTCCGAGCAGTACAGCGTCGAGCGCGAGTCGCGCGGGTCGGAGGTGGTGAAGCCGATCTGGTTGTTGATCACGATGTGCAAGGTACCGCCGGTGCCGTAGCCGCGGGTCTGCGCGAGGTTCAGCGTCTCCATCACCACGCCCTGGCCGGCAAACGCGGCATCGCCATGCACGAGGATAGGCAGCACTTGCTTGCCTTCCTTGTCGCCGCGACGGTCCATGCGGGCCTTGACCGAGCCTTCGACCACCGGGTTCACGATCTCGAGGTGCGACGGGTTGAACGCCAGCGACAGGTGCACCGGGCCGCCCGGGGTCGAGATGTCGGACGAAAAGCCCTGGTGATATTTCACGTCACCGGCGGGCAGGTCGTCTGCATGCTTGCCCTCGAATTCGGCGAACAGGTCCTTCGGCATCTTGCCGAGGATATTGACCAGCACGTTCAGGCGACCACGGTGGGCCATGCCGATCACGATCTCCTGCACGCCCTGCGCGCCGGCGCGCTGGATGGTCTCGTCGATCGATGCGATGAAGCTCTCGCCGCCTTCCAGCGAGAAGCGCTTCTGACCGACGTACTTGGTGTGCAGATAACGCTCCAGACCTTCGGCCGCAGTCAGGCGATCGAGGATGTGTTTCTTCTGTTCGCGCGTGAAGTTGCCGGTCGAGCGCGTCGATTCGAGGCGCTCCTGCATCCAGCGCTTCTGCGCCGGGTCGGTCATGTACTGGAATTCGGCGCCGACCGAGCGGCAGTAGGTATCGCGCAGCGCCTGCAGCAGGTCGCGCAGGGTCGCGGTCTCCGGACCGAAATAAGTATTGCTGATGTTGAACACGACATCGAGATCGGCATCGGTGAAGCCGTAGAACGATGGTTCGAGTTCGGGAATGTTCGGGCGCTCCTGGCGCTGCAACGGATCGAGGTTGGCCCACTGGGTGCCGAGGAAACGGTAAGCAGCGATCAGCTGGGTGACGGCGACGCGCTTTCTTCCCATCTCGGCATCAGCCGACGCAGACACGGTGCGGATCGGGCCCTGCTTCGCGCGCTCGGCGAAGGAGGCGATCACGCTTGCATGCGGTACGTCCGGACGGTCGCTGCCGTCAACGGCAGGCACGTGCTGCATCGCGTCGAAGTACGCACGCCAGTTGTCGGGGACTGCGCCGGGATTGAGGAGATAGGCCTCGTACAGTTCTTCCACGTACGGGGCATTCCCTCCAAACAGATAGGAGTTGGAGAAGTACTGCTGCATCATCGTGCTCACCTTTTCCTCGCGCTTCGCGAGATTAGCGGGTTAAAAACCTTCTGCGTTGCGGGCTTTCCGCGCGACAGATTGCAATTCCGGCATCGGGCGCTGCAAGCACGCCGATACCGTCATGTTTCTTCATTGACAGCCGCACGAGCATACCATCGCCGGTGCGTTACCACCACTTTTCAGCGCCACTGGCGGCGCATGAAAAACGGGCCCCGGAGGGCCCGTGTCCTTTACCGGTCAGCGCTTCGCGATCGGTGGCACGTCGCGTTGCGGCGAACCGACGAACAGCTGGCGCGGACGGCCGATCTTCTGTTCCGGGTCCGAGATCATCTCGTTCCACTGCGCGATCCAGCCCACGGTACGCGCCATCGCGAAGATACCGGTGAACAGCGACACCGGGATACCGAGCGCCGACTGCACGATGCCGGAGTAGAAGTCGACGTTCGGGTACAGCTTGCGCTGCACGAAGTAGTCGTCTTCCAGCGCAATCTTTTCGAGCGCCATCGCCAGCTTGAACAGCGGGTCGTTCTGCAGGCCCAGCTCGTTCAGCACTTCGTGGCAGGTCTCGCGCATCAGCTTCGCACGCGGGTCGTAGTTCTTGTACACGCGGTGGCCGAAGCCCATCAGCTTCACGTTCGAATTCTTGTCCTTCACCTGCGCGACGAACTCGCCGATCTTTTCGACGCCGCCGTTGCGCTGGATATCCTGCAGCATGGTCAGCGCAGCTTCGTTCGCGCCGCCGTGCGCCGGGCCCCACAGGCAGGCGATGCCGGCTGCGATACACGCGAACGGGTTCGCGCCGGACGAGCCGGCCAGACGCACGGTCGAGGTCGATGCGTTCTGCTCGTGGTCGGCGTGCAGGATCAGGATACGGTCGAGTGCGCGCACCAGCACGTCGTTCGGCTTGTAGTCTTCGGCCGGGGTCGCGAACATCATGCGCATGAAGTTCGCGCTGTACGACAGGTCATTGCGCGGATACACGAAGGGCTGACCCACCGAGTACTTGTAGGCCATCGCAACCAGCGTCGGCATCTTCGCGATCAGGCGGATTGCGGACACTTCGCGGTGGTGCGGATCGTTGATGTCCAGCGAGTCATGGTAGAACGAGGCCAGCGCACCAACGGTACCGACCAGCACCGACATCGGGTGCGCATCGCGACGGAAACCACGGAAGAAGAACTGCATCTGTTCGTGCACCATGGTGTGACGCGTCACGGTGCCGACGAACTCGCTCTTCTGCTGCTGGTTCGGCAGTTCGCCGTTCAGCAGCAGGTAGCAGGTTTCGAGGAAGTCGCAGTTCACGGCCAGCTGCTCGATCGGGTAGCCACGGTACAGCAGCTCGCCCTTGTCGCCGTCGATGTAGGTGATCGACGAATTGCAGGCAGCGGTGGACATGAAGCCCGGGTCGTAGGTGAATTTGCCGGTCGCGCCATACAGCTTGCGGATATCGACCACGTCCGGACCGATCGAGCCCTTGTAGATCGGGAATTCGACCGAAGGCGAACCGTCGGAGAAGGATAGCGTTGCTTTTGCGTCGGATTGGGTCATGGCTCTACCTTCGGATGAAGAAAATTGTTTATATCTGCCGCAGTCTTGCCAGCAAGGCCTTCACGTGCGGCAAGTCGAGTCCGTCGTGGAGTCCGGCGTCGGGCTCGCGTTGGCCCAGCAGCAGGCCCATCAAATCGTTGTCCGCCAGTTCGAGCAGACGCGTCAGTGCGTCCACTTCCTCGTCGCTCATGGTGGCTTCATGCGCGTCGAGGAAGCGCGTCAGGATGATGTCGTTCTCCAGCAAACCGCGACGGCTGCGCCAGCGCAGGCGCGCCCGCTTCGCGGGATCATCCTGATGCCGCTGCCCTTCACCGTTGCCGGGAGTTGCGGTGATGCCAGTCATCATGCTGCCTTGCTGGTGCTATGTTGCTCGCAGAGTACCGGTCGTCAGATGGCGCGACGGACCAGCAGCTCCTTGATCTTGCCGATCGCCTTGTTCGGGTTCAGGCCCTTGGGGCAGACATCGACGCAGTTCATGATCGAGTGGCAGCGGAACAGGCGGTACGGATCCTCGAGGTTGTCGAGGCGCTCGCCGGTGGCCTGGTCGCGGCTGTCCGCGATGAAGCGGTAAGCCTGCAGCAGGCCGGCCGGCCCGACGAACTTGTCCGGGTTCCACCAGAACGACGGGCAGGAGGTCGAGCAGCACGCGCACAGGATGCACTCGTACAGGCCGTCGAGCTCTTCGCGCTCTTCCGGCGACTGCAGGCGCTCCTTCTCCGGTGCAATCGTCTCGTTGATCAGGAACGGCTTGATCGAGTGGTATTGCTTGAAGAAGTTGGTCATGTCGACGATCAGGTCGCGAATGACCGGCAGGCCCGGCAGCGGGCGCAGCACGATGGGCTGGGTCAGCTCGTTCAGGTTGGTGGTGCAGGCCAGACCGTTCTTGCCGTTGATGTTCATCGCGTCCGAACCGCACACGCCCTCGCGGCACGAGCGGCGCAGCGCCAGCGAATCATCGACATCGGCCTTGATGCGCTGCAGTGCGTCGAGCAGCATCTTGTCGGTGTCCTGCAGCTCGACCGTCAGGTCCTGCATGTAGGGCTTCGCGTCCTTGTCCGGGTCGTAACGGTAGATCTGGAATTTGACAGTGCGTGGCATGGTGATATCCGTCGTGCTAATCAGAAAGTACGAGCTTTGGGTTTGAAGGTCTCAACGGTCAGCGGCTTGGTGACGACCGGCTTGTAGTCGAGACGGTTGCCTTCGGAGAACCACAGCGTGTGCTTCATCCAGTGCTCGTCGTCGCGCTGCGGGAAATCGCTGTGCGCATGCGCACCGCGCGATTCATTGCGCGCCGCAGCCGAAGTGATGGTCGCTTTTGCGGTCTCGATCAGGTTGTCGAGTTCCAGTGCTTCGACACGCGCAGTGTTGAAGACCTTGGACTTGTCCTTGAACGAAACGTGCTTGCGACGCTCGTCGAGCTCGTTGATCATCTTGACGCCCTCGTCCAGCAGCGCCTGCGTGCGGAATACGCCGCAGTGTTGCTGCATGGTCTTGCGGATGTCGTTCGCAACGTCCTGCACGCGCTCGGAACCGGTCGAGGCTTCGAGGTGCGCGAGGCGCGACAGCGCAAGATCAGCGCCATCGGCCGGCAGCGCCTTGTGGCTCTGCGCCTTCAGGTTCGATGCCACGATATGGTTGCCGGCCGCGCGACCAAACACCAGCAGGTCGAGCAGCGAGTTGGTGCCGAGGCGGTTCGCGCCGTGCACCGATACGCACGCGCATTCGCCGATCGCGTACAGGCCCCTCACCACTTCCTGGCTGCCGTTTTTCGGTGCGACGACCTGGCCATGGATGTTGGTCGGGATGCCGCCCATCTGGTAGTGAATGGTCGGCACGACCGGGATCGGTTCCTTGGTGGCATCGACGTTCGCAAACTTGTGGCCGATCTCGAGAATCGACGGCAGACGCTTGCGAATGGTGTCGGCGCCGATGTGGCGCAGGTCGAGCAGCACATGGTCCTTGTTCGGACCGCAGCCACGACCTTCCTTGATTTCCTGGTCCATCGAGCGCGACACGAAGTCACGCGGCGCAAGGTCTTTCAGCGTCGGCGCGTAACGCTCCATGAAGCGCTCGCCCTGGCTGTTGATCAGGATGCCGCCTTCGCCGCGCACGCCTTCGGTGATCAGCACGCCCGCGCCGGACACGCCGGTCGGGTGGAACTGCCAGAATTCCATGTCTTCCAGCGGCAGGCCCGCACGTGCGGCCATGCCCATGCCATCGCCGGTGTTGATGAAGGCATTGGTCGATGCAGCCCAGATACGGCCGGCGCCGCCGGTCGCGAACACGGTAGTCTTGGATTCGAGGATCATCACGTCGCCGGTTTCCATTTCGAGCGCGACCACGCCGAGCACATCGCCTTCGGCATCGCGCACCAGATCGATCGCCATCCATTCGACAAAGAAATGGGTCTTCGCGCGCACGTTGCGCTGGTACAGCGTGTGCAGCATCGCATGGCCGGTACGGTCCGCTGCCGCGCACGCGCGCTGCACCGGCTTCTCGCCGAAGTTCGCGGTATGGCCGCCGAACGGACGCTGGTAGATCGTGCCATCCGGGTTGCGGTCGAACGGCATGCCGAAGTGTTCGAGCTCGTACACGACCTTCGGTGCTTCGCGGCACATGAATTCGATCGCATCCTGGTCACCGAGGTAGTCCGAACCCTTCACGGTGTCGAACATGTGCCAGTACCAGTTGTCCTCGGACATGTTGCCCAGCGATGCACCGACACCGCCCTGCGCCGCCACGGTGTGCGAACGGGTCGGGAAGACCTTCGACAGCACGGCGACATTCAGGCCGGCTTCGGCCAGCTGCAACGATGCGCGCATGCCCGAGCCGCCGGCGCCGACGACGACGGCGTCAAAACGACGGCTGGGGATGGAAGATTTGATGGATGCCACGATTACACTCTCCAAAGAATCTGGACGGTCCAGCCGGCGCAGCCGACCAGCCACAGGATGGTGAACACTTGCAGTGCGAGACGAATGCCGACCGGCTTGATGTAATCCATCCAGATGTCGCGCATGCCGACCCACACGTGGTAGTACAGCGACAGGAAGGTCACGAAGGCCAGCAGCTTGAACCACTGCTGCGCGAACAGGCCGGCCCAGGCCTCATAGCCGAGCTCGGGCACAGTCAGGAACAGCACCAGCGTGACGATGGTGAAGACCGCCATCACGATCGCGGTCACGCGCTGTGCAAGCCAGTCCTTGAGGCCGTAATGCGCGCCGACGACCAGGCGCTTCGGTCCGATGTTGTTGTTCGCCATCTCAGAATGCTCCAAACAGTTTCAATGCAACCAGCGCTGTCAGCGGCAGGCTGACGGCAAAGACGATCATCGCGGATTGACCGGCGCCCTCTCTCGTCAGGCCGATGTGCAGGTCCATGATCAGGTGGCGAATGCCGGCGCAGAAATGGTGCAGGTAAGCCCAGGCGCACGCGAGGATGAACAGCTTGACCAGCGGATGGCTCGCATAACCCTGCAGGAACGCGAACGAGATTTCCGAGGTGATGGATTTATCGAACAGGAACAGCAGGAAGGGCAACAGCAGGAACAGCAGCGCGCCACTGATGCGATGCAGGATGGAGATCATGCCGGCGGCCGGCAGACGGTACTTGATAATCTGCAAGACGTGAATGTTGGTGAATCGTCTTGGCTTGGCAGTTTGGGACATGTGCTTCTTCTCCGGCGATTGATGCTGTTCGGTGTTCTTTGCTGCAAACTCTGGTCGTTCCGGCAAACCCGGCAATTTTATCTGCTCGATGGTTTGCCGAAACGCTTAACCTTTCAATGTTGTCTTGCCTGAATGGCAAAAAGATGCGCGCCGCTGACCGTGATGCTTCTGATGTTTCTGATGTTTCATCCGTATCGTGGCGTGCAACGCTGCATCCGCTCGCCTTCGTCAAATCAGTTCATTGTGATAGTGATGATGCGTCGTCAAATAAACGGCGCGTCGCAATTCGACCGGCTTGTCGCCATAGGTGTACGCGACGCGCTCGACATGCAGCACCGGGGTGCCGACCGCGATGCCGAGCTGCGCTGCGACCCCGTCATCGGCCATCGCTGCCTTCAGCTTTTCGGTCGCGCGAATCATCTGGGTACCGAATTCGGTTTCAAACAAGCCGTACATCGGTCCTTTGTATTCGGCCAGACGCTCGGCGGTCAGGCCCTTGAAGGGCGCGCCGGGCAGCCAGATCTCTTCGAGAATGGTGGGCACACCATCAAACACTTGTACGCGCTTGATGCAGACCACGGAGTCACCCGATTTGATGTCGAGCACGCGCGCCACTTCGGCCGGGCCGCGCAGGCGTTTCACATCGACGATCTGGTTTTCGGGTTGATGCGCATCGCCGGCGTCCGGCATCAGCTTCAGGAAACGGAACTGCACCCGCGCTTCATGGTGGGTAGCAACGAAGGTGCCCTTGCCCTGGCGGCGTACGACGAGATTCTCGGCCGACAGTTCGTCAATGGCCTTGCGCACCGTGCCCTGGCTGACCTTGTAGCGCACCGCCAGCTCGACTTCGCTGGGGATCAGTTCGCCCGGCTTCCATTCGCCTGATTGCAGGCTTTGCACGATCAGCGCCTTGATCTGCTGGTATAGCGGGCTGAATGTCGGGGAAGCCGACCCCGCACCGCCGGAAGCGGCGGCCGACCCGGTGGATGCAGGCGGGGAAACGGTCTGGTTCATGGCGGGCAATTTCACCACAAGCGTGCCTTAACGTCCAGAAAATTGTGCGGTAATATGTCTTATATAAGATATATGATACGCATTGACAGAGTGAACACCGCCGCCTACACTCGCGAGCAAGTTTCACGGGGCTGCCACGAGCGGCCGCAGCAGAGACACGAGTTTTTTCACTTCGACCACACACTGGAGATTCACCATGGCTAAAGCCCCCATGCGCGTTGCCGTCACCGGCGCCGCCGGCCAGATCGGCTATTCCCTGCTGTTCCGCATCGCCAACGGCGACATGCTGGGCAAGGACCAGCCCGTCATCCTGCAGCTGCTGGAAATCCCGGACGAGAAGGCACAGAAGGCGCTCAAGGGCGTGATGATGGAAATCGACGATTGCGCATTCCCGCTGCTGGCCGGCATGACTGCGCATTCGGACCCGATGACGGCTTTCAAGGACGCCGACGTTGCGCTGCTGGTTGGCGCGCGTCCGCGCGGTCCGGGCATGGAGCGTGCCGACCTGCTGGCCGCCAATGCGCAGATCTTCACCGTACAGGGCAAGGCACTGGACGCGGTCGCTTCGCGCAATGTGAAGGTACTGGTGGTCGGCAACCCGGCCAACACCAATGCGTATATCGCGATGAAATCGGCACCGTCGCTGCCGGCGAAGAACTTCACCGCGATGCTGCGCCTGGACCACAACCGCGCTGCGTCGCAGATCGCGACCAAGACCGGCAAGCCGGTCGCAGCGATCGAGAAGCTGTGCGTGTGGGGCAACCACTCGCCGACCATGTACGCGGACTATCGCTTCGCGACCATCGACGGCCAGTCGGTGAAAGCCATGATCAACGACGAAGCATGGAACAAGGACACCTTCCTGCCTACCGTCGGCAAGCGCGGCGCGGCCATCATCGAAGCACGCGGCCTGTCGTCGGCAGCGTCGGCAGCCAACGCAGCGATCGACCATGTGCGTGACTGGGTACTGGGCACCAACGGCAAGTGGACCACAATGGGCATCCCGTCGGACGGCTCCTATGGCATTCCGAAGGATGTGATGTTCGGCTTCCCGGTCACCTGCGAGAACGGCGAGTACAGCATCGTTCAGGGCCTCGAGATCGACGCGTTCTCGCAGGAGCGCATCAATGTCACGCTCAAGGAACTGACCGACGAGCAAGACGGCGTGAAGCACCTGCTGCCGTAATCTGCATCACCCCTGTCGCAGCGGACCTCGCGTTCGCTGCGACACCACCCTCCCCTGTTCAATCGCCCGAGCCGCAGCAGTCACGACATCCCATGCATCCGTCCGAGGTTCTGTTCCAGGGTACGCATCGACCGGCCAGTCTGCCGGCCTGCGACCACTATGCAGGTTCGGAAAAACTGATGCGCAAGTCGATGGCGCTGCAGCAAACGCTGGGCCCGGTATTCGACATCACCTTCGACTGCGAAGACGGCGCTGCAACCGGCAATGAGGCGGCGCATGCGACGCTGGTCGGTGAACTGATCGCCGGCAAGGACAACCTGCACGGCCGCATTGGCGTCCGCGTACATGACCCGGACAGCGAATTTTTCGAACAGGACGTCGCCACCGTCTGCCGCCTTGCAGGCCCGAGGCTGGCCTACCTGGTGATCCCCAAGGCCGACAGCGCGCGGGCGCTGGACGACGCGATCCGCGTCGTGCGCCGCCATGCCGCAGCAGCCGGCCGGACCGAGCTGCCCATCCACGCGCTGATCGAGACCCATCGCGCGCTGCGCGAGGTATGGGACATTGCCTCACTGCCGGGCGTGGAATGCCTGTCGTTCGGGATCATGGACTTCGTCTCCGCGCACCATGGCGCGATACCGGCATCGGCGATGACCAGCCCGGGCCAGTTCAGCCACCCGCTGGTGTGCCGTGCCAAACTGGAAATTGCTGCGGCCTGTCATGCCAACGGCATAGTCGCGTCGCATAATGTGTGTACCGAGATTCGCGACCTGTCGGTCGTGGCCGGCGATGCGCACCTCGCAGAAAGCCAGTTTGGCTATACCCGCATGTGGAGCATCCATCCGGACCAGATCCGCCCCATCCTGGCTGCGTTCAGCCCGGATGGCAGCGAGGTTGACGAAGCGGTGGCCATCCTGTCGCAGGCGCAGGCGTGTGACTGGGGCCCGATACGACATGAAGACAAGCTGCATGACCGCGCCAGCTATCGCTATTACTGGACGGTGCTGCAGAAGGCAAGACACCAAGGGCAGGCGCTGCCGGCATCACTGGAGGCGCTGACGTAAACAGATCACAGACACGGAGGCAGCCATGCGGGCAACAACTTTCATCCTCGGTAGTGTGTTCGCAGTGTGGCTGTCGGTGTCGGCCACGCCAGCCCGTGCATCGGGTACGGAGCTGGTGTGCGAGTTGGGCAAGCGCGTGTCCGTGCATGGCAATCAGCAGACGGACAACGCGATCGACCTGCGCTGGCAGGGGCGCTTGTACCGCCTGCTGCGGGTGATGACCTCGACCGGCGCGCATCGCTTCGAGGACGATGTCAGCGGGCTGGTCTGGATCAGCATACCGAGCAAGGCGATGCTGCTGGATGCAAAGCGCGGCGAGCCGGTGGCAAACGAGTGCAAGGCGCGGGGCGGCAACAGCGGCGCCCGGCCGGTACGGTAATGACGGGGACGTCGCAGCGGCGCGGCGTCCGGGGAAGCAAAAAGAATCAGGTTTTCAAGTTTGAATAACAAGGAGAGCACATGTCGCACAACACGCTAAACACGCTCAAGGAATTCAAGATTTCCGGAGCGAAGAAAGGCAAGTTCTATTCGCTGCCCGCGCTGCAAAAAGCGCTGGGCAACAAGATCGACCGCCTGCCGGTCTCGATTCGTATCGTCCTCGAGTCGGTGCTGCGCAATTGCGATGGCAAAAAAGTGACCGAAGCACACGTGCGCCAGCTGGCCAACTGGAAGCCGAACGCGGCGCGCACCGACGAGATCCCGTTCGTTGTCGCGCGCGTGGTGCTGCAGGACTTCACCGGCGTGCCGCTGCTGGCCGACCTCGCCGCAATGCGCGGCGTCGCATCGAAGATGGGCAAGAACCCGAAGAACATCGAGCCGCTGGTGCCGGTGGACCTGGTGGTCGACCACTCGGTGCAGATCGACCACTTCCGCGAGAAGGCAGCGCTCGACCTCAACATGAAACTGGAATTCCAGCGCAACAACGAGCGCTATCAGTTCATGAAGTGGGGCATGCAGGCGTTCGACACCTTCGGCGTGGTGCCGCCGGGCTTTGGCATCGTGCACCAGGTGAACCTCGAGTACCTCGCACGCGGCGTGCACAACCGCAGCGGCGTGTACTACCCTGACACCCTGGTCGGCACCGACTCGCACACCACGATGATCAACGGCATTGGCGTCGTTGGCTGGGGTGTCGGCGGCATCGAAGCCGAAGCCGGCATGCTGGGCCAGCCGGTGTACTTCCTGACCCCGGACGTGGTCGGCGTGAACCTGACCGGCGTGCTGCGCGAAGGCGTGACCGCGACCGACCTGGTGCTGACCATTACCGAAATGCTGCGCAAGGAAAAGGTGGTCGGCAAGTTCGTCGAATTCTTCGGCGAAGGCACCGAGACCTTGTCGCTGACGGACCGCGCGACCATCGCGAACATGGCACCGGAATACGGCGCGACGATGGGCTTCTTCCCGGTCGATGACGCGACCATCGACTACTTCCACGGCACCGGCCGCACCAAGGCCGAGATCGATGCGTTCCAGGCTTACTTCAAGGCGCAGGGCCTGTACGGCATCCCGAAGGCCGGTGACATCGATTACTCGAAAGTGCTGACGCTGGACCTGTCGAAAGTCGCACCGTCACTGGCCGGCCCGAAGCGTCCGCAGGACCGCATCGAAATCGGCCATGTGAAGAACACCTTCAAGGAACTGTTCGCGAAGCCGGTCGCGGAGAACGGCTTCAACAAAAAGGCCGAAGACCTCGATGCCGAGTATGTGAATGCCGATGGCGTGAAGCTGAAGAACGGCGACGTGCTGATCGCTGCGATCACCTCCTGCACCAACACCTCGAACCCGAGCGTGCTGCTGGCGGCCGGCCTGCTGGCGAAGAAAGCAGTCGCGCTCGGCCTGAGCGTGCCGGCGCACATCAAGACCTCGCTGGCCCCGGGCTCGCGCGTGGTGACCAAGTATCTCGAAGCCGCGGGCCTGATGCCCTACCTCGAGGAACTCGGCTTTGGCATCACCGCGTATGGTTGCACCACCTGCATCGGCAATGCCGGTGACCTGACTCAGGCGATGAACGAAGCGATCGTGAAGAACGATGTCGTCGCTGCGGCCGTCCTGTCGGGCAACCGTAACTTCGAAGCGCGCATTCATCCGAACATCCGCGCGAACTTCCTCGCATCGCCGCCGCTGGTCGTCGCGTATGCGATCGCCGGCAATGTCACCATCGACCTGATGACCCAGCCCATCGGCAAGGGCAAAGACGGCCGCGATGTGTACATTGGCGACATCTGGCCGACCTCGGCAGAGATCAACAAGCTGATGAAGCATGCGATGAACGCCAAGACCTTCAAGGCGAATTACGCCGACGTGAAGGGCGCACCGGGCAAGCTGTGGGAAGACATCACCGGTGTCGCGTCAGGCCAGGTCTACAACTGGCCGACCTCGACCTACATCGCCGAGCCGCCGTTCTTCGACGATTTCGCGATGGAGCCGAAGGCAGCTTCCGCTGGCATCTCGAATGCGCGTGCACTGGGCGTATTCGGCGACTCGATCACCACCGACCACATCTCGCCGGCCGGCTCGATCAAGGAGTCCAGCCCGGCTGGCAAGTGGTTGCAGGAGAACGGCGTGCTGAAGGCCGACTTCAACTCCTATGGCTCGCGTCGCGGCAACCACGAGATCATGATGCGCGGCACCTTCGCCAACGTGCGCATCAAGAACCTGATGATCCCGGCCAAGCCGGATGGTTCGCGCGTCGAGGGCGGCATCACCATCCATCAGCCGAGCGGTACCGAAATGTCGATCTACGACGCCGCGATGAAGTACATCAAGGACGCCGTCCCGACGATGATCTTCGCCGGCGAAGAGTACGGCACCGGCTCGTCACGTGACTGGGCTGCCAAGGGCACCCAGCTGCTGGGGGTGAAGGCCGTGGTCGCACGTTCGTTCGAGCGCATCCATCGCTCCAACCTGGTCGGCATGGGCGTGCTGCCGCTGCAGTTCATCGGCAATGACAGCGTCGCGTCGCTGAACATCACCGGCAACGAAAGCTTCGACCTGATCGGCCTCGAGAACGACATCAAGCCGCAACAGGAAGTGACGCTGGTGATCAAGCGTGCCAATGGCGACACCCAACAGGTGAAGCTGCTGCTGCGCATCGACACCCCGATCGAAGTCGACTACTACCGTCACGGCGGCATCCTGCCGTTCGTGCTGCGCCAGCTGCTGGCGGCATAAGTCGTCCTGTAACCATACCGCAACCATTCCGCAACCATCCGGAGACAATTATGTGGAAGATACTCGTAGCGTTCATTATTTTTGCGGCGATCGCCTTGACCGTCGTTTTCAAGGCCGGTGATTCGGTCGATATGCAGGGCGAGGCCGGCGGCCATGGCATCGAGCATGCCGAGGACAAGAAAGACGCGGCACCGGCAGAAGCACCTGCGGCGGCACCGGCTCCGGCCGACACCGCAGCACCGGCGGAAGGCGACAAGAAGTAAACCGTCGCAGTCCCCTAGAAAAGCGCGGCTTGCCGCGCTTTTTTCATTGGATGCCGCCAGATATGCGCACAGCAGCGCTGTGCTGTATCGATGTGCTGCACGACGTACTGCATCGATGTACTGCATCACCGCTCGGCGTCGCTGCGCGCGGTGTCTGGTGCCTTATCTGTCTGGTGCCTTATCTCTTACAATGCCAGCTTTGATACCGAATCCGACGAAGGACCCGACGTGCGCCGCACCCCGAAGAACCCTGCCCGCAAATTCTCTGCCGACAGCCAG
>JACCDV010057850.1_pt1 | contig 27383 bp, 25 predicted proteins | sample 7446131 | NCBI WGS metagenome assembly JACCDV01 (sample SAMN15323448, study PRJNA562643) | freshwater metagenome | isolation source: river surface water | place: USA:Blue River Watershed | collected 2017-08-17 | reverse complement strand
ATTGCTTACTACGGTGCTTTTATTGAAGGAGCTGAAGGTGTTGAATGTTTGATCCACGTTTCTGAAATGTCTTGGTCTACTCACTTAAGAAGTGCTCAAGATTTTGTAAAAGTAGGTGATACTGTTGAAGCAGTTATTTTAACTTTAGACAGAGACGATCGTAAAATGTCATTGGGTATCAAACAATTGTCACAAGATCCATGGACAGACATTACCTCTAAATACCCTGTAGGTTCTAAACACACAGGTATCGTTAGAAACTTTACTAACTTCGGTATTTTCGTTGAGTTAGAAGAAGGAATCGACGGTTTAGTGTATATCTCTGACTTGTCTTGGACTAAGAAAATCAAACACCCATCTGAATTTGTAAACGTTGGTGAAAAATTAGATGTTGTGGTATTAGAATTAGATGTTGAAGGACGTAAATTATCATTAGGTCACAAACAAACTACTGCTAATCCATGGGATAAATATGAAGATGCATTCGCTGTTGGAACCATCCACAACGGAGCAATTTCTGAAATCGTTGATAAAGGTGCTACAGTAGAATTTGGTGACGATATCGTTGCATTTATTCCTACACGTCACTTAGAAAAAGAAGACGGTAAAAAATTGAAAAAAGGAGATACTGCAGACTTTAAAGTAATTGAGTTCAATAAAGAATTCAAAAGAGTTGTAGCTTCTCATACAGCAATTTTCAGAGAAGAAGAAGAGAAAAACGTTAAAACTGCAACTGAAACTTCTTCAGCTCCAGCACAAACATCTACTTTAGGTGATAACAACGATATTCTTGCTGAATTAAAAGCTAAAATGGAAAAAGGAGGTAAATAATCTCACTTTTTTGTCACACTGAGCTTGTCGAAGTGTTATAAAATCAATCCCGAAAGAAATTTCGGGATTTTTTATTGTGTAGTATATTTGTTTATCGTAATATTGCAATATAATAATTTTAAAAAATCATGGGAGCTTCAAAATCAGAATCCTTTTCAATAGAAAAAAACGAAATGGCAAGTTTATTTAAAGCCTTGTCACATCCTGCTCGTATTGCAATTGTAGATTATTTCTTAACCGTAGATACTTGTATTTGTGGTGATATTGTAAACGAATTACCATTAGCCCAACCTACAATTTCGCAACACTTGAAAGAATTAAAAAATGCCAACATCATCAAAGGAACCATCGAAGGAACTGCAATCTGTTATTGCATCAATCCAGATACCATTGATAAAATAGAAAATCACTTTGGTATGATTCGCCATAAATTAAAAAACAAATGTTGTTAGCTAATCACTTTTCACTAATCACTAATTACTAAAAAATGAAACTATCCGAAATCAAATCCCAATTAAAACAGCTAACCACAATAGCCTTTCAATTACCAAACGGAGATTTAGTACCCAGTCATTTCCATGTTACAGAAGTGGGAAAAGTAACCAAACACTTCATCGATTGTGGTGGAACCGTTCGTACAGAAGAAGTAATCAATTTCCAACTTTGGGAAGCCAACGATTACGACCACAGATTGCATCCAGAGAAATTAGTTCACATCATAGAACTTTCAGAAAAAACCTTAGACTTACCTGATTTAGAAATCGAAGTCGAATACCAAATGAAGGAAACCATAGGAAAATTCAATTTAGATTTCGATGGAACCAATTTTGTACTAACATCAAAACTAACCGATTGTTTAGCAAAAGATAAATGCGGTATTCCACCAGAAAAACTAAAAGTTAAAATAGGCGAATGGAAACCCAAACAAACCACTTGTTGCACACCCGATTCAGGTTGTTAATTCATTAAACTAAATTCATTGTGCCCATTGTGCCTTCTTAGTGCCCTTTGTGGTTAAAAAAATCAAAATATGTCAGAAAAAAAACAACATTGGGAAACTGTTTTTACTACAAAAGCAGAAAATGAGGTAAGTTGGTTTCAAAAGCAACCGCAAACTTCAATTCAATTAATTCAAGCATGTAAAGTAGCCAAAGACGCTAAAATCATCGATATAGGTGGTGGTGATAGTTATTTGATTGATAGTTTATTGGATTTGGGTTACACGAATTTATTCCTGTTAGACATTTCATCAGCAGCTATAGAACGTGCAAAGAAGCGATTAGGAAATAAAGCTAAGAAAGTAACTTTTATAGTTTCCGATAGTTTACATTTTCAATCGGATGAAAAATTTGATGTTTGGCATGATAGAGCTTCTTTTCATTTTTTTACTGAAACGAAAGATATCGAGCAATATAAAAATAATGTCATTACAAATACCAATCAAAATGCACATCTTATAATTGGAACTTTTTCTGAAGATGGTCCATTAAAATGTAGCGGTTTGCCAATAACTCAATATTCTGTAGAAAAGATGGAAGCGGTTTTTGGTGAAGATTTCGAATTAGAAAATTGCTTTACCGAAGACCATGAAACCCCATTTGATACCATTCAGAATTTTATTTTTTGTCACTATAAAAAAAGATAAAAAAATTATTGTGACCATTGTGCCTTCTTAGTGCGCTTTGTGGTTAAAAAAATCAAAATATGCTAGAAAATTTATCAAAAACCATTGAATCTATTTCAAAAATAGAAGTTTCAGCCGAACGCAAAGCAGTTTTGCAACCGCTAGTAGATTATATTCAAAATAAAGTCAATGCAAACGAAGAAATTCGATTGAACTTCATTTGCACACACAATTCCAGAAGAAGTCATTTATCACAAATCTGGGCACAAACCATGGCATTTCAATTCGGAATTAAGAATGTTTTTTGCTATTCTGGCGGAACGGAAGCTACAGCCATGTTTCCAAAAGTAGGGGAGACGTTAATGAATCAAGGATTTCAAATTCAGAAGTTAAGCGAGGAACAAAATCCAGTTTATGCGGTGAAGTTTGATGATAACCAACATCCCATCATTTGTTTTTCAAAAACGTATTTCGATGATTTTAATCCGAAAACTAATTTTGGCGCCATCATGACTTGCAATAACGCAGACGAAGGTTGTCCAATGGTTTTTGGCGCAGAAGCCAGATTTCCAATCAAATATGACGATCCAAAAGCCTTTGACGGAACGGATGTAATGAACGAAAAATACGCTGAGAGAAGTTTACAAATTGCCAATGAAATGTATTTTGTGTTTTCACAAATAAAATAAACATATGAAAAAACGATTAGGATTTTTAGACCGCTATTTAACGCTTTTGATTTTCTTAGCCATGTTAGTTGGAGTAGGAATAGGCTATTTTATTCCCAATTCAGCTGATTTTATCAACTCGTTTTCATCAGGAACGACGAATGTTCCGCTGGCAATTGGGTTAATTTTAATGATGTATCCGCCATTAACTAAAATCGATTTTTCAAAAGTGCCTCAAATGTTTGAAAAGCCAAAGTTATTATCCGCTTCGTTTTTCATCACTTGGATTGTAGGGCCGTTTTTAATGTTTTTATTAGCAACGTTCTTCTTAAAAGACTATCCAGAATACATGACAGGGTTAATCATTATCGGAATTGCGCCTTGTATTGCCATGGTAATCGTTTGGAATGAATTAGCTGAAGGAAATAGAGAATTAACCGCTGGTTTAATTGGAATAAACAGTTTGTTGCAAGTATTTTTCTTCAGTTTATATGCTTATTTCTACTTGGATGTAATGTTGCCTTTATTCGGAATTAAAGGTTTAGAATTAAATATCACAATTGCCGAAATTGCTAAAACGGTTGGAATTTATTTAGGCATTCCGTTTGCTTTGGCTTTAATAAGTCGTTTTACAATTAAAAAGTATTTGGGCGATAAATTTTTCAATCAGAAATTCATCCCTTTTGTTTCTCCAATTACTTTGATAGCACTACTTTTTACTATTGTAGTAATGTTCAGCCTAAAAGGTGAAATGATTGTCGATTTACCAATGGATGTGGTTAGAATCGCTATACCTTTAGTTATTTTCTTCGCAATTATGTTTTTCTTGATGTTTTTTGTGGCTAAGAAAATCGGAGCAAATTATCGTGATGCCGTAGCATTATCGTTTACCGCTTCTGGAAATAACTTTGAGTTAGCCATTGCAGTTTCAATCGGTGTTTTCGGAATTAATAGCGGACAAGCATTTGCAGGTGTTATCGGACCTTTAGTGGAAGTTCCCGCTTTGATAATTTTAGTGAATGTCGCTTTTTGGCTGAGAAAGAAATATTTTAAATAAAAAAAACGCTCTTTTAAGAGCGTTTTTCGTTTTATTCTTTAACTACTTTAATCGTTTTTTGTTGGGAATCGTTTTCTAAAACAATTAAGTAAATGCCGCTTTCTAAACTAGATAAATCTAATGTATTAGAAGTTGTGTTTTCAAAAGATTTAACATCTATTAATTGTCCTAATACACTGTAAACACTTGCTTTAGTTAAACTGATATTGTCTAAATGTAATAAGTCTTTCACAGGATTTGGATAAAATACAAAGGATTCAAAACTAGTATCATTAGTACTTAAAGTAGTGGTAATACTAAATTGATAAGGTGTTTGATAGTTGGTGTTTGTGGGATTAGTACTGGTTAGTTTTAAATAGTAATCACCTGGAGTTAAAACTCTTGTAAAACTTAAGGTATTGCCACTATTATTTTGAGTAGTACCAACAGCGGTTCCTGTAGCATCTAAAATGGTTCCATTCATAGAAGAAGTTACGATACTGCTTACTGAAACGGCTGCATCTACATTATCAGTAATGGTAAATTTAAAATAATCATTGTCAGCTCCAGTTGGATTCTGAACTGTTGTATATCCAATATAGTTTTTATTAGTTTCAATACTATACGCTAATTCTTTAAAATTTGGTTCGTCTAAACCTTGCATCATTTGGTAAGGATAGCCCGTTAATTCTGTATGATTTTCAATAATATCATATCCCGAATTAAAATAAAACAACTTAGCAGGATACGTTAATCCAGTTAAATAAGTGTTCATGTTAGAAGATGGTTCTGGCACTACACCATCGGTAGTAATGTTACCTCCAAAAGCATTCGTAATTCTTCCAATAACACAAGAAAAGTCGATAAAATGGTCAATAGATTTTTGATTCAATCCTAATATTGTTTCACCTACAATACCATTGCAATTGATATCGGAATTATAAAAATCAGGTGAGTAAGAATTGTCATTCATACTAGAACTGTTTTGCACTTCTAATCCACCAAATAAAAAATGTCCAGGCTCACCACTGTAATAATAAGTTGTTTTTAAATCTCGAATGGCTTCTGAACTCACATCGGTCCCAGTCATGAAGGCTAAAATGTTGTCACTCGCATTACTACCACCGTGAGGAGTTCCTAAAGTTAGTAATTTTGCTACATGATGTTGATTATCCGATTGCCAATTCTCGCTGTTTTGGATGTATTCTCTCGATGCTAATCCGCCCATACTATGCCCAACTAAAATAACTTTGTTTTTTCCAGTTACTTCCATTACGCGTTGAACAGCCACTTTAACTGCAGCTCCTTGTTTAGCAATAGCCGATTGATTACTTAAAACAGATGTCCCAATGCTACCATTTGGATTTACATCAAAATTTACATAAAAATAATCACCATCTTGAACAAATGATTCAAACGCTGCGATATCAGCACCAGCGGTTGGATAAAAGTTTTTATTAGTGGTTGTATTGTTGTTGTCGGCATTCAAACAAAAATCAAAACGACCACCAAAAGTAAATCCGTATTGGGTATCATAATAATCGGTAGAAGTGTTCCATGTTTCCGAACTAGAATTTAATCCATGGATAAAAATAATAGGATAAGGTAATTTACTATTAAAAGTTCGGTTTGTTGTTGAGTTGATAGGCGTTTTTAATGCGTAAACACTATCATTTATAAAACCAAAAAATTCAAATTCAGCAGGTCTTGGCTTAAAATGAATGCTTTGATTTTGAGAGAATCCTAAAGTTGAAATGAATACTATCGATACAGATATAAAAGAAGTAACTTTATTCATGCACATGGGTTTATAGGGATAATAATTGTGCAATATATAAAATTAGTGTTAAATTTTCTAAAAAATATTAATTTGAAAGAAAATTAATGGTTTAAAATTAATAAAGCTCTAACTAGAGCTTTATTAATTATTTGTCTATAGATCCCAGTACGCGCTTCATAAAATCATTTAAAGCCGTTTTTTTGTCCGCTCCGTCTTTAATCATTTGATTTACTTCTAATGCGCCATACATATTAGAGATAAGCTCTGCAATTACATCTAATTCTTCGTCTTTTAGTGACGAAACTTCGCAAAGGTTTTCTAATACTTCAATAGTTTCTACTAAATAATCTTGATCGTTATCTTCAATAAATTGAGTTAACTGTTTTATAATAGGTAATTTCATTTTTTTATAGATTTTAGATTTTCAGATAAAGGATTTTCAGACATCCGAATATCTACTATCCGAAAATCGAGTATCTTTAAAGTACTTCATTAACCAATTCGGCTAAAACTTCTGCTTTATTAGTTTGGGTTTGATTTACTAATACGCCATTTTTAAAAGTGGCGAAGGTTGGTAAATTATCTACTTTTGCTAATTTTCTAGATTCAGGAAATTTTTCTGCATCTACAATTACAAAAGGTATAGCTTCATTTTGAGAGGCCATTACTTTGAATTTTGGTTTCATAATACGGCAATTTCCGCACCATGATGCTGAATATTGAACTACTACGGTTTCGTTTGCAGCTACGATTTCAGCTAAGTTGTCTTGTTCTATTTCTGTAAACATAATTTATAAATTTCAATTACAAGAGCAAGAACAAGTTCAATACCAATATTGATAAAATTTTGAACTTGATCTTGAACTTGAATTTGTTATTGAATTAGTGAGAAGCCAAATAAGCAGCAGTAGAGTTTCTATCTGCACTCATAGCGTCTTTTCCTTCTTCCCAGTTAGCTGGACAAACTTCACCTTTAGTTTGAACATGAGTATAAGCATCGATTAATCTTAAGTACTCGTTTACGTTTCTTCCTAATGGCATATCATTAACACTTTCGTGGAATACTTTTCCATCTTCGTCAATTAAATAAGTAGCTCTAAAAGTTACGTTTGAACCTTCTAAGATTTCATCATTTACATTTTCATCATAAACCCATTCTGCATCTAAAATATCTAAAGCTGCAGCTAAGTTTCTTGTTGTGTCAGCTAAAAGTGGATAAGTTACACCTTCAATTCCACCATTGTTTTTTGCTGTGTTTAACCAAGCAAAGTGCACTTCATTTGTATCGCAAGAAGCACCAATAACCATAGTATTTCTTTTTTCAAACTCACCTAAAGCAGCTTGAAAAGCATGTAATTCTGTTGGACAAACAAAAGTGAAATCTTTTGGATACCAAAATAAAACAACTTTTTTCTTGTTTTTTACTGCTTCTTCTAAAACGTTAATTCTTAAATTATCTCCCATGAAAGAGATTGCATCTACTGTAATGTTTGGGAATTTTTTTCCAACTAATGCCATGTTATTTCTATTTAGATTATTAATTAAATTTCTTTTACAAAAGTACAAATAAAAAAACCACAACTATAGTTAAGTCATGGTTAATTTTTATTTTAATATAGATTTTGATTATAGTGTTTTATTCTTTAATATTTGAAATCAATTGTTTTATTTTAATGTTAAATGCGGCAAAAATTAACGTCATAAATGGACTTAAGATATTGAAGAAAGCATAAGGTAAATAATCAAGAGTTGAAACACCAAGAGTTCCCGCTTGATAAGCACCACAAGTATTCCATGGCACTAAAACCGAAGTAACTGTTCCGGTATCTTCTAGAGTTCTACTTAGGTTTTCAGGAGCTAGACCTTTATCTTTATATGCCTTTGCAAACATTTTACCTGGAACTACAATCGCTAAATATTGGTCAGAAGCTGTAATATTTAATGCTAAACAACTTCCAACAGTTGAAGCGAATAAACCAAAAGTAGAATGCGCTAATTTTAATAAGGATTCACTAATTCTTGATAAAGCTCCAATGGCATCCATAATTCCTCCAAACACCATAGCACATAAAATCAACCAAATAGTAGGTAGCATTTTTGCCATTCCTCCAGAAGTGAATAAGTCGGCTAAAGTTTTATTTTCGGTTGGAACTATTACTTCATTAGTAATCGCTTGCATAACTCCTTTATATGCCGATTTAAAACTCATATTTTCAGCTCCTGTGATTCCGTTCACAACTTCAGGTTGAAATATAATTGCAAAAATTCCAGCTAATAAAGTTCCAACTAATAGTGCAACCAAAGGTTCTGTTTTTTTTACGATTAATCCAATAACAATAATTGGAACTAAAAATAACCAAGGCGTTACGTTAAAGCTTGCCGAAATAGAATTTAATAAATCATTGGTATTAGCTTCACCTGTTACTTCTACAGAAAGACCTAAAATAATGAATAACAATAAAGTGATAATGTAAGTAGGAATTGTAGTTAATGTCATGTATTTAATATGCGTAAACAAATCAGTTCCCGCCATAGCAGGAGCAAGATTGGTTGTGTCTGACATTGGCGATAATTTATCTCCAAAATAAGCACCTGAAATTACTGCTCCGGCAACCATTCCTAAATCAAAACCTAAAGCACCTCCAATTCCAATTAAAGCAATACCTACTGTAGCAGATGTTGTCCAAGAACTTCCAGTTGCAATAGAAATTACCGAACAAATTATTAGAGTAGCAGGTAAAAATACAGCTGGACTCAAAATTTGTAAACCATAATAAATCATGGAAGGAATGATACCACTTACCATCCAAGTTCCTGCTAATGCACCTACCATTAATAAAATTAAGATAGCTCCTGCAGTGGATTTGATGTTATTAGCTACTTCATCTAACATTTTATGGAACGGAACTTTTGTAAAATATCCCATAATAGCCGCAACAGCACCACCAAGTAAAAGAATAAACTGATTACTTCCACCTAAAGCATTATCATCTGGTCCGTTATAAGCAAAAAGTACATTGTAAGCAAGCATTCCAATTAGAGCGAAAACTGGAATTAAAGCTTCCCAAAGTTTTAACTCTCTATTTTTTATGATTTTAGTATCCATTTAGTTTTATTTGAGGTTGCAAGATAGAAAAATGCTTTATATTTTGAAAACTTCTTAAAAAAGAAATCCGCTGAAAATTCAACGGATTCGCTTTTTATTTTGTGAAAATTTATTTTTTCAAGTGTAAATCAAAGTAATCTGCAATTTTTGCATACATGTGAATGCGATCTCTTCCACCTACGTTATGTTCGTGGTTTGGATATAAGAAATAATCCACTTGTTTTCCTGCTTTTATGCAAGCTTCAATGAAGTTCATGCTGTGTTGTTGCACTACTACTGGGTCTTGCGCTCCGTGAATAATTAACAATCTTCCTTTTAAATCTTTCGCTTTATTTAATAAAGACGTTTTTTCATATCCTTCAGGATTTTCTTGTGGCATATCCATATAACGTTCTCCGTACATGATTTCGTAGTATTTCCAATCGATAACTGGTCCACCAGCTACACCTACTTTGAATACATCAGAATGATTTGTCATTAATGAAGTGGTCATGAAACCACCAAAACTCCATCCAAAAACTCCAATTTTGTCTGCATCAACAAATGATTTTGATTTTAAGAATTCAATTCCTTTCATTTGATCTGCCATCTCATTAATACCTAATTGTCTGTGGTTTACATCACAAAAGTGTTTTCCACGTGAATCACTTCCTCTATTATCTAACGTAAAAACCACGTATCCTTGTTGCGCCATGTAAATATCAAAGAATCCAGCACCACCTAACCAACGGTTGTTTACTAATTGTGCGTGAGAACCTCCGTAAACATAAACCATTACAGGATATTTTTTCGTAGCATCAAAGTTGCTTGGATAAATTAATCTTCCGTTTAGTGGTGTTTTTCCGTCTGGAGAAGTTAGAGTTACGAATTCAATTTTAGGTAAATCAAATTTTCCTGTGAATGGATTTTCGGCTTTTACTAAAGGAGTATTCGCCATTTTATTTTTGATGTTTAAAATTGAAATTTCGTTTGGTGTAGTTAAATTGCTGTATTGGTCTAAAATCATCGTTCCGTCTGAAGAAACAGAAGCTGTATGAGTTCCAGAAACAGTCGTTAGTTGGATGGTTTTTCCTGATTTTAAATCTACTTGAAACAATTGACGGTCTAAGCCATTATTCGTTGTTCCGATGTAGTTTATTTTGGTGTTGGTAGCATCAAAGCCTAATACGTCTTTTACTACAACATCATTAAAGCCTAAGTTTTTCAATAATTTTCCATCGGTATTGTACAAATACATTTGGTTGAAACCATAGAAATCGGTTTGGTAAATAAATTGAGTTGGGTTATTTGGAACAAAAGTTAACGCATGTTGTGGTTCTACCCAAGTAGTAGCTTTTTCTTCGAATAATGTTTTAACAAAAGCGCCTGTAGCCACGTCATATTTATTGAATTTTAAATGATTTTGTTCACGATTTAAAATTCCGATAAAAATATGTTTTCCTGTTGGTTCCCAAGACACCATAGTTAAATATTGGTCTTTTGGTTCACCAGTTTGAATCGTTACTTTTTTACCCGAAGCTACATCGTAAATTACCAAAGTTACATTCTCGCTTGTCATTCCAGCCATTGGATATTTGATGTCTTTGTTGGTGGCTTCGCGCTCGTTCCAATTGGTAAGCGGATAATTAGCTACCATAGTTTCATCTTTGCGATAATAAGCCAATTGAGTTCCTTTTTCGTTCCACCACATGCCACTATTGATGCCAAATTCTTGACGGTGCACATTTTCAGAACCATTTACGATTGCTTTATTTTCGTCGTTCGTAACTTCTATAACTTGTCCAGAAGGCGTTGTGATTCGGATATTGTTTTCTTGTAACCAAGCGACATTATTATTAGAAGCAAATTTCGCTTGAGCACCTTCAATATTATAACTAATCACAGATGTAATCTGTTTTGAAACTACATCATAAGTTACTTTGTAATTGTTTTTCGTTCCCGCAACTTCCGTTTCAAAAGTATTTATGGTTTTCCAATTAATTGAAAATGGAAACGTTCTAATCGCAAACTCATCATTTGAAATTTTCGATTTCAAAGCGGTTTCAAATTCAGCTTTTGTTGCTAAAGTGGAAGCTGTCCAACCGTTTGTAGCGCTTTTTTCAATTAGCGAAAAAAAGTCAGTACTTAAATACGTGATGGATTTAGAATCTTCACGCCATTGTTGGGCTGTTTGTGTTGTTGGAGCATATTTTCTTGGTCCTAAAACAGTTTCTTCAATAGTAAGATTTTGCGCAACGGCAAAACTTCCAACCAATAGAAAACTTAAAATATATTTTTTCATTATAGGTAAATTAATTGTGTATTAGAGTTCAAAGTTACGTATTTGTTACAAAAAAATCCGATTCATTGCTAAATCGGATTTGTTCATTTATTTCGTTAGAATTATAAAACGCCTAATTCTACCATACATTGTTTCATCATTTTGTAGGTTCTTTCGATATCGTTATCTAAACCAATTGAAAAACGAATTAAACCATCGGTTAATCCCATTTCTGCTTGTTCTTCTAATGGAATTTCTGATGAAGTTGAAGTTCCAGGAGCACTGAATAATGTTTTGTAGAATCCTAAACTTACCGCTAAGTAGCCTAAGTTTCTTTCTTGCATTAATTCCATCAACGCATTGGCTTTGTCTAAACTTCCAACATCAATCGTCATCATTCCTCCAAAACCGTACTCTTGATTAATCATGGTTTTGTAAATTTCATGACTTGGGTGACTTGCTAAACCTGGATAAACCGTTTTAATTCCGTCTGCTTCAAATTTATTAGCCAAATACATTGCGTTGTGGCTGTGTTGTTTCATTCTGATGTGTAATGTTCTTAAGTTTTTCATTACAGAAGCCGAACGCAAACTGTCCATTGTTGGACCTAAAAGCATACTTGCTCCGTCGTTAACGTTTTTCAAGCTATTGATGAATTCTTGAGAAGCACAAACCACACCACCAACTGTATCGCTACTTCCATTGATGTATTTTGTTAACGAGTGAATCACGATGTCAGCTCCTAATTTCGCTGGAGCAACAGATAAAGGTGAAAACGTATTATCCACTACTAATTTGATATTGTGTTTTTTTGCGATTTTTGCTAATGAAGCAATATCAGCTACTTCCAACAAAGGATTACTAACGGTTTCACAGTATAAAACTTTTGTGTTTGGAGTGATAGCCGCTTCAACTACGTCTAATTTAGTGATGTCAACAAAAGTAGTTTTGATGCCCATTCTTGGAACGAAATTTTTCAAGAAAGCATACGTTCCTCCGTAAATAGTTCTACTTGAAACGATATGATCTCCGTTTCCACACAATTGCAAAAGAGTAGGAGTGATAGCGCCCATTCCAGAAGCAGCTACGTTTGCCGATTCTGTTCCTTCCATTGCTGCCAATGCTTTGTCTAAATATAAATTACTTGGCGATGAATGACGAGAATATAAATAGCATCCTTCTGCATTCCCTTCAAAGGTGTCAAACATGGTCTTTGCTGAAAGAAATGTGTAGGTTGAACTATCTGAAATCGATGGATTTACACCTCCGAATTCACCGAAATATTGTAAGTCTTGAATGCGATCTGCTGGATTGAATTTTTCCATAAATTTTAAGTTTGGTTGTTTATTTAAAATCAAATTTACTTATGTGTAATTTATTTTTCAATACATTGTAATAAATTTAGAATTTTATACTAAATTAAGTTAAAGTTGTAGTTTTTATTTCTGTTATTTCTTTGTTTTAGTTACATTTGCCGACAACTAAAAACTAACAACAACACAACAACAACCAATGGACGCAATCGACAAAAAACTTTTAGGTTTTCTGCAAGAAGACACTAAAAAGACAACCAAGGAACTTTCCTTATTATTGAACCTTTCTGTAACTGCTGTTTACGAACGTATTAAAAAACTAGAAAGAGAAGGAGTTATCACCAAATACGTAGCGCTTTTAGACCGTGTTAAATTAGAAAAATCTTTCGTGGTTTTCTGTCACATCAAATTAAACCAACATACAAAAGACTACATCACAACTTTCGAAAATGAAGTAGTTAAATTAACCGAAGTTTCAGAATGTTATCACGTAAGTGGAGATTACGACTATATTTTAAAAGTGAACGTTAAAGATATGGAAGAGTATCGTGAGTTCATGGTTACAAAACTTACTGGTTTGCAACATATCGGAAGTACGCACAGTTCTTTTATGATTGGAGAAGTAAAATATACAACTGCTTTTACTTTAAATTAAGCTATAATAATTTACCAAAAAAGTAACAAAGAATTAATTCAAAAAGCGTTACTTTTGTATCCGAATTTAAGTCAAACAACAAACTTTATATACAATCATGAGTCAATTTGATGTAACCATTATTGGTTCTGGCCCTGGAGGATATGTTTCAGCTATCCGTTGTGCCCAATTAGGTTTTAAAACTGCTATTATTGAAAAATATTCAACTCTTGGAGGAACTTGTTTAAACGTGGGATGTATTCCATCGAAAGCATTATTAGCATCTTCGCATCATTATGAAGAGTTACAACACTTTGCTGACCACGGAATTGAAGTTTCGGGAGATGTGAAAGTGAATTTAGAAAAAATGATTGCTCGTAAACAAGCAGTTGTAGATCAAACTTCGGGTGGTGTAAAATTCTTAATGGATAAAAACAACATCACAGTTTTCAACGGAGTAGGTTCGTTTGAAAGCGCAACTTCTGTAAAAGTGACTAAAGAAGATGGTTCTTCGGAAATCATCGAATCTAAAAATATTATTATTGCTACAGGTTCTAAACCATCTAGCTTACCATTTATCAAATTAGATAAAGATAGAATCATCACTTCTACTGAAGCTTTGAAACTAAAAGAAGTTCCAAAACACTTAGTAATTATTGGTGGTGGTGTTATCGGAATCGAATTAGGTCAAGTATATTTACGTTTAGGAGCGCAAGTTTCTGTAGTAGAATTCATGGACAGAATCATTCCAGGAATGGACGCAGCTTTATCAAAAGAATTGACTAAAGTGTTGAAAAAACAAGGAATGAAATTCTATACGTCTCACAAAGTACAATCTGTAGAAAGAGCTGGAGATGTAGTAACGGTAAAAGCAGAAAATGCTAAAGGAGAAATCATCACATTAGAAGGTGATTATTCATTAGTTTCTGTTGGTCGTCGTCCTTACACAGATGGTTTAAATACTGAAAAAGCAGGCGTAAAAGTTACCGAAAGAGGTCAAATCGAAGTAAACGATCATTTACAAACTTCAGCTTCTAATATTTATGCAATTGGTGACGTAGTTCGTGGAGCTATGTTAGCACACAAAGCAGAAGAAGAAGGTGTTTTAGTTGCCGAAATTTTAGCAGGTCAAAAACCTCATATCGATTATAATTTAATTCCTGGTGTTGTTTACACTTGGCCAGAAGTTGCAGCTGTTGGAAAAACAGAAGAGCAATTAAAAGCAGAAGGTGTTGCTTACAAAGCAGGAAGTTTCCCATTCAAAGCCTTAGGAAGAGCTAGAGCAGGAGGAGACACTGACGGATTTGTAAAAATCTTAGCCGATGCCAAAACGGATGAGGTTTTAGGAGTTCATATGATTGGAGCAAGATGTGCCGATTTAATCGCAGAAGCAGTAACCGCTATGGAATTCAGAGCAAGTGCAGAAGATATTTCAAGAATGTCTCACGCGCACCCAACGTTTGCAGAAGCTATCAAAGAAGCAGCATTAGCAGCAACAGATAACAGAGTATTACACGTGTAATTGATAATTCACAATAAATGAAAAGCCCAAATTTCAATTGAAATTTGAGCTTTTTTTATTGGCACGGATTGTAAATCCGCGTTATAGGGTATTTTATTGTTGAAATCCTATTAAATTCTGTTTCAAAGCTTCTGTCAACTTTTAAAAGTAATTCTACATACTCATTTTTATTAACGATTATAATTATTTATAGTAAACAATTTTTCTTTCTATAATTTTAACTGGTTTTCCATTTTCATATTCTATTTTTTCAGTCCAGTTTTTATTTGAATCAAATTTAGTATACTTATATCGGTATTCTTGTCTTTCTCTATATTCTATAAGTAGATTTTTGCTATTATATTTGCTATTAATTTTTTGGTATATTTTACCTGATTCATCATAATAGTAACTTTCAATTTCATTTCCATTTTTATCGAATATCGTCTTAAGATGTGAACTAAAAGAACCATCAGCATAATAAGATTTTCGTTCTACTATTCTGTAGCCTTCTTTATTATAACTAAAATTAGTTTTTACTTTATTAAACAAATTACCAATAGAATCATATTGATTTAATTCAATACAATTTCCATCTTTATCATTTATGTACTTAGTTTTGTCTTTAGAAAAATTATTATTACTTTCTATTAAATAACCTTTATTATCATACTTATAAGTTTCTGTAGTAGCTGTTTTAAAATCATTTGATAAATATTTTTTTGTTATTAATTGATTTTTGTCATTATAATCGTTTTCTTCTTTAATTATTGAAAAAGCTTTAATTATATAACCTTTATTGTTAAATTCAACATAACTGTTAAAAACCCATTCGTCATATTCAGAAATACTCACAAAATCGTACCAATATTTATCACCTTTAACTATTTCACCAAATTTTTCAACTGCAAAAAAGGTTTTTTCTGTTATAGATTTTACATTTCCATAGAGATTTTGATTCTGCAAGTCATTTTTTATTTCTTTGGATTTGTTACAAGAAAAAAATAGTAAACTAGTAATTGTGATAATTGAATATATTTTTAATTTCATTTTTTTAACTTTAATATTTCTAATTTAAATTCTCCTGATTTTTGTTAACTGTTGTCTAATTTGTTTATATAAATAACAAAATATTCTTAGCTACCCAATTTTGGTTGTATATGTCTGATAAATGTCAGTTTTAACTTTTTTCAAAAATAATAAATAAATCTATCGAAATATTAGTAAAAATACAATCTTATAAACAATAAATGGCTAGCTGAGTTTGGGATTTTTTTATTTAATTATTTTTAAATTATGGTTTCACAATTTCTTTAAAACCATCCCAATTAGCATAAATTAAAAACACATTAGCAAATAAGATGGTTGCTGCCATTGGAATATCGGTGCCTGTTACAACTACGTGAATTAGAAAAATATTAATGCTTATAGGTAACAAAATGATAGTTCCTAATCGAACAAACTTACCGCTTACTAACATTAATCCTGCTAATAATTCAATAGCTTTTGCTACAGGAAAAATGTATTTTGAAGCCATAAAACCCGCCATTAGCGTAGCTAAATCTCCTGTTGGTTCTGGTTGCTCAGGACCAAGTTTGAAAAAATAAGAAATTGAAGCAAAAAGCATCATAGCTCCTAAAAGCACTCGAACAATAATAGTTGCAATTTTCATAATTTTAATAGTTTTTTGGTTAGTTAATTCAAAGATAATGAAATTATTAAACAAAAAACCATCAGTCTCCCGATGGCTTATTTCTTACTTTTTCAAAAACTTTTTATATCCCAAGAACCCTAAAAACCCAATCAAGGCAAAAGGCCAAAGCACCACTACAAATGAAATAATATGTTCCAACATAAACCAACCCGTTTTTACACTGTCCCAAATTTGTAAGCCAATATTTGGTCGGTAAGCGTTGATGCTTTTTTCATTGGCTACCATTTCTTGTTTGATGCTTTCGTCTTGGTAAATATTTAGCGTTAACGTACTAAAATTAACTTGGTCTTGAAGCGATAAATTCTGCAATTTTGTAGCGTCATTTTGTTCTTTTTTCGCATCTAAGGTTTCTTCCGCTTTTACCACTTGATTTAGTTTATTTCCTTTTGAATCAATTGCATTTGCCAAACGTTTTTCAGAGGAATTACTTCTTTTTTGCGCTAATTCATTGGATAACATTTGTAAGGAAACATCATCTGCTTTAATAATGCGATAATCTAAAAAGTGAATTTGTTTTGCTATGGTTTTAATCACGGTATCCATTTTGGTATTCGGAACACGAATGGTAATGTTGTTATCCACTTTATATTTTGTAGTCACTAAAGTACTATCCTGACTCACTTTGGTTCGGTCTTCGCTGTGAATATTGCTCTGAAGATTAGTGTATGTTACAAATCCACCAAATTTCGTAGTCGCATCTTCAATCGCATAAGTCGATTTGGCGACATTTTTGACTTTAAATTTCACATCGGCGGTTCGAACAAATTTTCGATTACTGTTTTTGTTTTCAACGGCTGCCGACGAAGAAATTACGCTTGTACTATCGGTTGCAGCTTCTTCCATGTAAGCAGCGTTTTCTTTTGAAGCCGATTCTTTACAAGATATGACAATGCCAAGAGCAAGCAAAGTCAATACGATTTTGGTGTTTTTGTTCATAAAAATTCATTTTTAAAGTTATTGATTAATTGTTTTTAATGCGAGTAGTTTTAGAATCAATAGAAATGAATTTTTAAACGGTTAGTTGTTGAGGTAAGAATAAAAACCGTGCCAAATTTTAACATTTGAACCATTTTTCAACAACTATTTTTTTGTTGTACTTTTACGAAGTAAATTTTCCAATTTGAGAACAGTAATTACAAAAGATATTTCCCAGTTTTCGGAGTTTAAAAACCAACTTTTACATTGGGCGAACCAACACAGAGAAGTTGTTTTTTTAGATTCGAATGCTTATCATCAAAAGTATTCGAGTTACGATGCTGTTTTGGCGGTGGATGCTTTTACCTCAATTAAAACCGATTACGAAAATGCGTTTCAAGATTTGTATCAGTACCAAAGTCAAACGAAAGATTGGTTGTTTGGTTATTTATCTTACGATTTAAAAAACGATACCGAAGCTTTACAATCCAACAATTTCGATGGATTAGAATTCCCAGATTTGTTCTTCTTCCAACCTAAAAAGTTGTTTTTAATCAAAGAAAATCAAGTTGAAATCCAATATTTAAGAATGTGTGATGACGAAATAGAAACTGATTTCAACGATATTGTTTTGTCAGAACTTTGCGACTCTGCGACTTTGCGAGAAATTACAATAAATCAGAGAATCTCAAAAGAAAATTACCTTTCCAAAGTTTCTAAAATGCTCGAACACATTCACCGTGGCGACATTTACGAAGCGAATTTCTGCATGGAATTTTATACCGAAAAGGCTCAAATCGAACCTTTGGAAATCTATCAAAAACTGAATGCAATTTCCGAACCACCTTTTGCGGTGTACTTCAAGAATAATTTTCAGTATTTGCTTTCCGCTTCACCTGAACGTTATTTGCGAAAAGAAGGTTTAAAAGTCATTTCCCAACCTATAAAAGGTACGGCAAGAAGAAGTTTCGACTTAGAACAAGACGAACAATTAAAATCCGATTTAGCTCAAAGCGAAAAAGAACGTTCTGAGAATATAATGATTGTCGATTTAGTTCGAAATGATTTATCACACACCGCAACAAAAGGAAGCGTTCAAGTAGAAGAATTGTGCCAGATTTATACGTTTAAGCAAGTCCATCAAATGATTTCGACTATTGTTTCGGAAGTAGAAAATACCACTTCACCCATCGAAATTCTAAGAACCACTTTTCCAATGGGAAGCATGACAGGAGCACCAAAGATTTCGTCCATGCAAATCATTGAAGCATTAGAAGAAACCAAACGCGGATTATACAGTGGAGCAGTAGGATATTTCACTCCAACTGGCGATTTCGATTTTAATGTTGTAATTCGAAGTATTTTGTATAATTCTCAAAATCAATATTTGTCTTTTTCCGTAGGAAGTGCTGTAACTTCTCAAGCCATTCCAGAAATGGAGTATGAAGAATGTTTGTTGAAGGCAAAAGCGATGTTTGAGGTTTTGCTAGGGAAAAGTAATAAGGGATTAGGGAAAAGTTAAAAACAATAAGATATGAAAAGTTATAGAGATTTAATAGTTTGGCAAAAATCAATGAGTTGGGTTACCTTAGTTTATTCTCTAACATCAAAAATTCCTGAAAGTGAAAAATTTGGATTGATTTCACAAATTAGGAGAAGTTCAGTTGCTATTCCTTCAAATATAGCTGAAGGTTATGGCAGAAATTATAAAAAAGATTATTCAAGATTTTTGCAAATAGCGAGAGGTTCATTGTTTGAATGTCAAACACAAATAGAAATTGCTATTAATCTAAATTTTATCTCCAAAGAAGATTGTAAAGAAATTAATGAATTGTCTATTGAAATTGAAAAAATGCTAAATTCGCTAATCAATAAATTATCAGATAACTAATCCCTAATCCCTTATTACTAATTACTTTTGTTCATGCTTACAAAATTCAAGAACCACATCGAAAAAAATTTCACCCAACTAAAAGACAAGAAATTACTTTTAGCGGTTAGTGGTGGCATTGATAGTGTGGTTTTGATGCATTTGTTTCAGCAATTGAATTATGATATTGCGATTGCACATTGTAATTTCCAATTAAGAGGAAAGGAAAGCGATGCAGATGAACTTTTTGTAAAAGTTAAAAGTGAAAAGTTAAAAGTAAAAAGTTATTTCATTCGATTTGATACTGAAGAATATTCCAAAGAAAATAAACTTTCCATTCAATTAGCCGCTCGAAAGTTACGTTATGATTGGTTTCAAGAACTTTTATCTAAAAATCAATTGGATTATTTGGTTACAGCACATCATTTAGATGACAATGTCGAAACGTTTTTAATCAATTTTACTAGAGGAACAGGTTTAGAAGGGTTAACAGGAATTCCAGCTCAAAATGGAAACATTATTCGTCCGTTATTGCCTTTTTCTCGTTTGGAAATTGAGAATTATGCGTTAGAAAATAAAATTCAATGGCGAGAAGATTCTAGTAATGCTACCGATAAATATTTCCGAAATAAACTACGTCACGATATTGTTCCCATTTTAAAAGAATTGAATACCGGATTTTTAGATTCGTTTCAAAATACTTTACATCATTTGCAACAAGCGGAAAGTTTAGTTGAAGATGCTTCTCATTTGGTTTATGAAAAAGTTGTAGCGAAGAAAGAGAATCAATTAGAAATTCATTTGAAACCATTGCTTGAATTCCAAAATTATAAAGCGTATTTGTACCAATGGCTGAAAAATTACGGATTTTCGGCTTGGAATGATATTTATGATTTGGTGGAAGCGCAATCAGGAAAACAAATATTTTCGGAAACCCATATATTATTAAAAGACCGAGAGAAATTGATTCTTTCGGTGCGAAAAACTATTAATAAATCTGAAGTTTTTTTTATTGAATCCATTGAAAGTAAAGTTAATATTCCCTTAAAACTTTCTTTATATAGGTTTTCAGGGGGTAAAGATGTAAATTCAAATTGTATATTTGTAGATGAAAGCAAACTCAAATTTCCCTTAACTATTAGAAAATGGCAAGAAGGAGATGAGTTTTATCCTTCTGGAATGGGAGGAAAAAAGAAATTGAGTAAATATTTTAAAGACGAAAAATATTCGCTTTTAGACAAAGAAAATCAGTGGTTATTATGTTCGGAAGATCAAATTGTTTGGGTCATCGGAAAACGAGCTGATAATCGATTTATAGCTAAAGAAACAACACAAAACAGTATAAAAATAGAAGTAGAACAATGAAAAAATATTTTGCCCTAATTATCTTTTTATTTTCATTATTAAATGCGAATGCTCAAATTGTTGATCCCGTTAAATGGTCGGCTAAAGTAGTTAAGATTTCAGAATTAGAATATGATTTAGTAACCACAGCAAAAGTGGATGCTGGATGGCATTTGTATTCACAATTTACACCAGATGGAGGTGCTATGCCATTAGAATTTGAATATAAAAGTCAAAAAGGAAATTATCAATTAGTTGGAAAAACAAAAGAGTCGCCATACAAGAAAGAATTTAATGAAATTTTTGAAATTGATGAATATTATTTTGTGGGTTCGGCAATTTTTACGCAACGAATTAAAATTTCAAATACGAAATTAAAAACAATTGAGGTTTTTGCATCTGGTCAAGCTTGTATCGAAGGAAAATGTGTTCCAACAGAAAGTAAGTTGGTGTTCAAATTACCTGAAATTAAAATCACTGAAGAAGCAAAAGTTGAAGAATCAGTAGTTAAAGATACTGCCTCAACAACAGTTTCAAAGGATACTATTAAACAAGAAAAAGAAGAAGTTGTTACCACAACAACTGATGTATCTTCAAAAGAAGAGCCTAAAAAAGAAACTAAAAGTTTATGGACAATATTTTTGTTGTCACTTTTAGGAGGTTTTGCTGCCATTTTGATGCCTTGTATCTTTCCAATGATTCCAATGACGGTTTCATTTTTTACAAAACAAAGCAAGACTAAATCAGAAGGTATAAGAAATGCTATTGTTTACGGATTGTCTATCATTGTTATTTATGTATTATTAGGTTCTTTAATCACTGGAATTTTTGGAGCAGAAGCATTGAATGAGTTGTCTACTAGCGTGACTTTTAATGTTATTTTCTTTTTACTGTTAGTTGTATTTGCTATGTCTTTTCTTGGTGCTTTTGAAATCGTATTACCAAGTTCTTGGGCTACAAAATTAGATTCACAAGCCGATAAAGGTGGAGTAGTAGGTATAATCTTTATGGCATTAGCTTTAGCCGTTGTTTCCTTTTCTTGTACTGGACCAATCGTTGGAACATTACTAGTAGAATCAGCTTCAAAAGGAGGAATTGCGCCAATTGTAGGTATGTTTGGTTTTTCATTAGCCATAGCTTTACCATTTATGTTATTTGCAATGTTTCCGGGTTGGTTGAATTCTATGCCAAAATCAGGTGGTTGGTTAAATACAGTTAAAGTTTCATTAGGATTCCTAGAATTAGCCTTTGCCTTTAAATTTTTATCTAATGCTGATTTAGTATTACAAAAGCATTTACTTGAAAGAGAATTATTTATTGCTATTTGGATTGCTATTTTCGGAGCTTGGGCATTGTATTTATTTGGAAAATATATGTTACCACATGATTATGAACGTGCAGATAAAATTGGAGTAGGAAGATTAATCATGGCAATCATAGTAACTACCTTTACTTTCTACATGATTCCAGGTTTATGGGGTGCACCATTAAAAATTTTAAGCGGTTTAACTCCTCCAATTAATTATGCTGAAAGTTCCAACGGATTTGGTACTTCAAGTGGAGCCCATACTGAATTACCAGAGCATGCTCATAAAGGTCCACATGGAATAATTGCATTTGAAGATTATGAAATTGGTTTGGCTTATGCCAAAAAAGTTAATAAGCCCGTTTTATTAGATTTTACAGGAGATGCTTGTGCAAATTGCAGAAAAATGGAAGATAATGTGTGGTCTGATAAATCTATTTTACCTATTTTAAAAGAACAAGTTGTATTAATCTCTTTGTATTGTGATAGAAAAATTGAATTACCAAAAGAGCAACAATATGTTTCAAAAACCACTGGTAAAGAAGTGATTACAATTGGTAATAAATGGACTGATATGCAAATCACTCGTTATCAAAGTAATTCACAACCTTTGTATGTAATTTTAAATAATGATGGTAAAGATGCTTCAAAGCCAATTGCTTATACAACAGATATTCAAGAATATAAAACTTGGTTAGAAAACGGAATTAAAGAAGCTAAAAAGTAATATTGGATTATCAATTAAAATGATATTAACCTGTGAGATGTTATTCTTGCAGGTTTTTTTATTTCAAAAACTTTTCTATATTTGCATCTATATAAGCCATTAAAATAGTATAAGCCATTTTAGTAAAAGTATTCGGAAGCGCCGTTTTTGGCGTTGAGGCCACTACCATCACGGTAGAAGTAAACACAGAAAAAGGAATCGGTTATCATTTAGTTGGACTTCCCGATTCGGCCATAAAAGAGAGCAGTTTTCGTATTGCTGCAGCACTTAAAAACAATTCCTATCAATTTCCCGGAAAAAAAATCATTGTAAATATGGCACCTGCCGATTTACGAAAAGAAGGTTCCGCTTATGATTTAACCATTGCAGTTGGAATTTTAGCGGCTTCATCCCAAATTACCTCAAAAGAAATCGAAAATTACATCATCATGGGTGAATTATCGCTCGATGGAACACTGCAACCCATAAAAGGAGCTTTATCTATCGCTATTAAAGCCAAAGAAGAAGGTTTTAAAGGGATTATGATACCGATTCAAAACGTTAAAGAGGCTGCTATAGTCGAAAATATCGATGTCTACGGTATTTCAAATGTAACCGAAGTAATCGAATTTTTTGAAGGAAAAGGAAATTTAGAACCCACAAGAATTGACACAACCGAAGAATTTTCAAAAACCTTAAACTTTCCAGAACACGATTTTGCTGATGTCAAAGGTCAGGAAGGAATTAAACGTTGTATGGAAATTGCGGCTGCTGGTGGTCATAACATAATTTTGATTGGTCCGCCAGGTTCAGGAAAAACGATGTTAGCCAAGCGATTGCCTAGTATTTTACCACCTATGACGATGCGTGAAGCTTTGGAAACCACTAAAATTCATTCCGTTGCAGGAAAGACAAAAGATGTAGGTTTAATGGCACAACGTCCTTTTAGAAGTCCGCATCACACGGCGAGTTCTGTTTCTTTAGTTGGTGGTGGAAGTTATCCACAACCAGGTGAAATTTCTTTGGCGCATAACGGTGTTTTATTTTTAGACGAATTACCCGAATTTAAACGAGAAGTTTTAGAAGTAATGCGACAGCCTTTAGAAGATAGGGAAGTAACGATTTCCAGAGCGAAATTTACGATTACGTATCCATCTTCCTTTATGTTGGTAGCGAGTATGAATCCAAGTCCCGGCGGTTATTTTAATGATCCGAATGCTTCTGTGAGTTCTACTCCTCAAGAAATGCAACGCTATTTGAGTAAAATTTCAGGACCATTATTGGATAGAATTGATATTCATATAGAAGTCACGGCCGTTCCGTTTGAAAAACTAACTGAAACACGAAAAGCAGAAAGTAGTGTGGCTATTAGAGAACGAGTTACGAAAGCAAGAGAAATTCAATCGCAACGCTTTGAAAATTTTGAACATATTCATTATAATGCTCAAATGAGTAGCAAGTTAATTCGTGAATTTTGTGTTTTAGATGAGGTTTCGTTGCAATTATTGAAAACTGCTATGGAACGCTTGAATTTATCCGCAAGAGCGTATGATAGAATTTTAAAAGTTTCTAGAACTATTGCCGATTTAGATGCGTCGGAGCATATTCAATCGCATCATATTGCAGAAGCGATTCAGTATAGAAGTTTGGATAGGGAAGGTTGGTTAGGATAAAAAAAACACCTCAAAAGTATTATTGCTTTTGAGGTGTTTTATATTTTTTAGAATCCAAATCGCATACCTAAATACAAGTCGGCTTGTTTTCCATTGCTTGCTAAGGCAGAAATAATACTGTTTGAACCTATAAAAAATCCAGACAATCTAAAACCAATACCACTTGTAAAACCAGAAATCTCATTTGAAGCTAACGGAGCATAAGCTTCGAACCATTTTGCAGAAAATCTTGGTATTAAAGTATATGAATTTTGTGTTGTAGTAATATCACTTTCAGTATCATCTGAAACTTTTTGATTAATACTTCCAGTTAAAAACCATTTTTTACTTAGTCTTAAATCGGCATAAGCATTGATTACTGTTGGTAATTTTACTTTAAAATCGCCAGTACTTGAACTTGTTTGAAAATAAGCAGCGTTAGCAGGATCGCTCAGAATTGCTTCAATTTCTTCCATACTTTCTACATTTTCAAATTGATTTAAATCTAAACTTTCTAATCCACTAACATTTAAAACATAATTTTTATTCAAATTATTATCTGATTTAAAAGTCATAGAACCTAAATTTTTTACAGAAAGACCTGCATTTAATTTATAACTATTTGGATCAGCTTCGTCTTTTAGTCGGTAATTAAATCCAAAGTCAGCAGCAAATCCATTTATTCCTTGAGAGAAAAATTCATTATAATTACTTTGGTCATTGTAATTATTAGCTAAAACTCCTGCATACGAAATGTTAACATTCGCCGTAGCATTTACTAATGAAATATCACCAAAATTGTTAACTAATGTTGCATTTAAATTGGTTGCTGAAAAGTTGGCATATGCTCCTGGAAAAAGAAGTCTAATATTACTACCTACACTTAATTTGTGTTTAGGACTATCCATAATATTTCTAGCAAGATTAAAGCTTAATTCGCCCCATGTAGTAGCATTTAAACGTTGATTGTCGTTTGAAGATAAAGTAGTTTGCGTTAATAAATTACTTAAATTTCCATTACTAATTGCTTCTCCTAAATCTGGATCAACATTAACAACATTTGCTTTAATGTAAGCAGAAGAATTAATTCCAAAAGCCCATTTTCCTTTTTTGAAAGCAAAAGAAGGACCATACATTTGTGCGTCAATTCTTAAGTTAACAGGATCACTTCCTTCAAAGATTTTGTCTTCTAAATTATCACTACTGGTTAAATCAGAAAAGGATAATTTATTATTAGCCATCGCAATTGAAAAATTAAAAACATTAACTTCAAATTTAGTGTTCATGTTAGTTAATTCAGCTGGGTTGTTTGCAGCGGATAATAATCCACCTCTTTTTGAAGTTGAAATACCACTAAAATGTTCTTGTGAAAACGAACAAAATGATGAAATTAGCAAGGTTGAGAGTAAAATTTTTTTCATAATGTTAGATTTTATATAGTTTTCCAGATGTTATCATCGGGAGTGTTTGCCATAAATTTAAGAATTTCTTTTGAAACGGGATGTGTTATAATCAATTTTTTAGCATGTAAATGAATTCCACCATCTGGATTACTTCTGTCAAATCCGTATTTTAAATCTCCCTTAATTGGACAGCCAATGGCTTGCAATTGAGCCCTAATTTGATGATGTCTGCCAGTGTGTAAATCGATTTCTAAAGCATAATAGTTATCTAGTTTTTTTATGATTTGATAACTTAAACTTGCTTTTTTACTATCTGGAACTTCCTTTAAGTGTGCTTTTGAAGTATTGTTTTTGGTATTTCGTTTTAAGAAATGAACTAAGGTGTCTTTTTCCTTAGGTGGACAATTTTTCACAACCGCCCAATATGTTTTTTGAGTTTCTCTATTTTTGAAAGTTTCATTCAAACGAGATAAAGCTTTTGATGTTTTGGCAAAAACAACAATTCCCGTAGTAGGTCTGTCTAAACGATGTACTACACCTAAAAAAACATCTCCAGGTTTGTTGTATTTTTCTTTGATATATTGTTTCACTATTTCAGAAAGAGGAATGTCGCCTGTTTTATCACCTTGAACAATATCTCCAACACGTTTATTAATAACAATTATATGATTGTCTTCGTGAAGAATTTGAAGATTATCCTTGGTAGAAACTACTTTCTCTTTCAAAATATACTTCCGTTAAAATTAATATTGTTCCGATGCGTTTGGAAAGTCTTTAGATTTTACATCTTCAACGTATTGACCAATAGCTGCTGTCATTTCTTCATATAAATTCATGTATCGTCTTAGAAATCTTGGACTAAATTCATGAGTCATACCAATCATGTCATGTAAAACTAATACTTGACCATCAACACCTGCACCCGCTCCAATACCAATAACAGGAATTGAAATGCTTTGTGCCACTTTTTCTGCTAAATGGGCAGGTATTTTTTCAAGAACAATAGCAAAACATCCTAATCGTTCTAACATTTTAGCATCTTCGATTAATTTTTCAGCTTCAGCTTCTTCTTTTGCTCTTACTGTATATGTTCCAAATTTATAAATAGATTGTGGAGTTAAACCTAAATGTCCCATTACAGGAATGCCAGCATTTAAAATTTTCTTGATAGAATCTTTAATTTCGCTTCCACCTTCTAATTTTACCGCATGTCCACCACTTTCTTTCATAATACGAATAGCAGAACGTAAGGCTTCTTTAGAATCAGATTGGTAGCTTCCAAAAGGTAAATCAACTACAACTAAAGCTCTTTCACAAGCTCTTACAACACTTGAAGCGTGATAAATCATCTGGTCTAAAGTAATAGGTAAAGTTGTTTCATGTCCAGCCATTACATTACTTGCCGAATCGCCCACTAAAATAACATCAACTCCAGCAGAATCAACAATTTTTGCCATTGTAAAATCGTAAGAAGTAAGCATAGAGATTTTTTCTCCATTTTCTTTCATCTCAATTAGGGTTCTTGTAGTAATTCTTTTGTAATCTTTCTTAGCTACTGACATGTTTATTATTGTATTTGAAACACAAAGGTAGTAAATGTTATTTTCTTTTTTGGAATGATGAAAAATATTTATCAAATATTAAATTAATGTTAAATTAATGTTTTAATTTAGTGCCGTTTTAAAATGATGCTAAAATGATATCTATATTACTTGCTGTT
>JACCDV010603663.1_pt1 | contig 27384 bp, 27 predicted proteins | sample 7446131 | NCBI WGS metagenome assembly JACCDV01 (sample SAMN15323448, study PRJNA562643) | freshwater metagenome | isolation source: river surface water | place: USA:Blue River Watershed | collected 2017-08-17 | reverse complement strand
TTTAGTACCAACGCAAACAAAAAGCCAATAATTACGGCAGAAAAGGTGATGATATATTGCATTATTTGAAAATCATGATTAAACGTTCTGATTGATTTTTATAGAATTTACGAAGTTTATAATCGCCAAAAATATCTAAAAGATAAATACTGGCTTCCTCCATCATTTTTTCAAAATCTTCTAAGCGAAGGGCTTGTACTCTCTCGGTAAAATGATAGTTTTGACCTTCGTCTTCAAACGAAATTTCTTTGAATATATGTCCGTCTTTATAATAACGTTGTATGTGAAAATCAATTCCATCAACCGATTTTACTTCATCAGCCACTAAGTTTTCAATTACAAAATCCGCATTCATAAAATCAATAACCGCAAAACCGGTTTCGGTTAAACTGTTGTGGATGGCTTTGATGGTTTTATAATTATCAGCATCATCTTCAAAATAGCCAAAACTCGTAAACAAATTGAAAATAGCGTCGTATTTTTCGTTACACGTTTCGCGCATGTCATGCACTTTGAAATGCAGTTTTTCATTAGCAAATTGCGAGGCTTCTTTAATGCTGTTTTCTGATAAATCAATTCCGGTTACATCAAATCCTAAGGAATTTAAATAAATTGCATGACGTCCTTTTCCGCAAGCCAAATCTAAGATTCTAGCCTCTTCTGGAAGATTCAAATAATGCGTTAAATTGTCCATTAACAATTGCGCTTCTTCGTCATTGCGTTCTTTGTATAAGATGTGATAATATTTAGTATCAAACCATGATTCAAACCAGTTTGAGGCAGGTTGATTTTGGATGGATTGTGATTTATTGTTGTTATCTGACATTAATTCTGATTTCGTTTCATTCAAGTAGCAAATTTAATGTATTTTTGCACGATAATTCAATTAATAAGAATATTGATTTCTAATTTTGGAATCAATTGTAAATAATAGTAAGGATAAGGAAATTACTATTTTAAAGAAAAGAAAATGGAAAATTTTAAAATGACGGCCAAAACCTTCTTTGGTTTTGAAGAAATATTAGCCAAAGAATTACAACTTTTAGGCGCACAAAAAGTAGAAATAGGAACACGAGTAGTGAGTTTTATTGGCGATAAAGGGTTTATGTACAAAGCCAATTTAGCACTAAGAACCGCTTTAAAAATCTTAAAACCAATAAAAACATTCAAAGCTTTTAATGATAAAAGTTTGTACGAAGGCATTAAAAAAATTGATTGGTCGGATTATTTAAATGAACACCAAACGTTTTTAGTAGAAACTACCTTGCATTCGGAGCATTTTAATCACAGTCAGTTTGTGGCGTTTAAGACGAAAGATGCTATTGTAGATCAGTTTCGTGAAGTAAAAGGCAAACGTCCAAGCATTGACAAAGATTTTCCAGATTTACAAATTCACGTACACATTGATAGAGATACCGTAACCGTTTCGTTAGATACTTCGGGAGCTTCGTTACATCATAGAGGGTATCGAAGTGCTACCAATATTGCGCCAATCAACGAAGTGTTAGCAGCCGGAATGTTGATTTTAGCAGGTTGGGAAGGAAAAAGTCATTTCTTAGATCCAATGTGTGGTTCGGGAACTATTTTAGCGGAAGCCGCGATGATTGCTTGTAATATTCCAGCGAATATCAACCGAAAAGAATTTGCTTTTGAAAAATGGAAAGATTGGGATGCCGAATTGTTTGATAATATTTTAGAATCCTTACTAAAGAAAACACGCGAATTTCATTATACAATCAAAGGATATGATAAAGCGCCAAGTGCGGTTGCGAAAGCAAAAGACAATGTTAGAAATGCCAATTTAGACGAATACATTACCATTTCAAACGAAAATTTCTTCGATTCTAAAAAAGAAACCGAAGGACCACTACACATGGTATTTAATCCGCCTTATGGAGAGCGTTTGGATATTGATATGGAGCGTTTTTATAGAGAAATTGGTGATACGTTAAAACAAAATTATCCAAATACCAACGCTTGGTTCATTACTGCCAATTTAGAAGCATTAAAATTTGTCGGTTTGAAGCCAAGTAGAAAAATTAAACTTTTTAATGGAAAGTTAGAAGCCCGTTTGGTGAAATATGAAATGTACGAAGGAAGTAAAAAAGGGAAATACATAAATACTGAGGAATAAGCTATTTTGTCATTCTGAACTAGTTTCAGAATCTATTTTGAGAAGCTGAAATTAATTCAGCTTGACAAAGAGTTATTAATTCAACAATTTATCAGTTCAACAATTAAACATTATATACAATGAGCAAAAAAGTAAAAGCATTTTTATATAACTTCTTAGGATTTGTGGTGATTTATATACCAACGCTTTATTTAGTAAATATCTTTTCTCATTTAAATGGGATATGGATACCGATGACCGCTTTTATGGTAGCGTTATTATTAGCTCCAAAATTTCAAGCGATTAAAACGCATAGTGGAGAAAAAATCTACATGAAGTGGTTTTTTATTAAAGGTGTAAAAGAAATAAAATAAACAAATCCCAAGTATGTGCTTGGGATTTGTTGTAATAAATATTTAGCTTTATTTTTCTTTGCTTTTTGAAATTAGTTTTGGGTTGTTTAAAATCAAATAGCCTATACAAATAGCTAGTATCAATATTGAAATTCCTATTTCTGTTTCAAAACCTACATGCTTAACATCCATAGTTATTACTTTTCTTGCAATAGCTGTAAGTGCAATTAATAAAATCAGTTTGACTTTTCGAAGGATATTTTCATTATTACTTTTAAAGGTTTCTAAAATTTCTAAAGAAATTATGATGTTGAAAAATAAAGGAACTCCAGTAAGTGCAATTGATTTATTTTCTATGGAAGCTTTATTTACTTCGTTGTAAAATAATGTGATAAGATCAAAAATTTCATAGGCAATAAATAAAAGTAATAAGAATGACAATACATAGTAAATGATCTTTTCAGAAGAGTGAATTATTTTATCTAATATTTTCATAGCAAGTTATTTTTTAGCCTTCTTTTTTGATTGTTTTGGCGTTACATCTTTTATTTCATTTTCTTTTTTTGCATCGTCATTTATGATTTGTTCTTTTATTGTAGAAAAATCAATTAATTTCAAATCTATTTTTCTAATTTGCCTATTCCACATTGTGTGATAATAATAAATTTTTTCTTTAAGATCTGATGATGAAGTAACTTGAGTAGCACTAACAATATCTCCAGGTATATTTTCATTAGGCATTTGAGCACCTAATGGAATGTTGAAATTGTCTAATATTCTGAAAGATTCAATTACAGCTTCTATTGAAGTTGATAATGGTCTACAAGAAGCTGTAAATGCAGCAGCTCTTACAAATCTAGAAGGAGGGGTAAAATCTCCAGGTAACCCAATTAATCCAGACCCTCCACCTAAAGGATTTAATTCGTAATTGCCAAAAACTTTTTGTTGATTAGGTGTATTGGAAAGATTTAAATAATTTCTTTGGTTAATTAGATGCCAATCATAAGTTGGTGAATTAGTAATTACTCCTAAGTAAGGCTCATATATTTTGACTTCTCCTTTATTTACAATTTCAATTATTTTACTATTTCCACTTTGATCAACAATTTTGAAGTGAAATGGTAAGGCAGCTCCACCAAATTCTTTATTTTCTACATTGACTACAATAACGTTATTAAGATTTGCAATAGCTTCATCAACAGTTTTGAAAGACGATAACATCCATTGCATTAAATCACCTACACTCATAGATTTAGAAGCATTACTTTTATCATATTCAGCATATTGTGCAAAACCTGGTAAATAATAAACCCCTACATAAAGACCTTCTTCGTTCATTCCATCTGGGCCGTATGGTTGACCATAAGCAGTAAGAGTAACAAAACCATATTTACCTTTCCAATTTTTACCATTGGTTCCTTCTGGTGTTTGTGCTTTAAATTCTTTATTTCTAGGAACTATTAATAATTGATTATGTTGTGCATCATTTAAAGCCCATTCCACAGTTCGTGCTACAACTACACCACCATCTTTTGATAACAATGTAATTCCAGTGCAGGCATAACTTGGAGTTGTGATTAATGAAATCACCATAATTGTGATAATACTATTTTTGAGAAAAGAATTTAATTTCATATTGTCTTTTTAATTTATTCAAATATACAATTAGTAATTATTAAATTGTTGTTTTTTTAACGTCTTTATTGGATTTATGTCGATTTTTTTAATTAAAATTAAATTTTAAAAAAAGCAATTTTAGATTAGATATTAAATTTTATCAAAAAAATTCCTCAAATTATTGAGGAATTTTTATTATTTTTTATCAGTTGTAGTTTTATTTTTCTTATAAATTGGGATAAAATAACTCAACGTGTAGTTAAATCCTGCTCCAAATTTTCCATCATAAGTTCTATTATAGCCTGGGATAAATAGATTGTCAAAATCATCAGGTTTTTTGTTCGAAACTAAATAGTTCAATCGTACTGAAAATCCTAAATATAAATTGTTGAATAACTCTGCTTTTATTCCTCCCACAACCTCTAACCAACTTGCGTTTAATCCACTAAATTTTTCTCCAGAAGTTATGATATTTTCACCGTAATAATTTGTTGGATCATAGATTTTATAACTATTTAAAGTGTGATTAAAACTACTTACACCATAACGCATTCCTACGTAAATCATGTTTTCCATATCGAGCCAGTTCTCAAAGGAATTGTAATCAAAACCTACTTTAAAATACGTTCCTTTAGTGGTAAAGTTTAATCGGTCATCGTCTAAGGTTTTATCTTCGTTTCCTATTTCTCCAGCAAGGTAAAAACGCTTAGTTAAACGATAATCTCCAACTACTTCAAATCCGCGATAGTCTTTTTCGTAAAACGAACGCGCTATTTTATGTAAATCGGCACCCAAACGTAATCCATAGCGTTCTGGGTACATAACTTTTGTAGTGTCTTTAGTTTGTGCACTTACCAATAAAGAAACGCACAGCAAGCTCCAACTAAAAATATATTTTAATGTGTACTTCATTTTCAGTTTCTATATTTGGTTGAGAAATTACAATGTTTTGAATCCAATTATTGCTATCTGGAGTTAAAACAGTTCCATCTGTAGTGTTTAGTTGAAATGTCATTTTATAACCACAAGCACGAGAAATATAAACTTCTTGAGTTACGTAATTAAATGTAATTTCATCAAGGTTATCATTAGTAATATCCGAATCATCTCCATTTGCTGTAAAATGTAATATAGTTTGGATATCATTGGTTCTTATAGGTACTTGAATTTCGCTAACACCGTTAAATACAAAACCATCTGTTTGGCCTGATTCTGTAACTTTTAAATTGGTTACATTTTTTAAAGTATTTGGGTTGGCATTATCATAAAACTCAATAATTACTCTTGGAGTAGTAGGAGTTCCATCCGCACAAATATCATCTTTTTCGCAGTTCCAAAACGAAACAGCCAAAAGCAAGGATAGTGTTATAAAAACTATTTTTTTCATATTTATCTTTTTTCTAAAAGAACCACGTTTTCAACATGATGCGTTTGTGGAAACATATCTACAGGACGCACACGAACAACTTTGTACTTTTCGTCCATCAAAGCCAAATCACGCGCTTGTGTTGCCGAATTACAGCTTACATATACAATTCTAGGTACATCCGTTTTCAATAACATTTCTACCACATCTTTGTGCATTCCGTCACGTGGTGGATCGGTGATGATAACATCGGGTTGTCCGTGTTGGTTGATGAATTCGTCGTTGAATACGTTTTTCATATCCCCAACATAAAACTCACAATTGGTAATGTTATTGCGTTCGGCATTTGCTTTTGCATCAATAATTGCTTCCGGAACGGCTTCTACACCAATTACTTTTTTCGCTTTTTTAGATACGAATTGGGCAATAGTTCCGGTTCCGGTATATAAATCGTAAACCGTTTCGTTTACAGTTAAACCTGCAAATTCTCTAGTAATTTTGTACAATTCATGCGCTTGGTCCGAATTGGTTTGATAGAACGATTTCGCATTAATACTAAAATGCAAACCTTCCATTTCTTCCAAAATATAATCGCGACCTTTGAACAAAATAATGTCTTGGTCATACAACGTATCATTTAATTTTTGATTGATAACATATTGTAACGATGTAATTTGAGGAAAACGTTCCGCTAAGAAATTCATCATCAATTCGATACCGTTTTTATCGTTTTCAAAAAACTGAAGCAACACCATGATTTCTCCAGTTGAAGCAGTACGAATCATCAACGTTCGCAACAAACCTTCCACAGCTCTAGCATTGAAGAATGTTAGGTTGTTTTCATTTGCAAATCGTTTGATTTCGTTACGAATTTCGTTAGATGGATCTTCTTGTAAATGACATTTTTCGATATCTAAAATCTTATCCCACATTCTTGGAATATGAAATCCTAAAGCATTTTTATTGTCAAATTCAGTTCCCGATTGAATTTCAGCATCGGTCATCCAACGCGCATTTGAGAAACCAAATTCCATTTTATTTCGGTAGAATAATTGCTTTTCTGAACCTAAAATTGGCTCGAATTCTGGCAATTCAATTTTACCAATTCGCTTTAAATTATTAAAAACTTCCTGATTTTTATAGAACAATTGTTGGCTATACTTCATGTTTTGCCATTTACAACCACCACAAGCTCCAAAATGCTCACAAACTGGGTCGATTCTATGTTCTGAAAATTCATGGATTTTTATAGCTTTACCTTCGTAGTAGGCTTTTCTTTTCTTCATCGTTTGCACATCTACCACATCACCCGGTACTACATTTGGAAGAAATATTACTTTGCCATCAGGAGCTTTTGCTACCGATACACCTTTTGCACCTGCATCAAGGATTTTTACGTTTTCGAATACGATTTTTTCTGTTCTCTTTTTTCCCATGAGGCAAAAATAAGAATTGTTCAGTGGATTTGATATTATTTTTTACTTTTATACCAAATTATTACTATGAAAACCCACTTAGCTTTACTTCGCGGAATTAATGTTTCCGGTCATAACATGATTAAAATGGACGTTTTGAAAACGCTTTTAGAAAATGCGGGATTTCAAAATGTACGCACTTATATTCAATCAGGAAACGTTTTTGTAGATTCAGAAGAAGAACACGGCGCGAGTGTTGGGTTTAAAATCAAACAAGAAATTTTCAAAGAATTAGGATTAGAAGTTCCTGTAGTCGTTATAAGTAAAGAAGATTTGGAAGCGTGTTTTAAGAACAATCCCTATCTAAAAGGAAATGACTGTGATACCAAGAAATTGTACGTGGCTTTCCTTTCGAAAGAATTACAAGGAAGCTCCATTAACGATTTAAAAATAAGTCAATTCAAACCCGATGAAGCGGCAATTGATAAAAGCAGAATCTACATCAAATATGCTGTTGGAGCCGGAAAAACAAGATTAGATCAAAAGTATATTGAGAAGAAGCTCAATCTTATTGCTACAATTAGAAATTGGAATACGGTTACGACTTTATTAGAAATGTTTGACTAAGAGTTTAAAAGGTTAAGGGTTTAAAAGGTTAAAAGAGTTTGGTTTAATTTAAACATTTTTAAAATTTCTTCTATTTCTAAAATCTATTTTCCAAAAAATAGAATTTTTACAGATTATTGATTTTGAATTTGAACTTGCCCTTGATTTTTGTATTTTTGACAACTATTCGGTTGATTTCTCACCACTAAGAAGGAATTGCGATGTAACAATCAACAACAAAATTTTATGTCAGTTTTAGAAAGAATGACTTCGGCTGAAGCAATTGCATTAGAAGACAAACACGGTGCACACAATTATCATCCACTACCTGTAGTTTTAAGTAGAGGAGAAGGCGTTTATGTATGGGATGTAGAAGGAAAGAAATATTACGATTTTCTTTCGGCATATTCTGCAGTAAATCAAGGGCATTGTCATCCAAAAATTGTAGGAGCAATGGTAGAGCAAGCGCAAACATTAACTCTTACTTCAAGAGCATTTTACAATGATAAATTAGGAGTTTACGAACAATTTGTAACCAACTATTTCGGATTTGATAAAGTGTTACCAATGAACACAGGAGCTGAAGCAGTAGAAACGGCTTTGAAATTATGTAGAAAATGGGCTTACGAGAAAAAAGGAATCAACGAAAATGATGCTCAAATTATCGTTTGTGATGGTAATTTCCACGGAAGAACTACAACAATCATTTCATTCTCAAATGATGAAAACGCACGTAAAAACTTCGGACCTTATACTGCTGGATTTATTAGCATTCCTTATGATGATATTGAAGCGTTAGAAAAAGCAGTGAATTCATCAAAAAACATTGCAGGATTCTTAGTAGAACCTATTCAAGGTGAAGCAGGTGTTTATACACCTTCTGACGATTTTATTAAGAAAGCAAAAGCTATTTGTGAAGCAAATAATGTTTTATTCATCGCTGATGAAGTGCAAACAGGTATTGCCAGAACTGGTTCTTTATTAGCGGTTTGTGGAAATTGTTCTTGTGAAGCAAAATGTGAAAAGCAATCGACTTATACCCAACCTGATATTTTAATCTTAGGAAAAGCATTATCAGGTGGTGCTTATCCAGTATCAGCGGTTTTGGCAAACGATAACATTATGAATGTAATCAAGCCAGGTCAGCATGGTTCTACTTTTGGAGGAAATCCAGTTGCGGCTGCGGTGGCTATGGCTGCGTTAGAAGTGGTTTCGGAAGAAAGTTTGTCTCAAAACGCAAGAAAATTAGGGAAAATCTTCCGTGAAGAATTAGGTAAATTTATCGAAACTTCAAATATTGCTACTTTAGTAAGAGGAAAAGGATTATTAAACGCTGTTGTAATTAACGACACCGAAGAAAGTGATACGGCTTGGAATATTTGTGTTCGTTTAGCTGAAAACGGTTTATTAGCAAAACCAACTCATGGAAACATCATTCGCTTTGCTCCACCTTTAGTTATGAACGAAGAGCAATTGAGAGAATGTGTAGCTATTATTATTAATACTTTAAAAGAATTTGAAAAATAATATGGAACAAAATTTAGAATTAAATCAATTGGCAAAAGAAGCATTGAGAGAAGGTTCAAAGTGGACATTCTTTTTATCAATTGTAGGATTTATCGGAGTTGGATTAATGCTTTTAGCGGCTATTTTTATAACCATTTCGTTATCTGATTTGCCTGATGAAGCAGTAGGTTTAGGACCATTTGGTTTTATGAAAAATTTCCTTTCATTATTTTACTTTTTAATGGCAGGTCTTTATTTTATACCAATGTATTATTTGTATAAATATTCATCTAATATGAAGACTGCTCTTCAATTTAATGATAGTAATTTAGTAGCGGAAGCTTTTGTAAATTTGAAATCACATCACAAATTTTTAGGTATATCAGTTATAGTAATACTATCTCTATATCTTTTGATTCTTATAGGTAGTATATTTGCTATTGCTGCTTCAACAGCATTTTAAATAAAAAAAAATCCCGATTTTAATTAAAATCGGGATTTTTACTTTTTAGGAGAACTATTACATTCCACCCATTTGTTTTTGGAATTCTTCCATAGTAACTTTAGTAAAACCTTCACCTACTTTAAATGCATCTGCAGAAACTTCTTTCGAAAATTTTATAGCTTTCATATTCATATCCCCTTGAGCAGTTTTAACTGTCATTTCTAAAGGATAGCCTGTAAGTTTAACTTTTGCATCTGCTTTTTGAACTTGAGGAGCAATAGCATCTGTAATGTAAAAAATACTTGTTGATCCATCATTCATAGTAACTGTAGCTTTATAACATTTAAAACCTACAATTTCTTTAGTGTCTTTTTTATCATAAACAATGTCTTTTGCATTATCTAAATTACTTAATCCATTGTTGTTTTTTGAAGCAGCATCACCAGCATCAGTAATTTCATATTTCATACCCATAACTTCAACAGTCATTTTAGAATCTTTTTCATTTCCAACAGGTACAATTGTTTTCATTAACATCATGCCACCCATCATACTCATATCAGTAGCTTGTGTTTTTTCATTAAAATTAACTGTAATTGTACTTTCTCCCATTGCAGCCATTTCTTCTGATGCACCTGGCATTGTCATGCTATAAGTTACAGAACCACTTTTTAATGCATTTTGTGCATTCATTGAAACACCCGCAACTAAAAATAAGGCGAATGCGATTTTAATTATTTTCTTCATTTGTAAGGATTTTATTTTTGTAAATGTATTAAATAAATTTTCTAATGAAAAAAAATAATCAAAATTGTTAATTATAGTGATTAATAAAAAAAATACCGAGCTAAACTCGGTATTGATTTTTAATTCTTTTTGATAAAACTTTCGGAATATTTTTCACCACTATTAGTTTCAATCATTAAAATATAATATCCTTCTGTTAGGTCTGATACACTAAAACTTGAATTGGTAAGTTTGATGTTTTTCACAACCTTTCCTAAAGTTGAAATGATTGATATGTTTTTAATGTTTAATAACTCAATATTTGAAAGCGTTATTATATCAGATGTTGGGTTTGGATAAAGAATAATTTTTGAATTTCCATTGTTTGCCAAACTTAATGGACTAGATCCTTCAATAACTGATAAAGCTTCATTGATATTAGGATTGTTAATAACATCAACTACTCCTGAAGGCCATATAATTACAACTTGTGTTATTTCAGTAGCAGTTCCAATGCCAAAGTGAGCATTCAAAGAACTCATGTATCTAAAACCTTCTCCACTTCTTATATCTCTAATTTGTTTACCAAAAGGGCCATAAATTTCAACTCTAGCTCCAATTCCATTGCGGTTGCTTTGAATTCCTTGCAATGTAATCTTAACCCAATTATTTCCATTTGGTATTGCGTATCTAACGGTAGTTCCGTTTAAGATATCTAAAAAACCGTCGTTGTTTAAGTCTCCAATTGCGCCAACACTAATTGCTGTATAATTTGTAGCTTCAAAAACATTATTCCCTTTGTTAAACATGATTTTGTTACCACCACCTAATACGTCAACTTTTCCATCATTATCAAAATCATAAGCCACGTTATCAATGTTAGTTGAAGTATTGGTGTCCCAACCAGAACCAGCAGTAATATTAGTAAAAGCAGCTGTAGAAGTATCTAAATTATTTCTAAAAAATTTATGTGTACCAGCACTTGCTGTTATTATTACATCCATGTCGTCATCATTGTCAAAATCGGCTACAGCAGATGACCATGTTTGAATAGGTGTTACATTAATTCCCGCTATTGCTGAAATGTCTGTAAATACTCCATTACCATCGTTTCTGTGTAATTCACATGGTGGACCTGAACATTTTGAAATAAACATATCTAAATCACCGTCATTATCAAAATCTGTCCATAAGGATGCATAATTACCACCACTAGGAGTAATTCCTAATGAGTATGCACCAGAAGTACCCGATTGATAATATCCCATATTACCATTCCCATCATTCATATAGTACACATTTGGAGCTACATCATGGCAAGAAAATGCATCAAGATGACCATCATTATTTATGTCAACAAAATTTGTTCTTTGACAGAAAATATAATCTGAAGGATTAACATTAGTGTAAGCTGTACCATTACTATTGGACTTCCAAAAGGTTAAACCACTACCACTTCCTAGTACTAAATCATTGTAACCATCTCTATTATAATCTCCCGCAGCCATACTCCAAGACGGCATATCACTAGTTCCTGAAATTGGGAAATCGGCAACAGTAAATGTTCCTGCTGTAGCTCCTTGAAAGTGAATTCTTAAATTGTTTGCACTAATTCCAACTATATCATCTTTAAAATCTCCATTCATATCAACTACACAAATATTATAACTGCTGTTAATAGTGCCAACGGTTTGATTATTGTATGTAACAGGAATTACAATAGGAGATTCTGTTAGGATAAAACTAAATCCATCAGCACTCCATTTATTATCCCAAACTATATAATATGTTACTCCTGCTGTAACTTCAAATGTTTTAACAGAAAGATTTGAATTTGTATTACTCGAATTACAAGCAATAATACCAGAATTATCATCACTAACTAAACACGTTAAACCAGTTGAGCAATTTCCACTATATACACTAAAATTTGTGTCTTTACAAATATTAACCATTAAATCAGAGGATACTGTTACATTAGCATTAATTGTTGGCGTGTATGAGTACCATTTAGATAAGCTAGAAGAAGAACAAGAGGTAGTGATATTAGTTTGATCTATTGCATTTACAATTGTTGTTCCTGCTGTAATAGGAGTTGCAGCAACACATGGATTATAACCTGCTGGGATTTCGCTGATTTGAAAATTAAAGCCAGTTGCAGACCATCGATTATCCCATACAATATAATATGTTGTACCTGCTATCGCATTAAAAGTTAGTCGAGACAAATACGAGGAGCCAGAAGAACAAGTAACGTTACCTGAGTCATCATCACCACCAATACAAGTTAGTGATGCACATGTTCCTGAGTAAATACGTAATCTAGTATCCAAACAAATGTTTTCAATTAAATCAGATGTTACTGTTACAGAATAGTTTTGTGATGGAGTATAGGCATACCATTCAGCAGCTGTAGCTGATGTGTTAGTTAAATTACATGCTATAACTGGTAATTCAGTTCCATTTATTGTTCCTACAGTGAAAGTTCCTCCTGAAGAAATTGGAATTGCAGTTGCGCAATTGTCCTGAGCAAAAGTCATAATGCTACTTATAACTAAAAGTATTATTAAGTAATTTTTTTTCATATTTATTAGGTTTAGTTTTTTTTTAACGACATTCATCTAATGAATTAATCCATTCTTCAATTATAGCAACTCCTTCAGTATGAATTAAAGTTCTACCATGAAGAGGCATTCTTGAGGCTTCATTAGTTGTGTTAACTCTGTGAAATAACATAGATTTATCAGTTCTTCTTGGAGTTATTAATTTATCTAATTCAGGATCAAAATCTTGCATGTCTTGTGTAGGTACGCAAACCCCCATATTTGTTAAGCCATCTGAAGTTCCAGTGTCACTATATGCAAGTCTTAGTGGTCTGTAATCGCAATGACCTTTTTCTTTATGACAATGTGCACAGTTTATGTCAAAGTAAGAGCGAACTCTTTCACGAATAGGTTTTGAGGAGTCATTATAGTCCACAACTGTATTTGCTTCAGACGGTAATTCAATATTTTCTAAATATCCATTTTGTATCCAGTGCGTTAATTGATTGCTTGAAGTACTTCCGTAGTTGTAATTGAAGTTTAAATTTTGAGGTTTGATTCCAATAGGAGTAAAAACGGTTACTTCTTGACCATCAATTGTTTCTTTTTCTTTATGACAGACAATGCATTGAACTTCCGAAGGTACTCTGTAATTTACCGTTCTTGTTACATTGTTTTCATCGATCCAATTAATGTCTTGATAACTTCCTGCCATATCTAAATAAGCCTCAGTTTGCTCGTCATTCCAAACATATTCAGCAAAAATCCAACCAGAAGATTTACGAATCATAATACGAGTTTCTATTATTTTTCTTGTATTTGCTGGAAGTACATTGTCATAGTAGAAGGTCTTAATTAAAACGGCTCCAACAGGTAAATTAATTATACTACCATCGCCTTGATAAGTACCATGAGTGTTTTTAGGCATCCAAATAAATCTTTTTTTATGTGCATAATCACTAAAAAGAATACTGGCTGGTTCATAAGGAATAACGTCAAGTGAAGGTATTTGATTTTTCATTTCACCTTCAAAGAATTTGTAATCAGATAGTTTTGTATAAGGAACAAGAGTTAAATCAACTGTTACTGGCGAAATAGATGTGTAATCATCATCAGTATCATTAGAACATGCGTAAATAACAGCAATACTGATAATAATAATTAAAAGAGAAAGGTATTTTTTTATCATAATTGTATGTTTATATAAACAAATATAATATTTTTTTAAAATAAATGTGATTTAATTGTTAAATTTCACAATTACGTTGAAATTTTTTAAATTAAGCAAAGCTGATTCACTTGTATGGTCGAACTTTTCTTCTAGAGTCTTTAAATTTTTCTTTTGCTTTATTCGTCTAATTGCATCATAAAACCTACGAACTTCTTCTAAATCAGATAATATAAGTTGTGGAACTTGAACGTTTTGTCCGTTTTCATCTTTAGCTACCATAGTAAAATAACTCGAATTGCAATGTTTTTTAATTCCAGTTTGAATATGTTCCGATGTTACTCTAATTCCCACTACCATAGAGGTATTTCCAACATAATTCACAGAGGCTTTTAAAGTAACCAATTCGCCAACATCTACCGGATTTAAAAAATCAACCGTATCTACAGAAGCGGTAACGCAATAACAACCCGAATACTTAGAAGCACAGTCAAATGCTATTTGGTCCATTAATTTAAGTAAATACCCTCCGTGAATTTTTCCGCTAAAATTAGAGTGAGAAGGTAACATCAATTCGCTCAAGGTTATTTTTGATGCCTCAACAGTATTTGCTATAGTCATATTTATTCAATTTCTTCAGTTGGTTCAGTTTCTGCATTAGCTCTTTTTAATACGGCTTCTGGAAGTGCTTTTTTTGCTTTTGCTCCCATTTTTTTTAGTTTTTCAACGCTAGTAATTAAGTTTCCTTTACCGTCAATTAACTTATTCATGGCGTTACCATATTCAGCTTTGGCTTCGTCCATTTTCTTCCCAATTTTAATCAAATCGGAAACAAAACCTACAAATTTATCATACAAAGCTCCAGCCTGACGCGCAATTTCAATCGCATTTTCTTGTTGCTTTTGGTTCGTCCACATGCTGTCAATTGTACGTAAAGTTGCCAAAAGGGTAGAAGGTGTTACAATCACAATATTCTTTTCGAAAGCTTTATTATACAGACTAGTATCTTGATTTAATGCCACTGCAAAAGCGGATTCAATTGGAATAAATAACAACACAAAATCCGGACTTTCCATGTGATACAAATCGTGGTAATTTTTGCTACTCAACTGCTCCACATGACGATTTATAGAAACAATATGTTCTTTTAAATGTTGATTTTTTACTTCCGAATCTTCTTCGTTGATGTAGCGTTCGTAAGCGGTTAAGGTTACTTTCGAATCGATAATCATTTTCTTGCCATCAGGAAGATTGATGATAACATCGGGGAACACACGATTACCGTCTTCCGTAACGTGACTTTGTTGTACAAAATATTCTCTATCTTTCTCTAATCCCGATTTTTCTAACACGCGTTCTAACACCAATTCACCCCAATTTCCTTGCATTTTGCTGTCGCCTTTTAAAGCTTTGGTTAAATTGATGGTTTCTTTGCTCATTTGTTCGTTCATTTCGCGAAGTCCCAATATTTGTTGGCGTAATGCAGCATGATAATCGATACTTTCTTTATGTGTATCTTCGACTTTCTTTTCAAAAAGTTGGATTTTATCTTGTAAAGGAGACAAAATATTTTTCAAATTCTCCTTATTTTGCTCGGTGAATTTAACCGTTTTTTCTTCTAGAATTTTATTGGCTAAATTTTCAAATTCTTTAGTGAATTTTTCTTGAAGTTGTTCTACTTCTTGCTTTTGCTCTTTATTGCGTTCCAATAAATTATCAAAATCATTTTCTTTTTTAGCTAAATGAATGGCTAAAGATTCTTTTTCTTTTTGAAGATTTTCTTTTTCGGATGAAAGTTGGGAAAGCGATTTTTCAAACTGATTTCTTTCTGTTTGAAATTGTAATTTCAATTGTTCCATTTGACCTAAAAGACCATTAATTCTTTCTTCAAAACTTGATTTTTCGGATTGTGATTTGGCGGTAAAAAGTAACTTTCCAATGAAAATTCCAATGGCAAGTGCAACAATAAAAGTAATTAAAATAAGCATGGATTCTGGCATAAAATGAATTGTAAAATGTAAAAATACGGAATAAATTGAAACCCCAAATTTTAAAAATGTATTTTTGTTTCAAATTTTTACAGATGCATCATCACTTTCTTATTCACAAGCCTTACGGTTATTTATCGCAGTTTATTTACCAATTAAAACGCAAGAAAAAATTGTTGGGTGAATTATACGATTTCCCCGAAAATACTATGGCAATTGGTCGTTTAGACGAAGATTCTGAAGGATTACTTTTGTTAACTACTGACGGCATGATGAGCGAAATTGTACGAAGTAAAAAAGTAGAAAAAGAATATTATGTTCAAGTTGATGGAATTATTACTGAAGAAGCCGTTGAACAATTAAAAAACGGAGTCGAAATCGGCTTGAACGGTAAAAAATACAAAACCAAAAAGTGTAAAGCTTTTAAATTAGAATCTGAACCAAATTTAGGCGAACGCGGAAAAAAGATTCGAGATGAACGTCACGGTCCAACATCTTGGGTTTCGATAACATTAACCGAAGGGAAATTTCGTCAAGTGCGAAAAATGACATCAGCAGTTGGTTTTCCCACGTTGCGATTGGTTCGTGTACGTGTTGGAAACATTCATTTGAATGATTTAAAAGCGGGTGAAGTTATCGAAGTTATCGATTTTGATGTTTAATCTACTTGATTTTAAACTTACCAATCAAAGCATCAAAAGTCAAATGTTCGGTATCAAATAAGGTGTTAAAAATCCCAGTTTGAATTAGATTACAAGGTTGGTCTTGAACAATTTGATTTGGAGTAAACACAATCATTTCATCAGCCATTTGAATTGCCAAATCGATGTCATGCGTAGAGTAGAGGATGGTTTTTCCTGTTTCGTGTGTAAGCTTTTGCAACAATTTCAATAACGTTGCTTTGTGAACCAAATCTAAATGTGTCGTAGGTTCATCCAAAATGATAATCGAAGTATCTTGCGCCAAAGCACGAGCAATCAAAGCAATTTGCAATTGACCATCGCTAATTTCATCGTGTTTTTTGTGGACTAAATGTTGGATTTCTGTAAGCGAAATAGCTTCTTCAATTTTAGTTTTGTCTTCTTCTGATAACGTTCCTAGCCAATTGGTATAAGGTTGTCTTCCTAAAGCAATAATTTCGTAAACGGTTAAGTTACTTGGTGGTAATTTCTCAGTTAAAACGATGCTCAATTCCTGAGCTAAATCAAGCGGTTTGTAACTTTGAAGCGATTTATTTAATAAAGTAATTTCGCCTAATAATGGTGGAATGATTCCAGTTATTGTTTTTAACAAAGTAGATTTTCCGATTCCGTTTTCACCAATTAATGCGATTAATTTGCCTTTTTCTAAACTAAGATTAACGTTTTGAGCAATAATAATCGTTTCCGATTTTGACTTGTAGCCAATCGAAAGATTTTGTGTTTGTATGGTGAAATTTTGTTTGCTCATGGTTAAAATCTTTTCTTATTAACTAACAACCAAATCACCACTGGAGCACCAATTACAGAAGTTATGGCATTAATCGGTAGCGTAATATCATTTCCTGGAACTTGTGCAATCGTATCGCAACAAAGCATTACAATCGCTCCAAGTAACAGCGTACTCCAAAACAACACGAAATGATTACTGGTTTGAAACAATAATTTCGCCATATGCGGAACTGCCAATCCTATAAAAGCAATCGGACCTGCAAAAGCGGTAATACTTCCTGCTAAAATACTGGTGGCAATGATGATTAAAAAACGTGTTTTCTTATAATTGATTCCGATACTTTGCGCATATTTTTCTCCTAAAAGTAATGCGTTCAAAGGTTTGATGACTAGAAAACTAATTCCGATTCCAAAGAAAACAAAAACGGATAAAAGCGAAATTTCATCCCAAGATAAATTCGAAATGCTTCCCATTGACCAAAAGGTGAATTTCTGTAATTTTTCAGCAGAAGTAAAATAAGAAAGCACCGAAACAATAGCACTTGTAAAACTTCCAAACATTAAGCCTACAATAAGAATTGCCATCGTGTCTTTTAGTTTTTTCGATACAAATAAAACGGCCATAAAAACCAATAAACTTCCTAAACTCGATGCTAGAATTAACCCGTAATTCGATAAAAAGAAGGAAGAGATGAAGGTGGGTAAAAATCCTGTTCCTAAAATGACAAACGCTACTCCCAAACTCGCACCTGAACTCAATCCTAAAACATAAGGTCCAGCCAACGGATTTCTAAACAAAGTTTGCATCAACAAGCCGCTCATCGAAAGTCCAATTCCTACTAAAATAGCGGTAATCGCTTTGGGAAAACGAAAATTCCACAGAATAATTTTCCAACTTTCCTTGCTCATTTCTTGCGACAAAAGCCCATTGACTACTTCTTTTAAAGGAATAGCAACCGAACCTAAGCTAATATTTACCAAAAACAAAAACACCATTGCGACAAGCAAGAGGATGAAAAGAAAATTTTGTTTTTTGGTTAATGGCATGAATTGAAATTTTGGCTAAATTACGTTTTTAGAATCTATTTTGGGAACACAGATTAAAGAAATGTGAGAAATTTAAAGAAATCTAATTCGTGTTAATTCGTGAAATTCGTGTTTACATCAGCTTCTCGAAAAAGAACAATTCATAATCGGGTAACATTTCGGGATGTAAAATTTTTACAATGTCTTTTAAAACCAAATCAGGACGATTTTGTGCTAATTCGTAATAAATAACTCCGCCTGTTTTTCCTTTTTTAGTGCTAAACGAATACACGTTTTTATTTTTTACCGCATTAAAGTAAATGTAATTGGGATTGCTTTCTAAAATTTGTTTGATGGAACCAAATTGACCAGGTCCAATCCAAAAATCAGCATCTTTGGCTTTGTCTAAAACACTTTCAAAAGATGAAGCTAAACTTCCGGTTCCTTTGGAATCTTTCCATAGGTAATTTCCGTTGGCTTCTTTTAAAAAATAGGCTGCCCAACTATCGCCTTGTGGTAAAAACCATTGGTCCTCGTAGATAGCGCCAGCAAAAATGGTAGGTTGGGTTTTAGCCTTTTTCGCTAAAGCTAATACGGAATTGTATTCTTTTTCAATTGAGTTGAAGATTTCAGTTGCTTTTTCGTCTAAATCATATAATGCACCAAAGAACTTAATCCATTCCGCTTTTCCCAAAGGCGTTTTTTCGGTCCAATCCCCGTTAAAGATAATTTTTTGACCGTTTTTTTCTAAGTTTTTGTAGGTTTTTAAATCGCCATCCACACTAAAACCAACAATTGCATCAGGTTGGATGTCTAAAATGACTTCGGTGTTCAATCCTTGATTAGAACCTAAATCGCGCACTTTTCCAGCATCAATTAAAGCTCTTGTTTTTTTAGATGAAATATATTCTGTGGTTGGAAAACCAATTAAAGTATTTTCAACACCTAATGATTCTAATGCCGGAATATGTGTTGTTGAGGTTACAATTATTTTCTTAATTGGCACTTCAATCGAATTAAATTGTTGTAAACTATCTGGAATTTTAATTCCTTTTTTGTGAAGAACATAGGTGTAATTATCTTTAGCTTCAGGATATGCATTCGAAACTTTTAAAATAGAAAAACCATCATATTTTTCAATGGAAAATCCTTCTGCATGTTGAATGCTGTTTTCTACAGAAGTAGTAGTATTTAATGAATTTTCAGTTTTTTTACATTGGATAAATCCCAAAAATAAAACGACTAAAACAAAATAGTGACGCATGAAAATGTTTTTTGCAAAAGTAGTTTTTTATTTTTTTGCTACGGATTATAAAGATTAAAAAGGATTATATTTGTGATACTTTGTGAAAAACTTCGTGTAACTTTGTGTAACAAATACGACAGAAAGAGATTAACAAAACCATTAAATTTGCAATAAAAAAAAATGAGAACAGATTCTAACGCTTTCCTTTATGCAGTAGCAACCATTATTTTAGCACATTTTGTAATTGGCTTTATTTGGTTGTGGCGTAAGATGAATAAGAAGAAGTAGATTGTTGTTTCATTGAAGAATGTTTTTTAAAAATTGGATTCTATTAAAATTAATGTAAATTTGCACCCGAATTTTGGTTGTTGTTTCTGAATTTTTCAAAACAACATTAAAAGGGAATCAAGTGATTGATGAACGTTGAATAGTGATTTATGATTTTTGAAGTTATTCTGAAATCTAAAATCATCAATCTAAAATCAAAAATCTTGAGCTGTACCCGCAACTGTAAGCTATAAAGCTTGTTGTTATCTTCAATGCCATTGTTTGCTAAAGCGAACGAGAAGGCCAACAACAAGACGCAAGCCAGGAGACCTGCCATATTCGTTGAGTAACAAACTTTCGGGAAAAAAAGTTTGAGTATGGGTAAATTCTGTGCTTTTCTCCCAAATTATTAATTATTGATGAAGTGATTGGTTGAAACACATAGTCACATAGTATCTAGTTTAATGTAAAGGCTTTTTTAGAAAAATTATTTTTACACATAGCGCTTTGTTATCTATGTTAAATGAAATGCCTTTTTATGTTCTATTTTATCTATGATTCTATGTGTTGAAAAAATTATTTCAGTAAGTTTTTTATTAACCCTAAAATGAACAAAAAGTTTATTGGCTTAAGTGTATTTACACTAGCTACTGCTTTTGCGTATGCTCAAGATTCAGATACGCTAAAAGTGAACAACTTAAAAGAAGTTGTTATTTCGGACACTAAATTTGCGCAAAGCAAAGAAAAATCAGGTAAAATTATTGAAGTCATTACCGCTCAGGACTTAGAAGCTAAAAAAGGTCAAAATTTAGCTAATGTGTTGAGTCAAGTTGCCGGAGTGGAAATCAACGGAAATCAATCGTTTAATGGAAAAAATTTAGGCTATTATATTCGTGGTGGTCGTAATCGTCAAGTAGCGATTTATATTGATGGTGTTCCGGTTTCTGATGCTTCAGGAATTAATATCGAATACGATTTGCGTTTAATTCCAGTAGAACAGATTGAGAAAATTGAAGTAATGAAAGGCGCTTCAAGTACGCTATACGGAACTGGAGCTGCAACTGGAGTTGTCAATATTACTCTGAAAAAATCAGCTAAAAAAGAGATTTCAGGTAATGCATATATCAATATGGGAACGCAAAATACTTCAAATACTTCAAAAACGAGTGCTCAAGATTTCAATCAGGGATTATCGCTAAACGGAACTATCAATAAAGTTTCGTACATGACGACTTTAAACAGTACCGAAACCAAAGGTATGTCGGAAGCCGCTGGTGAAAATTTTGAAGAAGACACGTTTTCGAGAGTGAATGTGTTGCAGAAAATTGGTTTCAAAGCGAATGATAAATTGAGTTTTGAATTTTTCGGAAATTACGATCGTATCAAAAATACATTTGACAATTCGTTTGATGGTTTTATTGCTAATTCAGACGATTTGAATAATAATAGTTTTTCGGAACAATTCAGAATCGGATTTTTACCAAAATACAAATACAATAAAGGAGAATTTGCAATTAACGCAGGAGCTTCAACAATTGATAGAGTTTTAAATATTTCAAATTCTTGGTCGGGAACGATTGATAATTACAATTATTCAGGAAGAAGTGTTTCGATTGATGCTTTCAATAAATACAATTTCAGCAAACAAGTATATTTGGTTTTAGGTGCGCAATATCAATATTTCGATATGACACAAAAAGACGCTTACACCGATGTAGCAAGAGAAGGAGCAAAGTTTAATTTATTAGATCCGTATGCAACGGTTGTATTTAACTCTGAATTTGGTTTGAACATCAACGCAGGAGCTCGTTTCAATACCCATAGCGAATACGGAAATCAAGTAGTGTATAATTTCAATCCGAGTTATTCATTTGAAAATTTACCATTAAAAGTTTTAGCTTCGTACAGTACGGCTTTCATCACGCCAAGTTTATACCAATTATACGGTCCTTATGGAAATTTAGAATTAACTCCAGAAGAGAATACTACGGCAGAATTTGGTTTCGAATCGCAATTATTGAATAAAAAACTTACGATAAATGCGGTTGGTTTTTATAGAGAAGAAGAAAATACGTTTGGATTTTTTACTGATCCAATAACGTTTGCTTCAAATTATATCAACATCGACGGAACTTACAATGCAAAAGGAGTAGAAACAAGCGTTCGTTATACCTTATCAGAACGTTTTAACATTGGAGGAAATTATACATTTACTCAAGTGGAACAACAATTAAACCGTTTGATTCCAAAACACAAAGGAAATGTCGATTTGAATTACAAATTTAAAAGAGGAAATTTCGGAATTAATTATCAATATGTAGATCAAAGAAGTGACGCCTATTATGATTCTAATATTTGGGCAACGCAAGCTGTTAATTTAGCTGCTTATCAGTTGGTTAATTCTACTATTTCGTATGATTTATTACCAAATCGTTTACGAATTTTTGGAGCCGTAACCAACATACTAAATGAGGATTTCCAAGAAGTGATTGGTTATAATACCAGAGGAAGAAATTATAAATTAGGTTTGAATTTTCTGTTTTAAATAAAGTTAATTATTTGATTTTAAAAGGTTTTGATGTTTTTTTATCAAAACCTTTTTTCTTTTTGTAACAAAATTAAATTACATTCGTCTTCATTATAAACCAACCAATTACTATGAACCAAAACGAGTTTGTACAAATAATCACTCCTTTTAAGGATAAGTTATTTCGTTTAGCGAAACGAATGCTCGTGAGTACAGAGGAAGCGGAAGATGCTACTCAGGAAGTTTTGGTAAGGTTGTGGAATAAAAACAGTTCTTTGGAACAATATAATAGTGTAGAAGCTTTAGCGATGACGATGACTAAGAATTATTGTTTGGATCAACTCAAAAGCAAAAGAGCTACGAATTTGCAAATTGTACATAACAATTATCAAGACAAGCAAGCGAGTGTTGAAACACAAATAGAGCATCAAAATACGTTGCAATGGGCAGAAAAGTTAATGAACGATTTACCCGAACAACAACGATTGATATTACAACTAAGAGAAATTGAAGAGTACGAATTTTCGGAAATTGCTCAAGTATTAGAAATGAATGAAACAGCGGTTCGAGTAGCTTTATCAAGAGCACGAAAAATCTTAAGAGAACAAATTGAAAAAACACATAATTATGGAACTCAAGTTAGTTGAACAATTATTGGAAAAATACTTTCAAGGAGAAACTACAATAGCTGAAGAAAAACAATTAAAGGCCTATTTTTCTTCTAACGATGTTGCGCAGCATTTGGCAAAATATCAATCGCTATTTGGTTATTTTGAAACACAAAAAGGAACGCAATTCAAGCAAAAACTTCCATTACAACCTAGAAAACAAAATACTGTAAAATGGATAGGTATTGCAGCAAGTTTTGTTGTACTTTTTGGATTAGCAACTTTCTATTTTTATCCATCCGAACCTAAGAAAGAAGATTTAGGAACGTATGATAATCCAGAAGAAGCTTTTATTGCTACACAAAAAGCTTTGTTAATGGTTTCAGAACAAGTAAACGTTGGCATGGAAAGTGTAGCTTATTTAAATGAATACGAAAAAACAAAAAAAACAATTTTTAAATAATAAGAAAAATGAAAAATTTAGTAGTAGTTATAGCGTTTTTAATGGCATCAACAGTATCTTTTGCACAAGGAGCTTTTGATAAATTTGAAGATAAAGAAGAAATAACATCGGTTATTGTAAATAAGAAGATGTTTGAAATGATGAGTAAAGTTAAAGTGGATGCAAAAGATAAAGAAATGCAACAATACATGAACTTGCTTAAAAAATTAGAAAATTTAAAAGTTTTTACAACTAGCAATACAAAACTTGCTGCAGAAATGAAAGCAACTGTGAATAGTTATTTGAAATCAAATCCGCTTGAGGAATTAATGCGTGTTAACAATGATGGTAAAACAGTAAAAATTTATGTAAAATCAGGCGCTAACGAAAACATAGTAAGAGAACTTTTAATGTTTGTTGAAGGTTCTAATATGAAAGATGCAGGAACAGTGGTTTTATCATTAACAGGAAACTTTAGCCTAGATGAAATTTCTATGTTAACCGAAAAAATGAATTTGCCTGGTGGTGACGATTTGAAAAAAGCTTCTAAAAAATAAACCATGAAAAAGTTTCTGTTACTTGTTTCAAGTGTGTTTTTACTTTGGAGTTGTGAAGATAAGCCAACGCTTCAAAAGTATTTTGTAAAGAATACGGAATCACCTAAGTTTATTACAATAGATTTAGCTTCTAATATTATTAAAACAGATAAAGTTACTTTGTCTGAAACTGAGAAAGCGGCATTAGAATCTTTCGATAAAATGAACATTCTAGCCTTCAGAGCTGATTCAACTGATATTACTGGATATGATAAAGAAATTAAAGAGGTAAAAGCTATTTTGAAGGATGAAAGCTATCAACAATTAATGAAAGTAGGTTCTGGAAATGATGGAGCAGCTATTTATTTCGTTGGAAATGATGACGAACATATTGAAGAGTTTGTAGTTTTAGCTGGAAAGAAAGAAAATGGTTTTTCAGTAGTTCGTGTTTTAGGAAACGATATGAATCCAACACACATAATGAATATGTTGAGTTTACTTCAAAAATCACAAGTCGATATGGAGCAACTGAAACCTTTACAACAACTTATGAAATAAAAAAAATCCCGCATTTGCGGGAATTTTTAGTTTTTGAAGTATTTCAAAGGAACGATTAACATTCCAAAACATTCTCCATGTTCTTTTCCTATATGTTTGTGATGCATTTTGTGAGCGCGTCTAACAGCTTTAGCATAACGATTGTTTGCATTTCTAAACAATTTAAATCGTTGGTGAATAAAAATGTCATGCACTAAGAAATAAGCCAATCCGTAAGCGAAAATTCCTAATCCAATTGCTAATCCTATTTCTAAGATATTGTGTTGCCACAATAAAAAACAGCCAATACTCACCACAGCATAAAAAATAAAGAAAGCATCATTACGTTCAAACCATGAATCATGATCCTTTTTGTGATGATCGGCATGTAAACTCCATAAAAAACCATGCATGATGTATTTATGACTGAACCAAGCCATGAATTCCATGAAGAAAAAGGTTGTAAAAAATACTAAAACGTGTAACCACATACTATTAGTTTTAAATTATATTTAATCGGTATTTGACGTAACATCTCGCTAATAATTCTACTTTTTGATAATCAGAAACTCGTATACGCGTATTTTTGATTTCTAAAGAAGGTGTTTTTTGAAGTTTTTTTAATAATTTTTTATAATATCTATAAGCCGTATAAACTCCAAATTTAGCTTCTAAAGGTAAGTTTTTAATTCCTTCATAAGCAGCTTCAAAATCACTTTCAATATCAGCAATGATTTCTTGTTTTGATTTTTCATCTAAATGATTCAAATCGGTATTAGGGAAATAAGTTCTACTTAATTCTTCAAAATCTGCTTTTAAATCGCGTAAGAAATTCACTTTTTGAAAAGCCGAACCTAAACGCATAGCTGAATCTTTTAATTCATTGTACTTTTCTTCATTTCCGTTTACGAAAACTTTCAAGCACATTAATCCCACAACATCAGCTGAACCATAAATATATTCTTGATATTCTTCTGTTGTTTTGTATTCACTTTTGCTTAAATCTAATTTCATACTTTTCATAAAAGCATCAATCATTTCTTGTGGAATATTATATTTATTCACAGTATGTTGAAATGAATTTAAAATTGGATTTAAACTAATTCTTTGAGATAGTGCTAAACTTAATTCATTTTCAAACTGAGAAAACAAAGCTTCTTTATCGTAATCGTGAAAAGTATCTACAATTTCATCCGCAAAGCGAACAAAACCATAAATATTATAGATGTCTTGTCGGATACTAGGAGCCAACATTTTTACAGCAGATGAAAATGACGTGCTGTACGCTTTCGTAACTTTTACGCTACAATCAAATGAAACGTTATCAAAAATGGACTTCATACTATTGATACTTTTTTATTAAATCGGCAACTAATTTTCCTGAAATTAAGGACGGTGGAACCCCTGGTCCTGGCACGGTTAACTGTCCAGTAAAATACAAATTTTGCACTTTTTTACTTTTCAATTTAGGTCTTAAAAAAGCAGTTTGCAATAAGGTATTCGCCATACCATACGCATTCCCTTTGTACGAATTATAATCTTTAACAAAATCATTTACACAAAATGATTCTTTAAAGATAATATTATTTTTCACACTTTGATTAGTTAGTTGTTCTAATCGTGTTATTATTTTTTCAAAATATAATTCTCTTAACTCGTTTGTGTCCTCCAGTCCTGGTGCTAACGGAATTAAAAAAATGCCTGCTTCATTTCCTTTCGGAGCTGAGTTTTCATCGGTTTTAGATGGAAAACTTGCGTAAAATAAAGGTTCTTCTGGCCATTTTGGATTATCATAAATAGCTTCAGCATGAATATCAAAGTCAACATCAAAGAATAAAGAATGATGTTCTACGTTTTCAATTTTCTTATCAAAACCAACATAAAATAGGAGTGAAGAAGGTGCAAATGTTTTGTTTTCCCAATATTTCTCAGAATACTGACGGTATTTCTCATCTAATAAAGTTTCAGAATGATGATAATCTGCTCCACTTAGAATTACATCAGCTGTGATAATTTTATCGTTCACTAATAATCCAGTTGCTTTTCCATTAGTAACATCAATTTTCTGAACATTAGCATTGGTTTCGATTTTAACACCTAATTCTTTCGCCAATGTTTCCATAGCTAAAATTACCGAATACATTCCGTTTTTTGGATGCCAAGTTCCCAAACCAAAGTCGGCGAAGTTCATGAAATTATAAAATGAAGGCGTATCGCTTGGTTTAGCTCCTAAAAACAGAACCGGAAACTCTAAAATTTGAACTAATTTCATGTTTTTGAATCGTTTTCGAACATCTTTTTTAATGTTACTGAAAAATTGATTCACTTTTTTGGCTGTTTCTAAAGTAATTAACTCCAAAGGCGATTCTCCTGGACGATATACCAAATCTTTAATAGCGATATCATAATTGCTTTTAGCTTCTGCCATGAATTGCTCTAATTGCTTACCGCTTCCTTTTTCAATAGATTCGAAAGTTTTTACAATTTCTGGTAAGTTATCGGCAATTGTGACAAAATCTAAATGTCCAAAATAGACTTGATACGCTGGAGAAAGTTTTATCAACTCATAATAATCGGAAGGTTTTTTACCAAAGTCAGCAAAGAAACGCTCGAATACATCGGGCATCCAATACCATGTTGGGCCAATATCGAAAGTAAAGCCTTCCTTTTTAAGTTGACGTGCTCTTCCTCCTATGGTGCTATTTTTTTCGTAAACAGTTACATCGTTACCTTGTTTTGCTAAATAGCAAGCTGCAGCTAACGAAGAAAATCCTGAACCGATTATGGCGATATTTTTACTCACTTGTTTTTATTTTGTTTAACAAAAATAGTAAAAAAGTTAAACAAAACAAATCTTTTTACAAAGTATTTGAAAGTTCTTCTATACTATTAAATATATGTACGTTATTTTTGATGACT
>JACCDV010794874.1_pt1 | contig 27406 bp, 29 predicted proteins | sample 7446131 | NCBI WGS metagenome assembly JACCDV01 (sample SAMN15323448, study PRJNA562643) | freshwater metagenome | isolation source: river surface water | place: USA:Blue River Watershed | collected 2017-08-17 | reverse complement strand
TCTTACTGTTAATAACACTTCTACTCTAAATGGCAACACCACTATCGACGGTACTGCAACTATTTCTGGTACTTCTACTCTTGCTGGTGCTTTAACTGTTAACAGTACATCTAGTCTAAACGGTGATACTACTGTTGATGGCTTCATCACTTCGTCTGGTGTTCTTACTGTTAACAATACTTCTACCTTGAACGGTAATACTACTATCGACGGTACTGTCACTTCGTCTGGTGTCCTTACTGTTAACAACACCTCTACTCTGAATGGCAATACCACTATCGATGGTACAGCAATTGTTACTGACAATGGAACGATCTATGGTGTTCTTGCTGTTAATAATGGAGCGACTTTCAATGAAAACTCTCACGACGTCGACTTCAGAGTCGAAAGCGACGACAACGCAGACATGTTATTCGTAGATGCTAGTGCTAACAGCGTTGGTATCGGCACAGATTCTCCTAATGCAACTTTAGATGTTAATGGTACAGCAGCAATCGCTGGAGCAACCACGATTTCTGGCTCACTCACTTTGGCTGTAGTTTCGAAGACAGCGGACTACACCGCAACGGCAAACGATTACACAATCCTTGTCGATGCTTCAGGAGCTGCTCGTACCATCACTTTACCTGATGCTGCTGGTCTCAACGGTAGAACTTACATTATCAAGAAAACTGATAACTCAGTTAATAGTGTAACCGTGGACGGCGACGGTGCTGATACTATCGACGGTGCAGCAACATACATACTCAATGCACAATATGCAACACTAACTATCCAAGCGTACAACGGTAACTGGTACGTCTTGTAAAGAGTCGGGGATGTTCATTCCCCTCTGCCGCCCCTGGGAGCACATGCTCAGGGGCATTTTTTTTGGCGTGATAATATATCATACGTAATGAAAATTCACGATTACGCATTCCTGGGCAAGGATTTTGTTAAATTCGAAGACGCCAAAATTAGTGTTATGACTCATGCTTTCATGTATGGCACGGCCGTGTTTGAAGGTATACGCGCCTACTGGAACCCAGAGAAAAAGAAACTCTATGCTCTACTAGTAAGACCACACTTAGAGCGCATCGTGCGTAGCTGTAAAATCATGCGTATCAACCCTTATTACTCTGTCGATGAAATGGAGAAAATAGTGCTTGAGTTACTTAAACGTAATAAACCACAATGCGACGCATATATAAGACCATCTTGGTTCAAATCTACATTAAGGATAGGGCCTGTCTTGGTGACGCCTAATGACGATGAGGATTCTTTCGTGGTTAGCTCTATAGATCTTGGTGACTATGTTGATACTGAGAAAGGTCTATCTGTGATGATCTCTAGCTGGCGCAGACTTTCCGATAATGCTATTCCTGCACGCGCCAAGATCAATGGTAGCTACGTCAATACTGCCCTTTCTAAAACTAATGCTTATCTAGCTGGTTTTGATGATGCCATATTTCTAACTGAAGAGGGTCACGTATCTGAGGGCTCAGCGATGAACCTATTTATAGTTCGTGATGGCAAACTAATTACTAGTGCTATTACAGACAATATTCTGGAAGGTATTACTCGTAGTCTAATTATGCGCATAGCAAAAGAAGACCACAATATAGAAGTAGAGACTCGTGAGATAGACCGCACTGAGCTATATGTAGCTGATGAAGCCTTCTTTGTTGGCACAGGAGCACAAATAGCACCAATAGCTAAGATTGATAACTATTTGGTTGGCGATGGCAAACCTGGTTCTATCTGTAAAAAACTACAAAAATCATATAACGATATTTGCCGTGGTAATAATCCTAAATATGCTTACGCATTAACTGAGATTAGTTACTAACACCATACCTAGATAACTCATAACTTCGAATAAAATTATTTATAGATTCATTCTCTGTATATTTTGGTTGAATTTTCTTCGCCAAAATATATGCTTCATATAACCTGCCAGAAAGATATAGTGAATTAAAGTGTTGAACTTGCAAATCCAACATATTCGGATTCAAAGCTGCATATTTCTCAGCATATTCATGAAATTTACTACTATTCAGCGAAAAAGCAAGTCTGACTAACTGCCTAGCTAAATAAGGATTGTTCTGTGCTTCTTTATCCATTAAAGTAAACAAATCATTAGTGGTTGGGTTTTTAGCACCTAGCATTGTCACTAAACTTTCATTTATTTGAAAATGTTCCGGATAATAAGAATGACCTAATTTAAACACTTTAAACGCATTCTCAGCATCATTTGTAAATGTGAACTTCTTACCAAGAATATAAAGCCCAGAAGCGATGCTTTTATTAGCAATATAACCATATCGATCTAGCAAATGATTTTGCTTAGCTTGATCTTGCACACGTTTCAATGTTTCAGCTTTATCTAAATTATTAACTATAATAAAATCATCAAAATCCTTCCTTAGTTGAATCCATTTCTTAGGATCTGGCTTAAAAGTCTCAGTACCATGATGAGAGTAGTAATCTAGGAGAGGTGCTCGCCAAAGCTGCTGAGAGCCCAGATCATGACTACTATTCTTCAAAGTTGCAGTCCATAATTTCTCACCGTTTTGCCAGTCTTGGTTGCGAATTATCGATCTAATACTAAAAGCTAAAACTACGATAGCAACCAAACTAATAAATATCTTATTCTTGCGAGCTGAAAGCTGCTGAGCTCTATAAAAATATTTATCAACTAAAGCCACAATAGCAACGGTTAAAGCAAGAGTAAAAATATAACAATATCTCTCACGCGCTAAAACATATAAAGGGATAATATTAAGTACCATTCCTAGACTAAATGCCGTAATCAACAAGGAATAAGCTATCAAATACTCCTTAGCGCGTGCAAAATAAACAATCGCAACTATAAACAATAATGAAACAGCCAGGCTCAACAAATGATATGGCATAAAAGCATCACTCAACATCACCTGATGATGCTGATCCACCGTTAAAACAGCAGGGTAGAAATATAATTTAAGGTAATGAAAAAATATCTCAGGCGCTAAGACAAAGACTCGCTCATAAATTTCGCTAAAACCAGCAGTCCAAGCATGCGACTCAGATAGTACAGATCCGCGCAACTGAAAATACAGAAAAACCGAAAGCCAAGCCGCTAAAACCTTGATCCAATCTATAGTTCGCCCGAAAGCTTGCTTCTCATAGAAAAAGTATAAAGTCAAACAAGGAGCTGCAATAATTGCCATCTCAGAACCAAGATATGCAATCAAAAAGCATAAAGTAGTCAATGCGATTAAAAACCAATTCCTAGACTTAGAATAGATGTTGATCAGAAATGCTGTAAGTCCGAAGAAAGTCGCCCAAAGAAATCCCACACCAGAAGTGAGCATATTAATCGCTTCATTATGTAGTGGATGCACAGTCCAAATCAGTGAGCTTATGAAAGCCAATGGCAATCGGTCATTAAAGACCCTAAGTAATATAAAAAACACTAATACACTATTAAGCAGATGAAACAAGTAATTAAAGAAAATATGGAAATATATAGCATTTGCGCCCCAAAGGCTATAACCCAATGCTGAACCAATCCACTCTAAGGGTCTATAGATAAAGCTTGGTTGATTACTCCAAGCACCATTTTGACTAATAGAAGGGTGTTTAAGATAGAATTCAGCTGCCTTAATTACACCATTATGGACTTTGCCTTTGGTTACTATTAAAGCTATATCATCATAACCACTAAATTCACTGGTAATAGAATTAAACCAGGTAAGTCCAGAAACTACTATTAGAGCTATGATCGCCGCCTTCTTTGTGAGTAGTTTAGCCCATGACATAATAAATAATTATAATGCCAAATGAGTTATCTAAACATCTAATCAAAAAACTCAAAGCCAAGCTTAGTCCGGAGCAAGTCCTAGACTCAGTAACTGACAAACGACTCTATGACACAGATGCTACTTCACTTTTTAAAAATCAAGCTCTAGCAATTACTCTACCTAATAACGCAGAAGAAGTAGCCTCAATAATCCAAATCATCAATCAAAGCAGAACTCAGGGTTACCATGAATTAAATTTCGTTGCCCGTGGTGCTGGCACTGGGCTTAGTGGTGGTGCTATTGGTAATGCTCATTCTATAATCATCTCACTAGCTCGTTTAACTAAAATCCTAGAGATCAACCTAGAAAACAAAACTGCTCTTATTGAAACCGGCGTTATTAACGCTGATCTCACAAGAAATCTATTAGGGCTACACTTCGCACCTGATCCTTCTAGCCAAAATGCTTGCACTATCGGTGGTAATATCGCTGAAAACGCAGGTGGAATTCATTGTTATAAATATGGCGTCACAAGCGAGCATATATTAGGACTAGAAGTTGTTTTAGCTGATGGCAATATTACCCAGCTAGGTGGACCCTTAACTAAACAACGCAACATAGATCTAGCTAAATTATTTACTGGCTCTGAAGGTACTTTTGGTATCGCCACTAAAGCTCTAGTTAAATTAACGCCAATTCCAGAATCATTTATCACTATGCAATTAAGCTTCGACTCTGTTGAAGCAGCCGCTGAGCTCACTAAAAGCATTATTGCTAGTGGTTTTAAACCGGCAGCCTTAGAACTAATAGATAAAGTTGCAATAGCCGCGGTGAATAAAGCCTATAACCTTAATATCGATCCAGCAGTTAACGCTATTTTACTAATAGAACTAGATGGTGATGCTGATGAAGTCATACTAGAAGCAAGTAAAATCAAAAAACTAATTAATCAACATCATATACTTAACTACGAAGAAACCCAAGACCCTAAACGCAAACAAGAACTTTGGAAAGTACGTAAAGGTGTTGCTGCTGCTTTCGGGCAGATCGCACCATACTGGTATCTTTATGATGCTGTAGTACCACGCTCAAAGATTCCTGAAGCACTAAAACAAATTCAAGCCATAGCTGACAAACACAGACTTCTACAAGCAGGGGTGGCACATGCTGCCGATGGTAACTTACATCCTAATTTTCTCTATGACCCAGATAAAGATCCAACTGTAATCGAGCGTATTTTTAAAGCTAGCCATGAAATCATGGAACTCTGCATAGATCTTGGCGGCACTCTGTCTGGCGAACATGGTATTGGACTAGAAAAACGCGAGTACATGAATTATTTATGGAGCCAAGAAGATATGGCAGCCATGCTAAAAGTACGTCACGCTTTTGATCCAGAACATATTGCTAATCCTGATAAATTATTCCCTATACGCATTTGTAAAGAAAATCTGGGACACTGTGAGGAGGCTATTAGATGATAGAGCTTGCTCAAGATGATTTCACAGTTAAAGTATCAGGCTCAACAACACTATTAGAGCTAGATACGGAGCTTGCTCGCTACGGACAAATTAGCACCTTAAATGGACCAGCTAATTACAGTATCAAACAAATATTATCAGAAAACTGGGGCTTCAAAAACCATCAAGCAGTACTTGGCCTAAGCATGGAACATCATGGCATCCAGACTAAATGTGGCGGACAAGTAATCAAAAACGTCTCAGGTTATGACCTTGCCAAACTATATATAGGTAGTAGAGGCGCCTATGGAGAGATTACTAGTGCTTGTTTGCGCACAGAAAAACTAGCCACCGAATCTATTAATTACCAAATCCCTGAAGCTTTATGGGAACTAGATCTTAGTCATTGGCAAAACTGCTCAGTAGAAATCTCTTCATCAAGCAAAATCATTCTCTGGGGTGATGCAGATTTACTAGAACTACGCGCCACTAAACTTGAAAAACAAATCTCAAATTACAATAAAGAAAAATCTCGATATCAAAAACAATATTTAAACACTAAAACTAGAATAGAAATTAATACAACAGCATCGTCACTAAAAGATATTTTTTCATCATTGCGAGCCGAAGGCGAAGCAATCCCTTCACTCATAGCCCTACCCCTAAATTCAGCAATCTATATCTATACTGAAAACCCCGCAACAATATTAGAAAAAACCAAAAAACTAAATAACTTATTCTCAGCAATTATTTACCCCATCAACCTAGAAAACCAGCGATTAGAACAATATTATAATGCCACAAAGCCAGATGAAGAAAGGATTCTAGAGAAACTCTATGCACAGTTCAATTGAAGAAAAACTAGATCAACTCAAAGCCTGCGTACATTGCGGCATGTGCTTGCCTGCTTGTCCTACTTATCTCACTACAGGTAACGAGGGGCATTCACCACGAGGTCGACTATATTTAATTAGAGATTTCGTCGAATCATCATTGCGAGATGAAGGCGAAGCAATCCCCTCACACGTCATTGCGAGCGAAGCGAAGCAATCCCCCAATGACAGCGAAACTATCAACTACCTCGACGCCTGCCTAGAATGCAGGGCTTGTGAGACTGTTTGCCCTAGTGGTGTTGAGTATGCAAGCATTCTAGACTATGCTCGCAACCAAGCAAAACTAACTATGCACAATAAGGGCTTTATAGCTTTTATACGACAAATAAGTTTTAAATATCTTTTGCCTAATCGCTACTTACTTAATGCTAATCGCATCATTTTAAGAATAATCAACTGTCTGAAAATCAACAAGCTCTTAAGTTTCATTTCTACTTTCAAACTCAGTCCTAGACTAGAACAGCCTTACCAACAAATCCAAACTAATCATACTTACTCTGCAAACTATCCTCAAGCGACAACCATATCGCTACCTCTGGGTTGTGTTATGGATACTCTTTATAATCATGTTCACTGGGACACTATTAAAGTACTCAATGCCTTCGGTTATAACGTTTATATACCAGAAACTCACTGCTGCGGAGCACTCGCTGGTCATAGTGGTGAACACGGCATCGGAGCCAAACAAACTCAAGCAACACTGGAAAAATTGTCACAACACCCATACCCTGTGGTTTTTAATTCAGCAGGGTGTGGCGCTCACCTGAAACAATCTACGCAAGAATGTCATTCTGAGCGCAGCGAAGAATCCTCTACACCACGAATCCTCGACTTCATCGAACTAATCCAAAACGCCCCAGTCAAAATACAAGACTTCGCCAAACAACTTAAAAACGATAAATCCATCAGCGCCACTTACCACCCTGCCTGCCACCTCAATCACGCTCAAGGAATCCGCACAGAATATCAAGAACTGCTTAAATTAATTCCTAATCTCACTCTAATCCCGCTAGCAGAAGCTGATGTTTGCTGTGGTTCTGCTGGTTTCTATAATCTTATCCATCCTCAAATGGCTGATGCTATCGGTGCCCGTAAAGCTGGGAATATTAAGAATAGTAAGGCTGAGATTCTCGTTACCGCTAACCCTGGTTGCATCTCACAAATCCAAGCACATATGCCCGATCAAAAAATCCTGCATCCTATCAGCCTTATCGCTCAATGCCTCAATGATTAATCGAATAGATATTTCTCAGGAACTAACAGCCGCTAATCTAGCGATTATCTACGAGCAAGCTACTAATACTTTTGGCACTATAGCTAACGAAAGACATCCCGATTTATCTAACAGCCAGTTCGATGAAGCAACATTAGAATTAGCAAAAAAATTATTCGTACTCAAGGATAATAAAATTATCCCACGCCAAACTGGTCTAAAAACAGCTCTTAATCACTATAGAGAAAATCTCGCACAAAAACAGCCGCTACTATATAGTATTTGTAACAATGCCGCTCAAAAACTACTACAAGTAAAGCCTTATCACAAAGCACCTCGAATCATTATTTGCATTCCTGTTTACGAGACTGAAACCAGAATCAATAATTTAATAAAAGCCATTAGTCAGCAAGCTACTGCTAAAGAAGATATAAGTGTTTATCTCTTCCTTAATGGACCCAACCTAGAAGTACAAGAACAAAGAATCCGTGAACTAAGTCCTGATCAAGAACTAGATCTTAGAATCATTCAATGCCAAATACCTGCTGGTAACTGGTACTGGGGGCTTAAAAGCATCGCTATCACTACTGCCATGCTTTCCCTTAACCATAGTGACCAAGACATTACTTTATGCTTTATGGATGCTGATATTACGGGCTTCCCTCATCAAGATTTTCTCAACGAAAGAGCAGAGAAAATCGATCGTGGCATGCTTATCGATGGAGGGTCTTATAAATCTGATCCTTACTTACTTAAAGAAATTAATATCAATGCTGGGCTAATTATCGAAATCGAGCAAAACAATAATATAATCAAACAAAATTTAGGCGCAGATTTCAATTCAGCTTTAAATTTCAATCCAGATCAAGCTCCACTACAGTACTTATTATTAGGTGGTAATAGTGCTTGCTCACTAATTCTTCTAGCACTCGCTGGTGGCATGCCTGTTCATGCACGATACTTTGAAGATGTGGCACTATCTAGCAGAACTAGAGCTCTGCTCAATAAAGTTTTCGGTAAACTTCGTTTAGCCGACCTTATCAGCATGGGTTTAGGACCCTCTCGCCAAGAAGCTCAGAGTAATTATGTACTCACTGATGGCGGCGAAGCCATGCGCGCTTTACAGCTTAACTATCCACTCGCTAACGCCTTTATGGCTCACGATCCTAAGTTCAAAAGTCCCATACTTAACCAAATCGACTGGACTCAACCTAATACTATTAACCTTAAACGTATCCATGAAGAAATTAAAGATATGGTCGAAAGATTTTTCAATCAATGCAATAAACAAGCTAAAAGTTGGAATCCAGCCTTAGAAGCAGCTTTCACTAAATACCTCAATCAACTAGAAACTAAAGTGAACGAGATACTAAAGCCTAATACTATTAAATTCACTATAAGCAACCCAGAGACAATAGAGATTTTGCTTAATGATGAAAAGCTAGTTGCACAGCATAAAGCCAAAAAACCCGTAAGTCCTTAACCTTAGCTTAACCAAAAATCCAAAACTCCCTGCTTTATATAACAATGACTTTAAAAGTCAATCCAACAACCATAGCAACAGAAGTTATATCTCAAGCTCAGCCAAGCCATGAGCCCGTAACTCAGCGTCAGGCCAGTACTGAATCTAGTACTACTATTAATCCTGCACCACATCTAAGAGCAACTGTAGCTGCTAGGTTAATGCCCTTAATTCCTCATATAAATATTTCGTCTCAAACAACAGTAGAAAATATAACCAAGATTTGTAGTGAAGCAGAAACTGCTTGGGGTGCTATTAAAAATCAAAACTTCCCTCAATTAGCTCCGCTCAATGCAGATTTAGACTTAACGAGAAAATTACTAGTAACAGATGATGAAGGTAAATTCAAACCACGCAATACCGGATTATTTGCTGCCTTAAGACATTTTTCTGATACTCTTAAAGCAAGCCAAGCAACTTTGTTTAAAGCCTGCGACCAAGCCGCTGATGAATTATTAAAACAAAGACCTTTTGCCACAATTCCTCAGCAGGTTTATTGCATCGCTGCACATCAAAGCGAAGAACACTTAGTGAATTTAATTGACCGTATTGCTGGGCAAAGCATTACTAAGCATAATGCCAGTGTATTTATTTTCCTCAATGGTGATAATCCAGCTCAGAAACTAGAAGAACTGAAAGAAAAAGCTAAACAACATCCAAATCTCGACTTAAGAATTATTAGCGCAAGTATTCCTAAAGGCTCTTGGCGTATGGGTTTAAAAAGTCTGGGGACTAATATTGCCATGCTTACTCTAAGCAAAGCTCTTCAAGGCAAGGAACATGCTGATATAACTCTAGCCTTCGGTGATGCAGATATTCTAAGATATTCAAGCCCAGACCATTTAATGAATCAAATACAACAAATCTCAAGTGGTGGTCTAATTCACGAAGGACCCTATAAAGATGATTTTCCTTCATTGTTTTTAAGTCACATTAATATCGGCATCGCTGGTATGTTTTGGAAGGCTCTGGGTGCTGTTTGCGATTCTCAACCCCAAATAAAAAAAGATGAAGTATCTAAGCATCCACCTTCTTATGTTCTAGTCGGTGGTAATAGTGCTTGCTCGATGATCCTTGCCGCTTTAACTGGTGGTGTTCCAGCTCATCCTTTGTATTTTGAAGATGTTGCCATTGGTAACGCTACTAAAGAGCTGCTTAAAGGTTCTCATCAAATTGAAACTCATCAACAATTTATTGATAGAGGCGCAGGACCCTCAGTAGAAGCAGCAACAGCTAACTATATTGTGACTGACGGTGGTGCTTTAATTCGCACCATGCAAAGAAACTTACCAGTAACGCAAGCTTTTGGCAGCCATGATCCAAAGCTAAACGGCAAATTAACACCACTAGATTTTAATGAACAAACTGTACTAAACGAACAACGTTTAGTTGAAGATGTCGCTGCCATGCTTGAACAACAATTGGTCAGAACATCAATTAGCCAAATTACTGATCACAAGGCTCTATGGGGAAAAGAAGCTGAACAAAAGCTAACTGCCTTCCTTGAAAAATATTGCCAAGAACTACATAAAACCTGCTCAGAGATTCAATCAAAATTAGGTCTAAATCTTGAAGTTAAAATTTATTACAGAGAAATTAATGATTCTAATACCACCCCTGTAATAAAAGTTGAAATCAACAGTAAAACAGCTGAAACTAATATTCAAGCACAAACTCCCGAATTAGAAAAAATGCTTGCAGCTAAGGCTTCACAGCATCCCAGCGCAACTCATTAAAAATATATACTGCCTTACGTAAATTTAAAAGTATTGAACGTGTATGCTGCCCCTCTTTAATAAGTTCTAAGGCTTGTTTCAACTTAGCCCAAACCAAATCAACGGCTTTCTTAAAAGTACCATCAGGTAAATTTTTATTACGAATCATGGCTATTCTATCCAAAAAAAGAAAAAATTTTGCATCATTGTTGCCATCATTTGCAGAATAATGAAATACTTTCAATAAATCATGACCTGACATACCTTGAACTTCTTTAATCGTTTTAACCATATCTGGAATAAAAGATTCGCAAACGTTCTTGGGGAATGTTACTGAAGGCGGGTTTCGACCTACTACAGAATCAGGTCCCTCAAACAAAGGCACACCAGAATCATCTTGCTTGAGTAAGTAATTCAAAAATTTATCTAAGATAGAGCGATCGGTACGATTAGCAGGATCACTATATAAGACCGGATCAAGCTTTTCGAGATGACTACAAAATTGAGCTAATTTAGGATAACTACTTATATTCATATCTCCCCCGAGAATATATTATTGAAACGCCCTCACTATCTTAGCAATATTCCCCGCCCCAGTAATCAACAATAAATCACCATCTTGCAAAACCGCATCAATACCAGGTTTAAGAGCAGCGACCATATCTTTATAGTTGCCCTGAATATCAAGCGAAGCAGCAGCCGGCGCCAAATATCTAACATTCTCCCGTCCTACTTCGGCTACGAGCCGTTCGCTACAAACGCCCTCTATATGTTTACTACGCGCGACATAAATATCTGCGACCAGTAGTAAATGCTCAGCGGGAAATTCTCGCATCACCCGCACAAAATCCCGCCATAGTTGTTTAGTGCGCTCTGGGTGATGCGGCTGATAAACCATAACTAATCGTTTAGGCTTCATCGCTAAAGCTCCATGCATCAGCGCTGATAATTCGGTAGGATGATGCGCATAGTCATCATAAATACGCACATGATGTATGCCATATGAAGCATTAATCAATTCGAACCTACGCTTAATTCCTTTAAAACTAGCTAAAGCCTTAAGAGCCGTTTCAATACTAATTCCTAGCTGGCAAGCTACTGCAAGAACCCCGCAGGCATTCACTAGATTGTGTCCTCCATGCATACCTAGCTCCAGCTTATATTCACCAAGTCCGCGCACGCGCAATACTCGTGACTCTATATCTATAAAATAGTCAGCATCAACTTTAGAACTATAAGTCACCAGACCCTTGTGCTTAGCAGCATAGTCAGCGAGCAAAGGATCATCCAAACAAATCACCTTATAATGAGCAGTCTCCAAAAACCCAAGAAAACATTTTTTGATTTCCTCGAATCCACCCGGATAATTCTCTAGATGATCTGGTTCAACGTAAGTAAGCAACGCGACATAAGGTTTAGATTTAAGATAGCTCTTATCACTCTCATCACCCTCCAGAACAAAATACTCTCCCTGACCAGCTTTACCGTTATTACCGTAATTAGCCAGCACTCCACCGACAGCATAACTAGGATCCAGCCCAGCCTGCACCAGTACATGCGCCAGCATGGCTGTGCAAGTAGTTTTGCCATGGGTGCCAGTAACTACCAGCTGCTTATAATCAGAACTGAGGTAAGTGAGCATATCCGATCTATGCCAGATCTCCACCCCGCGCGCGCGCAGTTCGATCAAATCCGGATCAGTCTCAGGCACAGCAGTACTACGCACCGCAAGATCTATATCAGCATCCAATGGATCATTCTTGGTATAAGACAAATCACTACGAGAAATTTTTACGCCCGAACCCTCTAATATCTGAGTAAGCGCCGTCATACCGATGCCAGCAGCACCGAGGAATCTTATATGTTTGTATTTGAGTTTAGTTACAACCACTGCTTTTAAGTTTACAAGAGCCTTTATTAAGAAGAAAATAATGGCAAAGTCTATGTACTGACCCACAAAAGCACAAAAACATGACTGATGTCACGTTTTTGTTATAACTTTATTATAATAAATTACTTAGCTATTTTAATTTTGGCCACTAATCTACTCTTATAACGAGCAGCAGCATTCTTGTGAAAAACTTTACGCTTTACAGCTTTATCAACTTCCGCAAAAGCCAGTGCCAGAGCTGATTTGATCGCTCCCGCTTCTCCTGCCTCAATCGCTTCACGAGCGCCCTTAAGTGCTGTACGCACTTTAGATCTGATACTTACGTTCTTTAGAGCATCACGGGTGCTGGTTTTAACGCGTCTTTTAGCTGATTTAATGTTTGGCATTGCGGGTTCTTATAATATCACAGGCTATTTAGGGTAATTCTTATACCGGTACGAACGACCACTATCATCAGTAAGAACCGGGAGTCCTGGGCGACTCAGATCAATCTTAATTTTAGGTGAAGATGGCTTTGTACCATCAATCAAAATTTTAGTCATAACCCCTGAACCAACGGAATATAAATTGCCTTTCGTGTCAGCAAAGAAATAGGTTAGAAGTCCCTGACCTTGCATACTCAAATCCATACCAAGATATTCAAAACCACCATCAGTTTTAAGATTAAATGTTTGATCAGCTGATAACAATAAAGTATTCTTTCCTTCCTTCATGTAGTCTTTAACTATCAAGGGTAAAGGTCTAGCAATAGAACTCTTTTTGGGGCTAGGTGCATTTAATTGAAGAGTCGCATCCACCAAATGATCTGGAATAACTAGAAGCTCCCGATTATTGGTTTTAGAATCAACAACTGCTATTCCCAAACCATCCTTCACAAGCTTGGGTAAAGCTTTAATCTTCTGATCATGATCAGCGTCCAATAGATTTAAAGTTATATTTTTAGGCGCTAAGACTGCCTTATACTCAGTCCCAAAAGAGTTGACAAAAACTAAAATGCTCCAATCATTAGTTTGATTTTTAGGAAATATTGTACTTAAGGATATTTGGGATAATAATTTAAATTTCTGAGTTCTAAACTCAACTCTTCTTCCTTCAGTTACTCTTGGATTAACCATACTAGATACTTGCTGAGCATCTAAATCAAAAACATATTTATCAGGATCAGCGTGTAGTAAGTGATTCTGTGCTGCAAAAAGTATTGGTCCTCTAGTTTCCGATGCAGCAACCCCTGAAGCAGCCGCTAATGTGCCGAAAAACGTCATCCTCAAAGCTTTACGTAGACTAACTGAAGAGGTCATCGAAAAGTTATTATATTATCTTCAGCATGTTATGGCAAGCCTAATTCTAATAATATTATAACACTATTATCTGAGGCGCTTTGCCTAAGCAGCGCACTAAATTCTGCACTCGCCCACGCAAGCGCACAGACGTGACGTAATTCACGTCCGTGCTAAGCACAAAAATCTGACGTCAGTCACATTTTTGCTGTGTTATTCTCACACTAGATGTCCGCCCCTATCTACATCTTCGAAGAATCCCAGTACGACCTGATCCGCGAAGCTGCGCGCCTTGCTGGTGAAGTTTTGCATCTGGTCGGTGAGCGCATTAAACCAGGCGTCACTCCTCTTGAGCTCGACGAGTTCGCTGAAGCTTGGATACGCGAGCAAGGTCACGTGCCGACATTTAAGGGTTATCATGGTTTTCCTAATACGCTCTGCATCTCTATTAACGAGAATATAGTTCATGGTATCCCTAACACAAAGCCACTCAGAGAAGGCGATATAGCCAGTATTGATGTCGGTGTTAGTATCATCGAAAAATTCCGCAATGAGACTATCTCTTATGTCGGCGATAATGCTTTTACTTTTCCTTGTGGTGACTGGTCTAGCATTAGCCCTAAAACCCAACGCTTACTAGCTCACACCAACGAGGGTCTATGGGCAGGTATAGATGCCATCGAGAAAAACAAACATATCTCAGATATCGCCGCTGCTATCGAAAACATCGCCAAGAATAATCACTACGGCAACGTTAAAGAATATGGCGGTCACGGCATCGGACCAACCTATCACTGTGAGCCGTTTATACCTAACTACGTGGATTTCTTTAGGCATGTTCCAGATTCTGAAATCCAACCCGGTATGGTTCTAGCTATAGAACCGATGTTTAACCTCGGCGGTGATGGCGTCAAAAAACACCGCGATGGCTGGACCATCAGTACCGCTGACAATAAGCCTTCTGCGCATTTTGAGCACTCAGTACTCGTCACTAAGAACGGTAAAGAAGTTATCACCGACACGCGCAAGAGTAGAGATTATTTCAATAAACTTATAGCTAGTTAGGCAATTCAACGGGTTTTCAACAACTATGTAGCTGTGTTAGACTTGTCTCAGAGATGGCAAAAGACGTTATAGAAGCAGAAGGCACAGTCCTTGAAACGATTCAAGGGGCGAAGTTTGTCGTCAAGCTAGATAATGACCATCAAGTTATAGCCACCATCAGTGGCAAAATCCGAAAAAATTATATACGTATATTACCGGGCGATAGGGTCAAAGTAGAACTTACCCCTTATGACCTAACTGTGGGCAGAATTACCTTTAGAGCTGGTGGCAGACGCCGTGATGGGACGACTACTGAATTAGCGGCGGAGAAGTAAGTAAAAGCTGAGATTATGCACTCGTGTTGAAAGCGCATAATCGACCCGTCGGGGTCGATTATGCTCAACAGAAATAAAGATTAAGATTTCAATAAGACTTTTAGGCGCGTGATAGCATCAAAACCCGTTGCTCCTCAGTGGAACAACCCCAAATAGGCATGAAAGTAAGGTCATCAGTTAAGAAAATTTGCGACAAATGTAAAGTCATCAAACGCGCAGGCCGCGTGATGGTCATTTGCGAAAACCCAAAACACAAACAAAGGCAAGGTTAATTAGAAAATGGCAGCAAGGATAGCAGGTGTAGATTTACCAAATAAGCGCATAATAATCGCTCTAACTTATATTTATGGAATTGGCCCGACAAGAGCTAAAGCCCTACTTAAGAAGGCAGGTATTGATGAGAACGTAAGAGCTCACAAACTGGCTGAACCAGAACTCAATAAGATCCGTGACATCATCAAGGATTACACCATCGAGGGTGACCTTAGACGTGAAGTCGGTCTTAATATGAAGCGTCTTAGCGAAATTAATTGCTACAGAGGTCAGCGTCATCGTCGTGGACTTCCAGCTAGAGGTCAGCGTACTAAGACTAACGCTCGTACTCGTCGTTCTAAGAAACGTATAGCAGTAGCCGGCAAAAAAGTAGTAGCTAAGAAATAACAAGGATAGATAACGAATGTCAACTTCAGCATCAGCAGCATCTAAAAAAACAGTCCGCAAAGTCAAAAAGACTAAGAAAAATATATCTAGCGGTATAGTTTTTATTAGCTCAACTTTTAACAACACCATCGTTAGCATCACTGACCAGAACGGCAATGTTCTTGCTTGGGGATCAGCTGGTACAAGTGGTTTCAAAGGTTCTAAGAAAAGTACTCCATTCGCAGCGCAGATCGCAGCTGATACAGCAGCGCGCAAAGCCATGGAAAATACTGGTCTTCAAAGCGTAGAAGTAAGAGTTAGTGGACCGGGCGCAGGCAGAGAAACTGCTGTACGTGCACTTCAACTAGCAGGCTTACGTATTACAGCTATAGCGGATACTACTCCGCTACCGCACAACGGCTGCAGACCATGCAAGCCACGTAGAGTATAAGGATTAAGGGAGCAAATATGAGCATTGAACTTCGCATAAACGTAAATGAAAAAACAGAAGCTGACGGTACCGTCAGAGGACAGGTAGTACTTGAGCCACTTTATAGAGGTTTCGGTCACACTATCGGTAACACTCTAAGACGTATCTTATTAGCGCGCATCCAAGGTGCTGCGGTAACTAGCGCACGCATCGAAGGTGTTAATCACGAATTCACCACTATCAAAGGCTGTTCAGAAGATGTACTTAACATCATTCTTAACCTCAAAGCATTGGTAGTTAAAATGCACGGTGATGAGTCTCGCACTCTAGTCTTGAAAGCACAAGGTCCAGCGGTTGTAACAGCTGCTGATATCCAGTGCCCAAGCGATGTTGAGATCATCAATAAAGATCTAGAAATAGCTAACATAGCTGCTGGTACTAACTTGAATGTTGAGATCAGCGTAGCTAAAGGTTACGGTTACGTACCAGCTGACGAACATGAACTTTCTCAGTCTGTGGATGTTATACCTATAGATTCAGTATTCATGCCAATGAAAAACGTAGCTTACGTAGTTGATCCAGTAAGTGTTGCTGGTAACTCTGAGAAATACGACAAACTTATCGTTGATATTTGGTCAAACGGTTCAGTCACTATTAGTGATGCTGTTGGTCAAGCTGCTGCTCAGTTAATCGAGCTAATGAATCCATTAGTTGAGTACACTGGCCAGAAAATCGGCATTATCAAAACTGTTGAAGAGCGTAAAACAACTGAAGAGAAAGAAGAAGACAGAGCGCATAGCGTTAGTGTTGAAGAGCTTGAACTTTCAGTTCGTTCATATAACTGCTTGAAGCGTGCAAACATCAATTCACTTGGTGATTTATTGCAACTTAGCGATTTAGATTTGATGAACATCAAAAACTTCGGTAAGAAATCAGCTGAAGAAGTTCTTGATAAGTTGGAGACTATGGGCTACAACCTTAGAACTAGCCGTGAGAGGAGCGCAATCTAAATGAGACACCGTTGTAAAAAGAACAGGATGAATAGACCTGCCGATCAGCGTAAAGCTGCTCTAAGAGCTCTTACTACTTGTATTATTCGTGATAAAGAAATCAACACTACTTTCGCTAATGCTAAAGCTGCAGCACCTGAAGTAGAGAAGTTGATCACTCTTGCCAAGCGCGGTGGTTTGCATGCTATCCGTCAAGCTGCTGCTTTTATCTACGATAAAGACACAGTTAAAGAGTTGTTCACAACTGTAGCTGAGCGTTATAAAGACCGTCAATCTGGTTTCACTCGCATAGTTAAAGTGGGTAACAGACGCGGTGATAATGCGCCTTTAGCGTTGTTGCAATTAGTCTAACTGTCATTGCGAGCGAAGCGAAGCAATCCCCATACGTAATTTAAGATTCTGCACTCATGGTTGAAAGCGCAAAAACGTGACGTAGGTCACCTTTTTACTATTAAAAAATTACTTGACTTTTGAGATAATAATCATATAAAATGATCAGTATGTCTACATTTCATGCAGGTTTAAAAGTTTTAGGCGACCAAGTCCCACTTGGATCTCGCCCTATTCCAGCAGGAAGTACAACAGCCACTAGAGCTACTGCACCTTTAGCTGCAACTGGAACAGCACCCAATGCCGGATGGAGGGGTGGGCGCGATCATGGTCCTGCTCGACGCATTTCTTTACCAGTAGCAGCACCAGGAAGTCACCCACCTGCCTTCCAACATAGAATTTCTGTTTAAAACATTTACATATGATCCCAACCTAAAATACGTATCGAAAATGATACGTATTGTGCCGTAAAATGATACGATTCAAAGCCATATTAAATGTCTCTGCGCCGCACTATCTCTGATAACCTAGTCCTCGAGCTGCCCTCGCAAGATACCTACGCACAACTTTACGATCTTATTAACCACTACGCCGAGCGTAAAGAAATGTTGCCTAAAACTTACGATGAGCTCTATCAAAGAACTCGTGATTTTAGATTACTAGTAGATCGCAGCGTCACTGATGAGCCGCAAGTACTAGCTTGCTCACATTTAGATATTTTTACGCCGACACTCGCTGAAGTGAAAAGCCTCGCTGTAAGACCCGAATATCAAGGTCAAGGCTACGGCAAACTCATGGTAGAAGACTGCGAGCAAGAGGCACGTGAATTAGGCATAGAACGAATGTTCGCGCTCACTTATCAAATAGATTTCTTCAAGCGTGTCGGCTATGAGGTTATAGACATCAAAACCCTGCCGGAGAAGGTCTTTAAAGAATGCGTGATCTGCCCGTTTAAAAATGATTGTAATGAGACGGCGGTGTTGAAGTTACTTTAATTATAATAATATTATGATAGTCATTGGCTTTTAGCTCAACAGGTTGCTATTATCTAACTCATGTCAGCCGTTGTCGCAAGAATTAGCCGTGAACTTAGTATTATCAGAACTAAACTACAAACAAATCCAATTCCTGATTTGGGTTCTGCTTTAAATTCAAGACTTGCGGCTGTCACAAGACCAGCAGCTGCTGAATTCGCGACAGAACTTCAAGCGGCCTCATTAACTAACAACCAAATTACATTAGGTAATTTATTCTCAGCAAGAAAGCCTTTAAATCAATATTTCGCCGATTGGTTTAATCAACTAATCGCCTCAAGAACGAAAGGTATTAATGTAGTAGACGCAAGCAGTTTGAAAGTAATCTTCTGTGATCTATTGGATACAACCAAAGGCATATTTACTCTTGACCACCACCTTGTTCGCAAAATTCAACAATGGCTTAAAGGACTGGTCTGTGATCAAGGTTCACAAGAAATCAGTCGATCGAGGTTAGAAGGCATTAAAGATTTAATCCGTTTAGCCTTCGCTAGTAAAAAAGCGACTACTGCAGAACTCTCTGATACTCCTATAACCCTAAAATCAGCACGTGCAAGATTACCAAAACTCTCAGAATCGGTGGAACCTCTCATCACAAACCTTCTTAAAGCTCTGCATATCAGAGTTATACCGAAGACTTAAATATCTGCAAGCTTTGCTGCAACCCCGCTCCCACTCTCTTAGCTTCATCAAGCTCCAGCTCAGCATATATAGGTAAACAAACTATAGACTCAGCTGCTGCTTGCGCGACAGGACAATCACCAGGCTTATATCCTAGATAATGATAAACAGGCTGCATATGTAATGGCAGCGGATAATAAATCTCAGTGTGTATTCCTTTAGTAGCTAGTTCTGCGCGCAGGGCATCACGATCACCCTTAAGCACCCTTAAAGTATATTGATGATATGTATGCCCCGAACAACTAGCACTGAAAGCCTCTTCGCACGGGGCTTCTATCACTGTGGCACCAGCTTCTTCATTAATCTCAGCGATAGCTTTATTATAAATCCCAGCTATAGTTCTACGATGCGCGTTCCAGTTATCAATGTGTTTAAGTTTGATTCTTAGTATTGCAGCTTGCAGCTCATCTAACCTACTGTTCACACCTAAACAATCATGGTGATAACGTTTATAAGTTCCGTGCACGCGTATCTTACGCAAGATGGCATTCACTTCATCAGAGTTAGTCACCATAAGCCCAGCGTCACCAGCGGCAGAGAGGTTCTTAGTCGGATAAAAACTATAAGTACCAATGTCACCGATAGTTCCAGCACGACGTGGTTGACCTTGATAAATCATACGTGAACCAAAAGCTTGCGCTGAATCTTCTATCACTTTAAGCTTATGCTTCTCAGCGATTTTCATCACTGCATCCATATTGCAGCACTGACCGTAAAGATGCACGACAATAATCGCGCGAGTTTTACTAGTAATGCGCGCCTCAATTAGTCGCGGGTCGATATTGTAACTGCGTGCATCTATATCTACGAATACTGGCACCGCTCCTATCTGGCTAATCGCTCCGCCAGTTGCCATATAAGTGAATGGTGTAGTTAGAACTTCATCACCAGCCTGCACGCCAAGTGCCATAAGAGCTAGATAGAGAGCATCAGAACCATTAGCACAACTAATTGAGTGTTTAGCTCCTAGAAATTTAGCTGACTCAGCCTCGAAAGCATCTACATTAGGACCCAGTACATAATGTCCGCCACGTAGAACATCTATAACAGCCTTCTCGATTTCGCTCTGCAGTTCGGCGTGTTGTTTTTTTAAGTTCAGTAAAGGTATCTGCACTTAAACGATTTTAGCATCTTAATAACTTATAAATCTTATAACAAATCTTCTTAGCAGCCAGCTCTCTAACCTGCTCTCTGCTTAGTATTCGTGCTGACCAAGACCAATATAAATTCTCAGTATGCAAGCTACCATCGGGCATTAATATCGCTACATGTATAGTTCCTATCGGCTTATTATGCTCGCTACCATCAGGACCAGCGATGCCCGTTACAGAAACATTAAGCTGAGCTCCTGAAATCGCCGCAAGCCCGCGCACCATCTCGACTGCTACTTCTTCTGACACTGCTCCATACTGTTTAAGTGTTTCAGACTTAACAGCAAGCATCTGCATTTTAGATTCATTAGAATAAGTAACTAGATTTAACTTAGTATAGTTCGACGCACCCGGCACGTCAGTCATAAGTTTAGACAAGAGACCACCAGTACAAGATTCAGCGAAAGCTATATAGAGATTACGTTTGCGCAGTTCACGCGCTAACACCGCCGGGATAGTATCGTCGTCATACCCGAAGATATAATCACCTAATAATCCATCTATCTCTAACTGCGCGATCTGGATCATATTATTCGCCGCATGATCATTTTTAGCCTGAACAGTTATACGTAAATAACATTCTCCGAGAGTAGCGTAAGGAGCAACACTAGGATTAGATTTCTCGAACATCTTGCTGCCGCTATCATGAATGATCTGAGCCATGCGCGACTCAGTAATACCAGCCATCAAAACCTTGCGCGAGATTATCACTCCTTCATTACCGCGCGCGACTAGAGCCTCACGCAAATAAGGCACAGAAGTCTCTTGAAACATCTCTTTCATCTCTATCGGCACCCCTGGAAAGCTCATCAACACTAAATCCTGACTAAGTGTGCCGCGAGATGTCGCTATACCAGCTTTCAATTCTAATAACATCCCTATCGCCGTACCAATGGGATTAGCAATCACTCTTGCACCAGCTAAAACTCCGGCTTGTTTATAGTTAATATGCGGCACGCTATTACCAGCGAATTTAGTTTCAATAATTTTACGCTGCTGCTCATCTATCACCAACTCTGATTTGAGGTATGCAGCTATACTTTCGTGAGTTAGATCATCACTGGTAGGACCCAACCCACCGGTAGTAATAATTAGATCCGCGCGCGAACTAGCAATTGCAAGAGCGTCTTGAATGCGTTCAGGATTATCACCCACTACAGTATGGTAAAGCACACTCACGCCAAGAGCATTGAGTTCTTCTGATAAATATTGAGCGTTACTGTTAAGCACATGACCGATTAATAGTTCAGTGCCAACAGCGATGATTTCGGCGCGCATAATTTAATCATAGCGAAGCATTTCATTGTGCACTCGCCCACAGTAGCGCATAAACGTGACGTCGGTCACGTTTATACTCTCCTGAGCGCAGCGAAGGATCCCTTGATCACAAAATAAAGATTCTGCACTCACGTGGAAAGCGCAATTAAGAAAAGTAAAGCTTAGATTCTGCACTCGCCCGCGACAGCGTAGAATGGACTCATCAGGGTCAATTCTGCTAAGCAAAGCTTAGATTTTGTACTCACGTGGAAAGCGCAGAAAACGTGACTTTGGTCACGTTTTTGCTGTGCTAAAATCAACTTGTCGCATTTAGAGCCTTACTAGCTGCCCTTTCAGCTTGTGTATTACGGTTTTGCGTCCTTAACAACACCTTACGGAGAGGTGGCTGAGCGGTTGAAAGCGGCTTCCTGCTAAGAAGTTATACGGCCCAAAAGCTGTATCGAGGGTTCGAATCCCTCCCTCTCCGCCATTCCATACGGTTCGGATTTTTCGCCACTACGCGCCACCCGGATATGGCTACGAGGGATACTAATAAAGCCGCCCGAACTTAAGCCTTTGCAATTCTACTTAATTTCCATCAAATTTTTTAGTTGATTTTTCGATCTGCTTAACACTTCGCTCTGGAGCTGGTAACTGTTCGGGCATCGTCCCACCAAGTTCTTTAATCGTTTCTCGAACTTTTTGTCCGACTTGATAATGAGTTTGATTAGCCTTAGCTTTTCCTTTGATATTTTCTCTTCTGAGTTTTTCTTCTGTTTGTGTTGCTCTAAATAAATTAGCTGCAAGTTCAGTGCTACCCATATGATCTAATATTTGTTGACTCTTTTTTAGTTTTTTATGAGCATGAATATCCTTAGCTGCTAAACCTCCATAGAGACCTTTATAACCATGATCTTGAAATATTGCGAAATCTAATCCCATCTGGACACCAGCATCTTTAGCTGCTGAAGCTAGATTTTTATTATGTTCTTTAAGTTCGTTACGGAGTAATAATCTTTTTTGATCCTCGCTAAGAGCTTTAAAGCTACCGTCACTCTCTAATTCTTGCCTCCGGGTTTGAATCGCAAAATAGCTTTGCCCTCTAGCAATAATTTCCTTGCGAGGATCTCCATTCTGAACAATAAGATAGCCGGCATAACGAGAGAGTTTTATATCATCAAGCTCTCTCTGAGTCTCAGAACCTATTTCGACCATTATGCGCACCTCCGCAAAATGGTCAGAAACCACTTGCTGACTGTTTTTACATGATTCTTGAGCTTTAGCTATTACCGGTTGAAAGTTTCGATAATTAAGGTAATCTAGAATACGAGCAAGTTCTCTCGCTAACCAATACTCTTCACCATTAGCTTCAAGATGCTTAATCGCTTCAAAAATATTTGTCTGTGCTTTCTCTATATTCATAACTTACACTTACATATATAATAGCACATCCCGCCAAAGAAAACAAAACCTTTCAATCGCCAAGCCCAAAAAGCTCGGCGCGCGGAAGGAGGGACCGGGGGGAATGCCGCGCGCCAGAGCCTCAAGACGCCCCAAGATCGGTTCGGATTTTGTCCAACAAGCACCGCCATTTATAATTACCCCATGGCCACCCCCACCAAACGCCGCCCCGAAAATATCGATGGCGATTTCTTCGTGGATTCTACTTGCATAGATTGCGATACCTGTAGGTGGATGGCGCCTGAGACTTTCAATCGCAGTAACGAACAATCAGCAGTCTACCAGCAACCAGTAACTCCAGAACAAAAAAACAAAGCCGCCCAAGCCCTCCTCTCCTGCCCCACCGCATCTATCGGTTACCTAGCTAAAGATCTCAATTTGCAAGAAATAAAATTTCCCTTACTTATCGAGGATAATGTCTATCACTGCGGCTACCACTCAGAAAAATCCTACGGCGCTACTAGCTATTTCATCCAGCGCCCAGAAGGTAATATACTTATTGACTCTCCGCGCTTCTCAATGCCACTAGTCAAGCGCTTTGAAGAGCTTGGCGGTATTAGCTATATATTCCTCACTCATAGAGATGATGTTGCTGACCACCAAAAATACCACGAATATTTCAACGCCAAACGCATCATCCACGCTAAAGAACTCACCAAACATATCCCAGAAGCTGAAATTCTAATTAGCCACGATCATAATGACCAGATTGCTGATGACTTAATCCTTATTCCTGTTCCCGGACATAGCCCTGGGCATCTAGTCTTACTCTACAAAAACAAATTTCTATTTACCGGTGACCATATCGCCTACTCTGACAAGATGCAGTCTATATATGCTTTTCGCGAGCACTGTTGGTACTCTTGGGAAGAACAAATCAAGTCCGTCGCTAAGCTCGCTGATTACTCCTGGTCATGGTTACTACCCGGGCACGGACGCCGCACTCACGCGAGCCCTGAGAAAATGCGTAAGATGATTCTTAATTGCGCTGAGTGGATGAAAACTGCAACAATAGAACCAGAATACTAATATGCCTAAGAAAACTATTCTAGTAAACGACAAAATGCAACGAGATTACAAGTACTCACTCGTTGAACCTATGGGTAAGAACTTCGATCCAGACTTCAAACCCGAACTCAGCCCAAAAGAAATGCTCGCTATGGGAGTTTTTGGCGGCAGATATTTAAGAGATTGCAGAGATGAATTTCCTGCAAGTTGGTTTACTAAAGCGAAACTGCACCCCAAGGGCAAACCCGGTCATAGCCCAGAACTAAACTATTTCAGCATCGACGCTTCGCAACCACTCTCAGAATGGCAGCGCAAAGGCTGGATTAATCCTATAGATCCGCGCGGTTGGTTTCAGTGGTATTGCCGCTACTATATGGGGCGCCGCATTCCAGAGGAAGACCTCAGACAAATCAAACGCTGGAAAGCAATCCGCCGCCACATTGCACAAATTCGCAAATATTGTGCGCGCGGTGACACCACTTGCCGCAAACGCCAAAGACAAGCAGTCCTGCACTGGGCTTATGATTCTAGACTAATCTAATAGACCTCTTCCGAAACCGCCAATAACTGCGTTACGCTCGTCCTCGGCATGCTCATGTATGTTCTAATACACTCCGCTGCCTCGGACTCGCAAGCCTTGTTCTTGACGGTTTCAAAAGAGGTCTAATTTCTTCTTCAACCCCAACTCATGCAAAGTATCTAAAGAAAAATCATAACGATACTTCGCAGCATGAATCCAAGTGTGCACGAATTTATAAATATAGGCTTTAACTGTGTTATCAGAATCTGCTATCACAGAAGCTAAAATCTTCTGCAACTCAGTAGAGATACGGGATACAAGCTTATACAGCTCAGTCACTCCCGCCCTAAGTTCAGCTGGCACACGCGCCTGCGAACCAGGATTAACCAGACCTTTGATTTGCTCGATATAATCAAGCGCATCCATAGTAGTTTCAATAAACTTACCGACATCCTGCAAAACCGCGAGTGTCGATACCGCATGATCAGCTGAAGTCTTAGTATTCACCAGAAGCTCAAGCTCCCCGCGTATAATTTGCGCTAGCGAAATTCCTAGCGACGCAGATTTCGCTGCAAGTTTTTTATTAATCGCTTGCAAAGCTTTATCGAAATTCTCTAAAGCAGTTGTTGTGATTTTAAGATTATCAAGCCCTGTCACCGCACCGTGATTTAGCTTAGACATACCAAGCTTGGCTGCCTGCAACGCTTCATAAAGGCCAGTCTCACAGTGAGCCTCTATAGTCCTGTGCATTTCATGGGCGTATTTTTCAGCTATTACGCTAGAACTCATCTTTAACTAATATCGGTGCTATTTAAGCTGAGAAGATCGGGTTATTAACCGATCACAGGTTATAACTTTATTATAATTACAGGGCTTAAAGCATTGACTCGGCGCTGGCAAAAATTAAGATAAGTTAAGAATTTAAGATAAGTATTGACATTGAGATAATCTGTCCAATATCATATATCTAAACTCATATGAGACCTCAAATCCCAACCTTTCAAAGCGTAAAAGATCAATTAGAAAGCGTAAAACCTTATTTACAAGAGTTTGAAGCCACTTTTAACAAAACTTATCCAGTAGTAGATGATAATTCAAGTTTCCTAACCAGAGCTTTACATAATCTCACTCCACAATTAAGTAGTGCTCTCGACATGCTAAATGAAATATTTCAATTACCACTAAACCCTTCTCAGAACACTACAAAAGCTGATGGATTGAATCAGAAGATGTCGCAAGCAGCAGAATCTCTTGGTCAATTTTTACATATGCAAGCTGATGATCCCCTATTAGAGCAGACTCACCTTATACGCGGCAGCACATCTAATTTAGCTACCCACGCAGTAAATATTCTTAATGAACTTAAGAGTGTTGCAAATAAATTTCTTTTGCACGCAAAGACTTGGGCTAGGGTTACATCAGAAGCTAAAAGCCACTTAACACCTACACCCCCGCCCCCACAACCATCTCTGCGCCTGTAATACTCCGCCCCACATCACTCAATAGATAGGCTACCATCGCAGCGATCTCTTCAGGCTCTATCCATTTACCAGTCAGCGTCGCCCCCAGCGCATCTTCTGGAGCAGCCCCTATTATTCCTATAGCCATATCCGTGCGCACCCAACCTGGTGAAATCACATTGACGTTAATTTTATACTTTGCTAACTCAACAGCCCAAGCTTTCGCTGCAGCGATCAATGCTGCCTTAGATGCTGAGTAAGCTGACGCGTAGGCCTCACCGCGCGCGCTCACCGAGGAGATGATCACTATCTGCCGGCGCTTACCGTCATCCACTGTCATTAACGGCAAAGCCGCTGTCAGCACTCTGAACACTCCATGCAGGTTCACATCTATCACTCGTTGCCAGTCAGCTAATTTATAATCCGTGATGGGTGCTGAGTGAAAAATCCCAGCATTCAAGACCAGCGAGTCTAGTGAAACCAATCCCCCAATATAGTTCTCAACAGACTCTTGAGACAGCACATCCATCTGAGCAGAGCCCGGCGCGTGAACCTGATAGCCTTCTACGCTCAACAACTCTGCAGTAGCTTTGCCGATACCGCGGCTGCCGCCTGAGATTAGTACTGATCTAGTCATGCAAAGCAATTGTAACTCAGCGACAGCTATGACGATGCACTCACCCACGAAAGCACAAAAACGAGCCTAATGGCTCGTTTTTGTTAACCTTTTCTGAGGTGGCTTTCCACTAAAACTATTCAATCTAAAACTAGATTAACTGTAGTTCAGGCTTGTGCTCGTCGAGTATCGCACCTGGAATTGGACATGCTGCCATGCAAGCGCCGCAATCGATGCAAGTATCAGCATCGATGTATGGATACTTATGACCATTCACGTTAGTCTTTTCAGTCCACTTAATGCAATCTACTGGACAAACAGGGATACAATCCGCTGCGCCTTCACAAATATTAGAAACTATTGTATATGCCATTTATTTTTTCTCTCCATTATCAGTACTCGGACTTTATGCCCAAGCTCAACACTAATAAATCCTAACAAAGAGTGGAGATATTTCCAGCTATTGCAAACCCTTCTCAATAGCCGCGCAGATAAGAACTATTCTCAATAAGCCCAGGACTCAATCCTCAAGCACTTTAGAGCTAGCGAGCCAGAAAATCTTTCATCTTAGCCATAGCAAGTTTTAATTTTTCTTGATTCTGGACGAGAGCTAGGCGCACATAGCGCTCACCGAACTTACCGAAAGTCAGACCCGGCACTAAAGCAACTCCCGTGGCCTCAAGTAGCTTAAGAGC
>JACCDV010806898.1_pt1 | contig 27427 bp, 27 predicted proteins | sample 7446131 | NCBI WGS metagenome assembly JACCDV01 (sample SAMN15323448, study PRJNA562643) | freshwater metagenome | isolation source: river surface water | place: USA:Blue River Watershed | collected 2017-08-17 | reverse complement strand
GGCTGGCGTAGGAATTGCCACGGTCAGGAGATTTGAGGGCATAGATGGTGTACCCACTGGTCAGGTGAGAGTCTTAAGCGCGATCCAAATTGCACTAGAAGATGCTGGTGTTGAATTCATCGGTACCCCCGATGATGGTCCGGGTGTACGTCTCAAGAAGTAGGGTGCAAGTATGGTTCGAGGTAAACGTACAGGTGGACCTAAAACGCAGGCAGGAAAAATTGCCGCATCTAAAAATGCTTTAAAAACTGGTGCTTATTCGGCTACCGTGATCTTGCCCGGAGAACAAGAAGAGCAATTTCGAGAATTAGAATCCAGCTTCATTAATGACTTCAAACCCGCAGATACTGCAGAGGCAGCGATGGTTCATGATCTTGCTATATTGACTTGGAAAAAACTGCGTCTCGATAAATTAGAACAGCGAGTCATTCTGGAGAAGCTCAATCGACCCATTACTATTTTTGAAACCAAGCACTCCAAACTGCTCAGTCAATATTCTTTTGAGACCTATCAACAACACTACAAAGACTTATCTGAGGAACAAATAGAGTCTTATAAGAAGTCATACAAGTACGCTGAGTCTCTTCACCAAAAAATAGTGATTGTTCATCAAGATGTTGAACTCATCGAGTCGAATCATCCATACCTGCTTGAGACCATTCAAGAGTTAATTGATGAGTACTCGCTCATGAATCCCACGATTGAGAATGTGATTCGCTTGGAAATCTGGGTTGATAATGAAAAAGTCTCATTTCTGAAACACTGCTTAAAAACTTTCATACAAGAATCCCACTCCATCATTTGGTATACCGAGCATCGAGATCAAATTGAAGAAGAGATCCAGATGATTAAAGATCAGCGTTTACTTGCTTTGATGGAAGTGCCTACTGCGGCTAGAGCACGAGATGATTTAAGTCGTGAGTTTTATCGAACACTCACGGAGTTACGCAAGCATCAGGCTTGGCGCCAAAGGCAACAACTCATCGATATCACTCCCAAAAACGAATAGTTTTTCAATTTCACAAAACGGACTAATTCTCATTTGGAGGGGTTGGGAAAAAGCTCATCATTTAGCCTGAATTAGGCCCGATAAGCATAGCTTTATCAGTACGAGCTCTTCTTGAAAAATGCGAAGGGCATGATTAATTACAACGGTGTTTGGCGGCAATACCCAGAATTATTCAAAGGTGCTCACATATGGTCCGAACACTCTGTGAGTGTTCCCTTGTTTATGTCTCATGGCAGAGACTTGAATATTGAGTGGCAACAACAGCCTAAAACTTTGCTGACAGTATTGGAGCAATTTGCTGCCCATATGTATTACATGGCCAATTTTTTAAAACTAAAGCCGCAAATCAGACTCATGATGGCATCTTGGTTATTCATTCAAAAAATGGAAATGCGTGATAGTGACAGCCATGATGAATTGTTGATGCGCGAGAGAAGGTCGTATCAATCACTGCTTGATTCGTATGTGAAAGTCCGTAAGAGCCAGGCTGACCATCTTATATTTTTGAAGCGTTTGGGGCGAAGTGATGATGCTGTTCACCCCGTTGCTCCTGAGCGAAACGAAATGCCTGAATCTTCATCAGAATCAAGTACTTAGTGTTTTTTAGCTGGGTGTTTTTCTGGTTAAAAACACCATCTTCTTTAACAATTGATGTGTTGTGTGAGTATGGCTGACTAGGGATTCTTTCTGAGTCAGCCAGTCTCTCAATTATTGATCAAAAATGACCATTTGATTAATGCTGTGTGAGAAAATCTGTCTAGTTAAATTGGGTAAGTAAATCATGATCTTAGTCACAGGCGGGGCGGGTTTTATTGGTGGTAACTTTGTGTTGGATTGGTTAGCCAATTCTGCTGCTGAGGGTATTGTTAACCTAGATAAGCTCACTTACGCTGGTAACTTAGCAACATTGCAATCACTTGATATAGATCCTCGCCATGTATTTGTGCAAGGTGATATCGGTGATTACGATTTAGTTCTGTCATTATTGAAGAAACATCAAGTTCGAGCGGTAGTGAATTTCGCGGCTGAGTCGCATGTCGATCGCTCCATTCATGGGCCGAGTGACTTTATACAGACCAATGTCGTAGGTACGTTTCATCTTCTAGAGGCCGTACGTGCTTACTGGACTGAGTTACCTGAGAATGACAAGCAAGGGTTCCGCTTCTTGCATGTATCAACCGATGAGGTTTATGGATCTTTATCTGCGACAGATCCTGCGTTTTTAGAAGCGAACCCTTATGAACCCAACAGCCCTTATTCAGCATCGAAAGCTGCATCAGATCATTTAGTTCGGGCTTGGCATCACACTTATGGGTTACCTGTTTTAACTACCAATTGTTCAAATAACTACGGCCCGTATCATTTCCCAGAGAAGTTGATTCCTCTGGTGATTTTGAACGCTTTAGCAGGTAAGCCACTACCAATCTATGGCGATGGTCAGCAAATCCGTGATTGGTTGTATGTGAAAGATCATTGTTCAGCGATTCGTCGAGTATTAGAAGCGGGTCAATTGGGTGAGACCTATAACGTGGGTGGCTGGAATGAAAAACCGAACCTGGATGTAGTTAATACCATTTGCAGCATCTTGGATCAGTTGCGACCCAAGGCCGATGGCACGAACTATGCTTCGCAAATTACCTATGTCAAAGATCGTCCAGGGCACGATCGTCGTTATGCGATAGATGCCACGAAGTTAGAGCGCGAGTTAGCCTGGAGACCGGCTGAAACTTTTGAGACCGGTATACAGAAAACAGTTCAATGGTATTTGGAGAATCAGGAATGGGTGCAGGGGGTGCTTACTGGTTCTTATCGCGACTGGGTTCAAAAGCAATATAGCTAACTAAGAAATCTATTTCATCGTCATGTCTTTTTCCCCCTTTGAATTTCTTGATCACAGTAAACCCATTGTGGTTTTTGGTCGCGATGGTCAGATTGGGAAAGCCTTGCAAACCTGTCTGAAAGATCTAAAAGTACCCGTTGTATTTTTAGGTCGAGTTGATTGCGATTTGAGTGATGAAGCATCTATTATTCAAGCGCTCAATCAGTATCAGCCGCAGGTCATCATCAATGCAGCAGCTTATACCGCTGTAGATCAAGCGGAAAGCGAGCGCGAGATCGCCTTTGCGATTAATGCAAAAGCCCCAGAGTTAATGGCGCATTACATGGCTCATGTGGCTCATGGCATTCTGGTTCATTATTCCACTGACTATGTTTTTTCTGGTACAAAAACAGATGCTTATTTGGAGTCAGATATCACTGGTTCTGCTAATCAATTGAGCGTCTATGGTCAAAGTAAATTGGCTGGTGAGCAAGCGATTGAAGAAGTATTCAACATGGCAAAAGGTTCTAGGTATTTTATTTTAAGAACATCATGGGTCTATGGTGATGGCGGTAACTTTATTAGAACGATGTTGCGTTTGGCTCGCGAGCGAGAGCAGTTAAAGGTAGTTGCTGATCAGGTCGGAGTGCCTACTTCAGCGCAATGGTTAGCAGAAATAGGTATACAGATGGCCGGTTCACGAGCCGATTCTGGCATTTACCACGCTGTGCCAGATGGGGAAACATCTTGGCATAGTTTAGCTATTTTTGTGATTGAAACAGCTGCGTTAGCCGGCGAAGGTATTGAGGTGAAACCAGAAAATATTCTGCCGATTCCAGCCACTGATTACCCTTTGCCAGCAAAGCGCCCATTTAACTCACGTATGAATAATCAAAAATTAAAAAAAGCTTTGTCTGAGATGCCCTTTGCAGGTCAATATCCTCATTGGCAAGAGCAAGTGGAATCTTATGTGAAGAACTATGTCAGTGACTCACTAAAGAGCTGAAAGTAATTTTCAGAATGTATTTAAATAAAAACTAATCAGTGCCAAGATGGATAAGAAATAAGAAGAAAATATTATGAGTAATAAGTTAACTTTGACTAATCGTAAAGGCATCATTTTGGCTGGTGGCTCTGGAACACGTTTATATCCAGTGACTCAGGCAGTTTCTAAACAACTGATGCCTGTGTATGACAAACCGATGGTTTACTATCCATTAACTACTTTGATGTTGGCAGGCATTAAAGATATTTTGTTAATTTCTACACCACAAGATACGCCACGTTTTCATGACTTATTGGGTGATGGTTCTCAGTGGGGCTTGAATATCCAGTATGCGGTTCAGCCATCCCCAGATGGTTTGGCGCAAGCTTTTATTATTGGTGAGAAATTTATTGGCAATAACCCATCTGCTTTGGTGCTTGGGGATAACATTTTTTATGGTCATGAGTTGGTTAATCAACTCCATACTGCTAATGATCGCACTTCGGGTGCGACTGTTTTTGCTTATCACGTGAATGATCCTGAGCGTTATGGCGTGGTGGAGTTTGATGATTCATTTAAAGCTTTATCGATTGAAGAGAAACCCTTAAAGCCGAAAAGTAACTACGCGGTAACAGGATTGTATTTCTATGATGAGCAGGTATGTGACATTGCTAAATCAATCAAACCCAGCGCTCGTGGTGAATTAGAGATCACGGCTATTAATGAGGCTTATCTTAAGATGAGCCAATTGCAGGTTGAAATTATGGGTCGTGGCTATGCTTGGTTGGATACGGGAACTCATGATTCATTATTAGATGCGGCGGGTTTTATTGCCACCTTGCAAAAGCGCCAAGGTCTGATGGTGGCATGTCCAGAAGAGATTGCTTTTAGACAAGGTTGGATTAGCGCTGAAGATGTTCTCAATTTAGCTGGGCCTTTGAAAAAAAATGCTTATGGCCAATATTTAGAAAAAATGTTGACTGAAAATTTATCTTAATTAATCACAAAAAAATCTATGCCGATCATTGCCACGTCAACCGCTATTCCAGATGTATTAATTATTGAACCCAAGGTTTTTGGTGATGACCGCGGTTGGTTCTTTGAGTCGTTTAATGACAAAGATTTTTCTACTGTATTGGGTCAGCAAGTAACTTTTGTTCAGGATAACCACTCTTTCTCAAAAAAAGGTGTGTTACGTGGCTTGCATTATCAAATGGAGCAAGCTCAAGGCAAGTTGGTTCGAGTTTCTCGTGGGTTGGTCTTTGATGTGGCTGTAGATTTGCGCCAATCCTCTAAAACCTATGGGCAGTGGGTTGGGATGGAACTCTCTTCGGAAAATAAAAGGCAGATGTGGATTCCTTCAGGATTCGCTCATGGTTTTTTGGTTCTGTCTGATGAGGCGGAGTTTTTGTATAAGACCACAGATTATTGGCATGCAGCCAGTGAGCAGTGTTTGATGTGGAATGATCCGACCTTAAATATCTATTGGCCTAATATTGGTTTAACTCCGATTTTAAATGCCAAGGATAAAAATGGATCTAGTTGGGATGACGCCGCCAAGTTTTAAGAAAATATAAATTGATGGTTGAATGAGTTAAATTAAGTCATATTATGTTATCCCACCCTAAATATAGATCAGATATAGACGGTTTGAGGGCTATCGCTGTCATGTCAGTTGTTGCATTTCATGCCCTTGGGGTCAAAGGCGGATTTATTGGCGTAGATATATTTTTTGTCCTGTCGGGTTACCTGATTACCTCAATTATTTTTGAAAATTTAGAAAAGGGCAGCTTTAGCTTCCTTGATTTTTATTCTCGTCGAATTAAGAGAATCTTTCCAGCGCTGTCTCTTGTTTTATTGAGTTGCCTTATTTTAGGTTGGATTCTATTATTTGCTGATGAGTACAGGCAATTAGGATGGCATGTTTTTTCTGGGGCGGGATTTTTTTCAAACTTTACTCTCTTAGGGGAGAGTGGATATTTTGATGTTGCTGCAGAGAGGAAGCCATTGCTGCATCTCTGGTCTTTGGCTATAGAGGAACAGTTTTATATCCTATGGCCAGTAGCTGCCTATTTCTTATATAAGTTAAGAGTTAATCTTGGCTTGATGATTGCTGCTCTTGTCATAGCTTTTTTTGTAATGAATGTGGTATTGGTTCAGATAGATCCAGTCGCTACATTCTATTTACCTCATACGCGTTTTTGGGAATTACTAATTGGATCATTTGTTGCCTACTTGATGGTTTTTAAAAAAAATCAAATCACTCTGTCATCAAATATTTTGAATGGTTTAAGTGCTATCGGTTTAGCATTAATTATCTTCGGAATTATTTCTTTAAATAATAAGATGACTTTCCCTGGGTGGTGGGCTTTATTGCCAACAGTAGGAACGGCATTAATGATTTTTTCTGGAGAAAATAATTTTATTGGCAAAAAAATACTATCTAATCGAGTTTTAGTTTGGTTTGGTTTAATTAGTTACCCTTTATATCTTTGGCACTGGCCGTTGTTATCTTTTTTAAAGATTCTTGGTGATCAGCCTAAATTCGCTAAGTTTATTGCCATAATCGCCGCTGTTTTTTTGGCTTGGCTTACGCAAAAATTTATTGAGAAGCCAATTCGTTATGGGAGAAATAGCCGTTATAAATTGGTTCTGCTTATTGTAGTGATTTTATGTATTGGCTCGATGGGTTATGCAGTAAGTATGTTTGCCGGCTTTCCAAATAGAATTAACGATGGTGCTCACGGCGCTCTGGTCAATAAATATCGCTCAGAAATATTTTGGCCAGAAGAAAATAATCATTCCAAAGAATGTGTTGATAAGTTTGGTGCCGATCAATATTGTTTAATTAACCAGATTAATTTACCTCCAACTGCAGTAATTTTAGGGGATTCGCATGCGAACCATTTTTACTTCGGTTTAAGCGATTATGTTCAGTCTCGTGGTGGTAACTTGCTTTTGTTGGGGGCCGGAGGTTGTTTGCCGTTCTTTGGAATTGATCGGGGTAGACATCCTCAGGCGGGTAATGTCAATTGTTATGCTAGAACTAATCAATATTACGACTATGTTTTAAATCAATCCTCAATTAAGACCGTCATTTTTTCATTTGTGCATACCGAACCATATAGAAATGACATTCAATTTATTGATCGATGGGGTCAGATCAATCATAACGACAATTACCGAAATGCAGTCGATGCATTTGTCCGCACAATTAAACTGCTCCGTCAAAAAGATAAACAGGTGCTTCTTATATATGATTTGCCTAATTTAACCGCTGACCCTAAGGATTGTTTTTCTAAGCGACCATTTGTTACCGTCCAGCGTGAGTGTCGAATGGATCAATTACAAATGATTATGAACTTTGATCGTTACGACCAATTTTTAAAGGATGTTAAGTCTCAAGTTGAGTTTGATATTTTTCATACACATCACTATTTGCAGGGAAATTTTCCTCTGAATTCGGACGGGGTTCTAACCTACAGAGATACCACTCATTTGTCTATGGCGGGCTCAAAATTCTTCGCCAAAAAGTATAATTTCCTTGATTAAATTAGATTTTTAGGTAATTTACTTTTTTAATTCTTATAGAATAAGAAAATGTCGATAAAAATCAAACCGGTCATATTGTGCGGTGGTTCAGGCACAAGACTATGGCCTTTGTCTAGGGAATCCTTTCCTAAGCAATTTGTCCCTATAATCAACGGTCAAAGTCTTTTGGGTTTGACGATTGATCGGGTGAGATCATTAGGATCACCCATTTGTGTCACTAATGATGATCATCGGTTTTTTGTTCAAGAGTTATTAAAAGAGGCTTCAGATGATCTGGATGCCACCATTCTTTTGGAGCCTGCTGGTCGTAATACAGCAGCTGCAATGGCCAGTGCTGCATTTATGCCTGGGGTTACTGATTCAGATTTATTACTCTTTTTACCTTCTGATCACTTTGTCCCAGATATTGATGTATTCACCTACACAATGCGCTCTGGGATTGACGCAGCCCTTGCAGGTTATATCGTCACTTTTGGGGTGCAGCCAAGTTTTCCAAGTACAGCTTATGGCTATATTCAACAAGGTAATCAACTAAATGATTTGACGGCTAACCCTGAGTCAACTTTTCAAGTAGAACGTTTTGTGGAAAAACCTCCGTTAAATCAAGCTCAAGAGATGTTGTTATCGGGTAATTATCTCTGGAACGCTGGTATTTTTTTATGTCAAGCCTCGGTACTCAAGTTTGCACTTGATAAACATGCCTCAGATATCTTAAATGCATCAGAGTTGGCGATGAAGTCAGCTCGTGTGGATGGTGATTTCGTACGCCCGAATAAAGAATTATTTTTGGCGTGCCGATCTGAGTCAATTGACTATGCTGTGATGGAGCATTTTGAAAAAGTGGCTGTGATTCCATTCAAAGGTGCATGGAGTGATGTCGGTAGTTGGAGTGCAGTAGCCAACTTGGTGCCATCGAACGAAGATGGGAACCGTATTCATGGACAAGGTTTGGCGATTGCGGCTAAGGAGACTTTCATTAATGCGCCACATCGACCGGTGGTTGCATTGGGCACTTCTAATTTATTAATCGTTGATACCCCGGATGCAGTTTTAGTGGCTGATTCTGAGCATGTTGAACAAGTGAAAGATGTGGTTGCTCAATTAAAAAAGAATCAAGTCTCTCAAGCAAGTGCTCACCGCCGTGTGGCCAGACCATGGGGTTGGTATGACTCGATTGATAAGGGTGAGCGTTTTCAGGTTAAACGAATCGCGGTAAAGCCGGGGGCGAGTCTCAGCTTGCAGTTGCATCACCACCGTGCAGAGCATTGGATAGTCGTCAAAGGAACAGCGAAAGTTACCAATGGGGATCAAGTTTTTTTGCTGGAAGAAAATCAATCCACCCATATCCCAATTGGAGTCAAGCATCGCCTAGAAAATCCTGGTAAGACCGATTTAGAGATGATTGAGGTTCAATCTGGATCTTATTTGGGCGAAGATGATATTGTCCGGTTTGAAGATACTTATGGTCGTGCATAAGTAGGAAAACGATAAATATGACTAAAGATAAAAAACAGAAAATAGCCCTCATTACAGGTGTGACCGGACAAGACGGCTCTTATCTAGCAGAATTCTTGTTAGAAAAAGGTTACATAGTTCATGGCATCAAGCGTCGCGCTTCTTTATTCAATACAGATCGAGTAGACCACCTCTATCAAGATCCGCATATTGATCATCGCAACTTTGTGTTGCACTATGGTGACTTGTCAGATTCATCCAATTTGACGCGCATCATTCAGCAAACGCAACCAGATGAGATTTACAACTTGGGCGCACAAAGCCATGTGGCGGTTTCTTTTGAATCGCCTGAGTACACTGCAGATGTGGATGCTATTGGTACATTGAGAATTCTTGAGGCAATTCGTATATTGGGGCTCGAGAAGAAAACTCGTTTTTATCAAGCATCAACTTCTGAGCTTTATGGTTTGGTGCAAGAGATTCCTCAAAAAGAAACGACTCCATTCTATCCCCGCTCACCGTATGCGGTAGCCAAAATGTATGCTTATTGGATTACGGTTAATTATCGTGAGGCCTATGGCATCTATGCTTGCAATGGTATTTTATTTAATCATGAAAGTCCGCGACGTGGTGAAACTTTCGTAACCAGAAAAATTACGCGAGGGTTAGCAAATATTGCCCAAGGTTTAGAGCAATGTCTCTATATGGGCAATATGGATGCTTTACGTGACTGGGGGCATGCAAAAGACTATGTTCGTATGCAATGGATGATGTTGCAGCAAGAGAGGCCCGAAGATTTTGTAATTGCTACAGGTGTGCAATATTCTGTTCGAGAATTTATTGCGAAAAGTGCAGCTCAATTAGGCGTTACTTTGAAGTTTGAAGGTCAAGGTGTTGATGAGTGTGCTGTCGTAACAAGTATCGATGGCCAAAATGCTCCTGCCTTAAAGCTCGGAGATGTGATCGTTAAAGTAGATCCCCATTATTTCCGCCCCACGGAAGTGGAAACCTTGTTAGGAGATCCGGCTAAAGCTAAAGCGAAGCTAGGTTGGGTGCCAGAAATTACTTTGGATGAAATGGTTCAGGAAATGGTAGCCTATGACTTAGAGCAGGCTAAACAGCATGCCTTATTAAAAGACCATGGCTATTCCGTGCATGTGGGAAAAGAAAATTAATGAGCCTCATAGCCATCCCTATTTAACATGATTAAAGATCAAAAAATATATGTCGCTGGTCATCGAGGGATGGTGGGGTCGGCTATTGTGCGTCAATTACAGGCCAGAGGGTTAAATAATATTGTGACGCGCACTCATGCAGAGTTAGATCTTTGTAATCAGCAGGCGGTTGCTAATTTCTTCAAAGAGGAAAAGCCTGATCAGGTGTATTTGGCTGCTGCCAAGGTGGGGGGTATACATGCAAACAATACTTATCCAGCGGAGTTTATTTATCAAAATTTGATGATGGAGGCTAATGTAATCCATCACGCTTTTGAAAGTGGCGTAAAAAAACTGCTTTTTTTGGGTTCGAGTTGTATTTATCCAAAAATGGCTCTACAACCGATGGCTGAAGATGCTCTTTTAACGGGTAAGTTGGAGCCCACTAATGAGCCATATGCGATTGCTAAGATTGCAGGTATAAAGTTGTGTGAGAGCTATAACCGTCAATATGGTCAATCGCATGGCCTTGATTACAGATCGGTCATGCCAACTAATCTTTATGGCCCTGGAGATAACTATCACCCTGAAAATAGCCATGTGATTCCTGCTTTAATTAGACGTTTTCATGAGGCTAAAGAGAAAAATTTACCTGAAGTGGTGATTTGGGGCAGTGGAACCCCAATGCGTGAGTTTTTATATGTTGATGATATGGCTGAGGCATCAGTTTTTGTCATGCAATTAGACAAAGCAACTTATGATCAATATTCAGAACCCATGCAAAGTCATATCAATGTTGGTTTTGGTTCAGATGTCACAATTAAAGAATTAGCTGGCATTGTAGGCAAGACTGTGGGTTATCAAGGTCAAATTACCTTTGATCGGAGTAAGCCAGATGGTACCCCTAGAAAGCTCATGAATAGTGGTCGACTTAAAGATATGGGGTGGCAAGCTAAAGTAAGTCTAGCTGATGGTTTAGCTATTGCGTATCAAGATTTTTTACAAATATTTGATTGAATTGGGCTAGATTTTTATGAAAGCAGTCATACTTGCAGGTGGTCTAGGAACCAGAATCTCTGAGGAAAGCGTGTCTCGACCAAAGCCCATGATCGAGATAGGTGGCAAACCTATTTTGTGGCACATCATGAAAATTTACTCTCACTATGGCATTAATGAGTTCATAGTTTGTTGTGGCTATAAAGGGTATGTTATCAAGGAGTACTTTGCAAATTATTTTTTGCATATGTCTGATGTGACATTCGATATGAAAAAAAATAGTATGGAGGTTCATCAACAATTTGCTGAGCCTTGGAAAGTAACCCTAGTTGATACAGGTGAGGACACCATGACTGGTGGGCGGTTGAAGCGAGTTGAGCAATATGTCAAAGATGAAGAGTCCTTCTGTTTTACTTATGGTGATGGTGTTTCTGATATCAATATCAAAAATTTAATCGCGTTTCATAAACAGCAAGGTGTTCAAGCAACCTTAACTGCTGTTTATCCCCCAGGTCGTTTTGGGGCTTTAGATATAAGGGATCATAAAGTCACAACATTTAAGGAAAAGCCCAAGGGAGATGGCAGTATGATTAATGGCGGTTTTTTTGTTTTGTCGCCATCTGTTTTTTCTTTATTAAAAGATGACTCTACCGTATGGGAGCAGGAGCCACTTGAGACATTGGCCTTGAAAAATCAGATGGCTGCGTATAGTCATACTGGTTTTTGGCAGCCGATGGATACCTTGCGCGATAAAAATTATTTAGAGGGGCTTTGGTCTTCTGGACAGGCGCCTTGGAAAAGTTGGCCGTGAAATTATCTTCTGTGAATCCTTCTTTTTGGGATGGAAAAAACGTATTCCTAACGGGCCATACTGGCTTTAAAGGTGGGTGGTTGTCTTTGTGGTTGGCCTCGATGGGGGCTAAAGTAACTGGTTATGCTTTAGCGCCAAATACCAACCCCAATTTATTTGAGGTATTAGCAATAGACCGCCTAATACATCAATCAGTTATAGGGGATATTCGAGATTTTGAGCACCTCCAAAAAACAATGTTATTGGCACAGCCAGATGTGTTAATTCACATGGCAGCACAACCCTTGGTTAGATATTCCTATGCGCATCCAGTTGAGACTTATGCAACCAATGTCATGGGAACAGTTCATGTTCTGGAGGCGGCGCGTCAAGTCAACAGTATTAAAGCCACGGTTATTGTGACAACTGATAAATGTTATGAGAATAAAGAGTGGGAGTGGGGGTATCGTGAAAATGAACCGATGGGTGGTTACGATCCTTATAGTAATAGCAAGGGTTGTGCAGAATTAGTCACATCCGCTTATCGTCAATCATACTTTTCCCATCAAAATGCTGTTGCATCAGCACGCGCAGGTAATGTTATTGGTGGCGGGGATTGGTCTAGTGATAGGCTAATTCCTGATGCTATCAAGGCTTTCGAAGCTAATCAGACGCTTAAAATCCGCAATCCATCGGCCACCAGACCATGGCAACATGTTCTGGAGCCCTTATCTGGGTACCTAGTTTTAGCTCAAGCGCTCTATGAGAATGGAATGGTATATGCATCCCCATGGAACTTTGGCCCACTTGATAAAGATACTCGCTCTGTCGAGGAAGTGATTAACCTATTAATTGCTAAATGGGGTGTTTGTGATGGGTGGCAAAAAGAAGGATCTGAACAGCCTCACGAAGCAACATTATTAAAGCTAGATTGCTCCAAGGCTAGACAGCATTTGGCGTGGGTTCCTAGATGGAGCTTGGAGACAGCCATTGAAAAAATTGTTCTTTGGCAGAAATCTTTTCAACAAAATAAAAATATGCAAGAAATTAGCCTTGCTCAAATTAAACAATATATGGACTCCTCAAGTTTGGGATAGGTATGAGTACACAAATAGTCGATCTAAAAAAATTACAACAGGAAAAAATACGTCAGAAAATTGCCGCATTGGTCGATGAATATGCTGCGCTAGAGTTTTCCCCTAAAGCATTTGTTCCAGAGCAGACCATGGTGCCCCCATCTGGTAAGTTGATAGGAGCCGAAGAGTTAAAAAATATGGTTGATGCCTCGCTGGATGGTTGGCTTACAACGGGTCGTTTTAACGAGTTATTTGAAAAGAAATTGGCTGAGTTTATTGGCGTTAAACATGCTATTACTGTCAACTCAGGCTCATCAGCTAATTTAGTCGCATTTTCTACTTTGACCTCACCTAAATTGGGTGAGCGCGCTATCCGTCAAGGCGATGAAGTAATTGGTGTAGCCGCTGGTTTTCCAACAACAGTTAATCCAATTATTCAGTTTGGCGCTATTCCTGTATTTGTGGATGTTGATCCTTTGACCCATAACATTGACGTTACAAAAATCGAAGCAGCAATCAGTCAAAAAACAAAAGCTATCATGTTGGCACACTCGCTGGGTAACCCTTTTAACTTAGATGTTGTGACTAACTTATGCAAAAAATATAAGCTTTGGCTTGTTGAGGATTGCTGCGATGCCCTTGGGACTACTTATAAAGGTCAAATGGTCGGCACATTTGGCGACATTGCAACATTAAGCTTTTATCCTGCACATCATATAACTATGGGTGAAGGTGGTGCTGTCTTTACCAATAGTTATGAGTTAAAACAGATTGCAGAAAGTTTTCGAGATTGGGGTCGTGATTGTTATTGCCCTCCAGGAAAAGATAATACATGTGGCAAAAGATTTTGCTGGAAGTTAGGAAGTTTGCCAGAAGGTTACGATCATAAATATACCTATAGTCATTTGGGCTACAACTTAAAAATTACAGATATGCAAGCAGCATGTGCTTTGGCACAATTAGAAAAAGCCCCTGGATTTATTCAAAAGCGTAAAGATAATTTTAAATTCTTACAGGAACGCTTAAAGTCATGTGAAGAATTTTTGCAAATGCCTGAGGCAACTGAAGGATCCGATCCTTCTTGGTTCGGTTTTCCAATTACAGTTAAAAAGACTAGCCCAGTTTCAAGGCTTGATTTAACAACATATCTTGATCAGAACAAAATTGGAACGCGCTTGCTATTTGCGGGTAATTTGATTCGCCAGCCATATATGATGAATGCTCAATATAGAGTGAGTGGGGATTTATCTAACACTGATAACGTCATGAACAATACATTTTGGATTGGCGTGCAACCCGCGCTAACAGAAGAAATGCTTGATTTTGTTGTAAATAAAATTGAAACTTACTTGGGCGTAAATTTTTAATGTACCTGTGTCCGGAAGAGGATTTAATAGCGATCTCTGATGCAATGGAATCAGGTTTTGAAAAGCTTCGCGGTAAAAAGATTTTTCTTACAGGTGCTACGGGTTTTATTGGTAAAAATTTACTTGAATCAATTTTCTGGATCAATGAAAAAAATAATCTAAATATTGAAGTTTTTTCTATTTCAAGAGATCCTGGAAAATTTTATTATCAGTACCCACACTTCAGAACGCATAATTATTTCAAGCTTTACAAATGTGATGTGCGTGATGATCTGAGTGTTTTACCAATAAAAGAAATAGATTTCGTGGTTCACGCTGCCACCGATGTTGTAAATCAGCTTAACGCCGTTGAGACTCTGAAGACCTGTATTGAGGGTACTTCAAATGTGTTATCTTTTGCTACAGGGCTGGGGTGTAAGAGTTTTTTATTGTTAAGCTCTGGTGCTGTATATGGAAAGTCACGAGATGCTATGGTTAAATTTTGTGAATCTGACACAGGTGGAATTGACCTCGCCTCCTCAAAATCTGCTTATGCTTTAGGTAAGCAATTATCAGAGTGGTTAAGCCAACAAGCTAACAGCCCGAATTTCAAGGTAAAAATTGCACGATGCTTTGCTTTTGTCGGACCATATTTGCCATTAAATCAACACTTCGCGATTGGTAATTTTATTGGAGCGTGTCTAGAAGGAAGAAACATACAAATTAATGGTGATGGTACTCCTCTTCGTACATATCTTTACACTTCAGACCTCTGTATTTGGCTCTTGAAAATATTATTATCAGAGCATTCAAGCAATGTTTTTAATGTTGGTGGTGGTGAAGTTGTTTCCATTGCACAATTAGCAAATATAGTCAAAAAAGAGATTAATCAAGGTATAGGTATTAGTATTCACCAACCCGCTGGTTCGGGGTCTGAAGCTTATGTCCCTAATCTTGACAAGATTGGATTAGAGTTAAATTTGTCACCAACTGTGAATTTGATTGATGCCATTCGCAAGACTGCAAATTGGAATTTGAAGTATGCAAATATGTAGTAAAGAATTGTCGAAAAATATTAGGATTCATGCCTTGAAAATGGTTGCCAAGGCAAAGGCATCTCATATTGGTAGTGCATTATCAATTACTGATATTGTTAGTGTCTTGTATGCGGATGTGCTCAAGGTCTTTCCTGAGAACCCTGAAGACCCTAATAGGGATAGACTAATTCTTAGTAAAGGTCATGCATGTGTAGCCGTTTACGCGGCATTGGCAGAGATGAAATTTTTCCCCAAAAAAAAATTAGAAACCTATGGTGAAGATTATTCGCTATTAATGAACCACATAAGCCATAAAGTTCCTGGGGTTGAATTTTCAACGGGTGCTCTTGGCCATGGTCTGCCTTTTGGGGTTGGAAAAGCGCTTTATGCGAAACGGAAAAATCTAGGTTGGCGTGTTTACGTAATTTTAAGTGATGGTGAGTTAGATGAGGGTAGTAATTGGGAGGGGCTTATGTTTGCTGCTCATCATCAATTAGATAACCTGACTCTTATCGTTGATTACAATAAACTTCAGAGCTTAACTAGCATTGAGAAGACGCTAGGTTTGGAGCCACTTGCCGATAAATTTAGGGCGTTTGGTGCTCATGTGGTTGAGTTGGATGGGCATGACCATTGCTTGTTGTCACAAGAGCTTAAAATTTCTGGTACGAATCAACCCAAAGTAATCATTGCCCATACCACTAAGGGTAAAGGTGTTAGCTTTATGGAAAATCAAGTTGTCTGGCATTATCGAAGCCCTAACGAAGAAGAGCTTTTACAGGCCATCAGGGAAGTTGAGTTGGCTTATGCGTAATGCTTTTATTGCGGAGCTAGTGACTCTTGCTAGAACCAATCAAAATATTTTTTTGATGGTGGGCGACTTGGGCTTTTCGGTTGTGGAACCATTTCAAGAAGAGTTCCCAGATCGATTCTTTAATGCTGGTGTTGCTGAGCAGAATATGATGAGTATGGCGGCTGGGTTGGCATCAGAGGGTTGTCACGTATTTGTTTACTCTATAGCCAACTTCCCAACATTTAGATGTGCAGAGCAAATTCGCAATGATGTTGCATACCATCAACTGCCTGTCACTATAGTTGCTGTAGGAGGGGGTCTTGCTTACGGTAACTTGGGATATTCACATCATGCGGTACAAGATTATGCCTTGATGAGATCTATGCCTAATATGTTAATTGCAGCCCCGGGTGATCCGTTGGAGGTGAGAGCTTGCCTGCGCTATTTAATAAAAAATCCACAGCCCTCCTATTTGCGATTGGGTAAATCAGGAGAAGTGTGTTTGCATAAAGAGGTGCCGAATATTGAGCCTGGGAGATGGCTTTGTGTAAAACAAATCAAACCTTCAAAATCTAATGCTATTCTGACCACTGGAAATGGATTGCAAATAGCTAATACATGGCAAGAAAATGGTGAATATGCTGATTATGATTTATACAGTATGCCGCTTTGGGGGATGAATCAAAAAGAGCTTCAGCGCGACCAGGTGGAAAAATTGACTAAGCTGATTACAGTGGAGGATCATTTATTGGATGCTGGCTTCGGTTCATGGATGCTAGAGTCATTAATTTCGACGCCTAGTTTTCTTGAGAAGATCAATATTAAATCGCTAGATTCTGTTGTTTGTGGAATGGTCGCCACGCAGAATAAGTTGCAATCACTAGGTGGCTTATGATCAAAGTGATTCCTATTGAAGGAGGGCTTGGTGCCCAAATATTTGGCGCCATGCTTTTTGATCACTTAAAAGAGTTATATTCATCAGAATCTGTATTTGCGGATTTGACATATTTTGATCGAACTCCCTTTGTTGCAGGTGATAAACAGGGAGTGAGTGTTTTTAAGTGGGAATTAGATTATTACGGTATTGATAAAGAAGAATTTAGAAAAGAGATCCCTAAAAAACCAAATTTTTTTCAAAGACATCTTTTAAATAAGCCAAATCATTCTTATCTGTATGATGGCACTTCAGAAAGAACTCAATTACTTGGTGAGGTTTGGAATAAGAACTGGGATTCTCGTTTTCCAATTCTATCTAGCGATGTTGATAAAGCAACAGAAATTCTTGGCAAGGATTTGAATACTGCTGTGGTCCACCTTAGGCGAGGTGACTATTTAAATGTGGCGAGCCACATTGTTCCTGATGATTGTGTGATCAATTTGTTAAAAAAAATCTCATATTTTGACATTGGCAAAGTAATTTTTTTATCAGATTCCCCAGTTGATATAAGCTACTATGCAGGGCATTTAAAAGCCATTAAGAAATTTGAAGCTTTTGTTTCTGAAGATATTTTTTTAACTCATGCCTTATTAAGGCTGGGACGTATTGTGGTGACTTCTAATTCACAGTTTAGCCTCTCAGCTGCAATATTAAATAGGGGTGGGCTAATTTTTATGCCGCGCAAGTGGTATTCTGGTTCTGCAGAACTCATTGAGACGCAGATACATCAGTTATCTGATTGGCACCTTATGGGGGTGAATCTGGATGTCAAGTGATGCATGGTCATTTTGTATTGTTACATCAGGATCTGATGATCGTTCTTTGCAAGAGGTAATAGACTCTATAGGAAGTGAGTTCGGTGATCATCCTCATGAAATTATCATTATTGGTAATACAAAAATTATTTCCAATAACGAGAACTATAAAATTATTCCTTTTGATGAGGAAGTATTTAGCTTTAATTGGAATAACTTTTTAAGAAATATACTCAAACTAAAAATTAAAAAGTCTTTCTATAGAACTGGATGGATTACTGGAAAAAAAAATTTATCCGTTCGGTTAGCCAAGTATGAAAATATTTGTGTGATGCATGACTATGTCAAATTAATGCCTGGTTGGCTTTCTGGGTTCCATAGTTTTGGAGATAATTGGTTAGTATGTATAACAAAAGTATTTAATAAGGATGGTAGTAGACATAGAGATTGGATGACGTGGGATTATCCAGGTGTTGGTGCGACTTTGTTGCCTTATGATGTACACGTTCCATATATGTATTTGTCTGGAGCATATTTTTGCGTTAAGAAAAATTTTTATTTAGCTAATCCTCTGAATGAAAAATTATTTTGGGGTGAGGCTGAAGATGTGGAGTGGTCATGTCGTATTCGAAAATTAACTCAATTTAAAATTAATGTCCAATCATCTGTTACTTATACAAAATTAAAGTCATTGCATGAGGCGCCTTATTGTGCAGATTGGGTCAGAAGAGCAGGTGAGTTAACTAAGTTGCTGAAATTATGAGAAAAATCATTGCGCATAGAGGCTATTGGCTTAACCAGTCTGAAAAAAATACCGCCACTGCTTTCAATCGAGCCCTTGAATATGGCTTCGGTATTGAAACTGATTTTCGAGATTTAAATGGTCAATTAGTCATTTCTCACGATACACCTATTGATAATGCAATGAAGGCTGAAGAGTTTATTGATCTTTTTAAAAAGTACTCTGTTTCAGCTCCAATAGCAATCAATATCAAAGCTGATGGCTTATATACTTTGGTCAAGGATTTAATTATTAAATCTGGGATGACTAATTATTTTGTATTTGATATGTCTGTGCCTGATACAAGAGGCTATATTGCTCAGAAAATACCTGTATTCACACGCTTAAGTGACTATGAGGCTACACCAGTTTTTTTTGAGCAGAGTGCAGGAGTTTGGTTAGATGCATTTGACTCAGAGTGGTATGACGCGGATGTAATTAAAAATCTACTGGATAGCAGTAAGGAGGTGGCTATTGTTTCACCTGAATTACATTGTCGATCTCACTTAGATTTGTGGCGTTTACTAAAGGACAATAATTTTCATAAAAATGACTTGGTAAGTCTTTGCACAGATTTTCCTTTAGAAGCAAAGGAGTATTTCAATGCCAAAAATTAAAGCAGTTCTATTTGATATGGATGGCGTTCTTATTGATGCTAAAGATTGGCATTACGAAGCCCTAAATCAAGCCTTATCGTTGTTTGGGATGGAAATTAGTCGTTATGATCATTTAGTCACCTATGACGGCTTGCCAACCAAAAAAAAGTTAGATATGTTGACTGCGGAACGAGGTTTACCAAGAGCTTTACATGAATTTATTAATGACATGAAGCAAGAGTTCACATTTCAATTAGGTTACGCAAAATGTAAACCTTCTTTTAATCATCAATATGCTTTATCGAATCTAAAAACGCAGGGTTATAAGATAGCGGCTTGTTCAAACTCGATTCGCAAGACTATGGATGTTCTATTTGAAAGGGCGGCAATTAAAGATTACTTTGATTTCTATATTTCTAATGAGGATGTTAAGGAGACTAAACCGAATCCTGAAATGTATATAACCGCAATCAACCGTTTTGGATTTAAACCAGAGGAGTGCCTGATTCTTGAAGATAATGAAAATGGAATCAAGGCAGCAAAAGCATCTGGGGCCCATCTCTTAGTAGTGGGAGATGTAAATGATGTTAACCTCGAAAATATCGCTAATAGAATTAAAGAAATTGAGGGGCAGTTATGAACCTAGTTATCCCAATTGCCTCTAATTCTAATTTTTTCAGCATAGAAGAGTATGGCTATCCAAAGCCATTGATTGAAATCATGGGTAAACCGATGATTGAGCATGTTATTGAGAACTTAACTCAAAACGTACAATTTAAAAAAATAATTTTTATTGTCAAGCAAGATGAATGTAATAAATATCATCTTGACAACACACTTAATTTATTGAGTCCAGTTAAGCCCGAAATTATTAAGCTGCGTTCAGATACGCAGGGGGCTCTGTGTAGCGTTCTTTTGGCTGTTGAACATATTACTAGCGCAGAACCATTAGTTATAGCAAATGCTGACCAAATATTTGATGGTGGTATTAGTCAGCAGTTAAATAAATTTATAGGGAGCAACTTAGATGCAGCTTGTTTGACTTTTAATTCAGTACATCCGCGCTGGTCTTATGTGCGTCTGGATCATCAAAATCTAGTGGTCGAGACAGCAGAAAAGCGACCTATTAGCAAACATGCTATTGCAGGACTTTATATGTATAAGAAAGGTTCGGATTTTGTGAGCTATGGGATGGCCTCAATCAGGCATGGGGCAAGTGTCGACGGCAAATACTTTATATCACAAGTGTTTAATGAATTTGTTTTAGCCAATAAAAAAGTCGGATATTTTCAAATATCTAATGGGCAATACCATACCTTCTATAGCCCCCAAAAAATCGTAGAGTATGAATCTCAACATCGCGGGAGTAATAGATGAAGGTATTTCGTTTAGATGATATGGTCAAGGGATGGTTTGTGGGTAACTTTAAGCCAACTATTTTGTCGACGAATGAGGTTGAAGTCGCTGTAAAAAAATACAAAGCTGGCGATTATGAGCCATCTCACTACCACAAAATTGCCACAGAAATTACCGTGATCACGGACGGTGAAGTTGAAATGAACGGCGTTACTTATTCAACTGGCGACATTATCGTGATTGAGCCAAATCACGCTACCGATTTTTTAGCTTTGACTGATGTAACAACGACAGTGGTCAAATTCCCTGGGGTTAATGATGACAAATATTTGGGAACACCAGTATGATTAATATAGTCATACCAATGGCTGGTCACGGAAGTAGATTTTCCAATGCGGGTTATAAAGATCCTAAGCCACTGATTATGGTTAATGACAAACCTATGATTGAGTTGGTGATTGATAATTTAAAACCTTCAAGAACTCATCGATTTATTTTTATTTGCCAATCTAACCATTTAGATAATTATCCGCTCAGAGCGTTACTTGAGGATAAGGCGCCTGGGTGCAAAATAATTGAGGTTGCTGATGTTACAGCTGGAGCTGCATGCACAGTGCTTTTGGCTAAAGAGTATATTAACAATCAAGATCAGCTCATGATTGCTAACTGTGACCAGTATATAGATATTGATATTGATGAGTATTTGTCAGTCTTAGATGATGCAAGTGTTGATGGCCTAATTATGACAATGAAAGCATATGACAATAAGTGGTCGTTTATTAAGCTAAATGAGAAGAATGAAATTACTCTAGTTGTTGAAAAGGAGGTGGTTTCTGATGAAGCTACTGTTGGTATATATAACTATCAGCGAGGCTCAGATTTTGTTATGGCCTCAGAAGCAATGATATCTAAGAATCTTCGAATCAATAATGAGTTTTATGTTGCGCCAGCATATAACGAAATGATTCAAAATGCAAAAAAAATTAAATATTTCAATATTGGTAAATTGGGTGAGAGAATGCATGGCTTAGGGACTCCGGAAGATTTGAAAAAATTCTTAATCGGTTAAATTGTTGAATACAGCTTTTTATCTTTTCTGTAAATCATATATCGGCGATCTGCATCGTGTGAATTTGCTTTGGGATAGTATTCAAAAACATAATAAAAACAACATACCATTCTATCTATCAGTACCCAAAAAGGATCTTATTGAGTTTAGGAAGATAATCAGTAATCCTGAGGGGATTATTTGGATTACTGATGAGCAAATAGTTAAGTCAAATAAGCTTTCTAGCCTTGATTCATACTATCAGTGGGATGGTCGTTTGTCTCAACAAGTTATCAAGGCTGAGTTTTGGAGAATTTTTGGTGATGATAAGATTGCTTATTTATGCTTGGATTCAGAAAGTACCTTTATTAAAGATTTTTATTTGAATGATTTTTTAAGTAGTGACGGCAATACCTATACTGTCATTCACCAGAATAAAGAACTGCTCCAAATCGCAGCAAATAAAAATATAAATAGAGTCTTGACTAACTTCAATCATGTCTGTGAAATGCTTAAGCAGGTTTTCAGGCGAGTTGGGCCGAATTATGATTTTGGACCAACTCCTGTAATTTGGTCCTCTGAAGTGTGGCGAGCGCTTGAAGCGAATTATCTGAAGCCTAATCAAATTACTATTTGGGATGCGATTAAGCTATATCCCAGTGAGTTACAGTTGTACGGTGAAGCTTTGTTGAAGTTTAGGCCAATTCCTCTACTGCCTTTAGAGCCAATTTTCAAGGTTTATCACTATGATTGGCAGTATTATTTTTACAGAAAAACTAATGAGACTCCAGCCAAATTAACTAAGAACTATTTGGGTTACTTGAAGCAGTCAAATTGGGATTATGATTCTGACTACGGCGCGCATGCATTACGTAAATCTTTTGGTTCTAGAGTACTGAGAAAAATTAAACGATTTTTTGCCAGATACCGCTAGTACATATTTGAAATTTTTCACTTGGTCTCGTTAACTATTACCCTTTTAACCCATAATCGCACTCAGCAGGCATTTGAGGCGATTTTGTCAATATTGGGTCAAGCCTGCCAAGATTTTGAACTAATTGTTTCAGATAACTCTGATAGTGATGACTTGAGTGATTTGATTAAATCAAGTATTAAAAATCATCCCTCTCTTTCTCGAGTCGTTTATATCAAGCGTACTCAAGTTTTACCAGCTTTGGAACATGTGAATTTATGCTTGAGTGAGGTGACATCAGATTATTTTTGCTTATTTCATGATGATGATTTAATGTTGCCTAACTTTACTGAAAATTTTTTTAAAGCCCAACATTTATTTCCTAATGCCGTAGCTCTTGGAACTAATGCAATAGCTGAAAAAAATGGATTTCATGGAAAACCTTTTTTTCAGTCTGTTGGATCTTACACAGTAGGTCTTACTCCTAAGAAATTGGCTGAGAAATATTTTTCTAGACACCAGTTGGGGGTTGCGCCGTTCCCATCATATATTTATAACAAATCCGCTATTCAGTCACTTCGTTTTGATCCCGCTTCTGGAAAATATGGTGATGTAACTTGGTTATTGAATGTAGCTTCTTATGGTGAAATTGTATGGATCAACCAGCCTATGATGATATATAGATTACATGAAGGCAATGATAGTCTGACTGAGTCAAGACGTGATCGTCTACGATTTTTAGCATTTATTAAAAAAAATATTAACCAATTTGGCGTTGGTTTATTGAGTGATTACCGATTTTTTATCTATAAGAGAAACCTGCCCCTTCTTGTGTGTGTTGATGTAAATCAAGGGCGGGCAGAGATATTGAAAAAATATATATCTTCATATCGTATTCACAGGTGCTTGAGATTAGATCACTATCTACACTTAATTAATAAAATAAGAGTTAGGCTTTACGGGTGGCTTAAACTTATAGCAAATATTGATCGGTGGTAAATATGATTTATGCCAATATTTATGCAGAAGGCCATGCCAAAAATTCATTATTCTCGAAAAATGATCCCACTAACTTTTACGGGCCAACCTATACTTTTCGTTTAATTCGTCAACTTTTTTTAAATCATAGTATCGAATTAAATACTCCTGACTTAAATTTAGGTCGTAATGTATTGTTTGAAATTTATTCTGAGGGACAAGAGATATCTCATAAATCTTTGCCAAAATTCTTTCTTGCCCAAGAAAATCCGGTCATCAATTTATTAAATCAAGACGTCCAGTATTGTCAGCGGTTTGCAAAAGCATTCGCTTGGGATCGGCGCATTGCTGATCAGCCTAATGGTGTCTGGCTAATGGTCCCCAACGAAATCAAATTATTTGATTTCGCCTCCTATTTCAAGAGAGATATTTTTTCCTGTTTAATTAATGCGAATAAACGTTTCCCTATTTATAGTGAGGACGATTTGTATGAGGAACGCTTTTCAGTAATTGATTGGTATCAGAGAAATGCCCCACAAGATTTTTCTTTATATGGATATGGTTGGGATAAGCCAAAATCTGCTTTCACTACAAAGGAAAAGCTAATACGAAGGGGGAAGCGATTGGCTAGCCAGTTATTCGGCTATCGGCCATTTCCAAGTTATAAGGGCATAGTAATTGATAAAGGTGATGTCTATAAGAATAGTAAGTTTGCTTATTGTTACGAAAATACAAAAAATCTAGAAAATTATATTACTGAAAAAATATTTGATGCCATGATGTACGGATCTGTACCTATATATTGGGGAGCCCATAATGTTTTGGACTTTATTCCTAAGACGTGCTTTATTGATCGAAGAGAATTTGACGGTCAGGAATCATTACATGATTACTTGAAGGGTATGGCCCCAGAGGTCTATCAAACTTATCAAAATTCAATTTATGATTTTTTAAGAAGTGACAAAATTCTTCCGTTTAAAGCTGAAACATATGCCACTACAGTTGTCGATGAAATAATTCAAGACCTACAGTTTAAAGAGTTAATTTAATTACGACCGCTAAATGAATCAACACTGGTTAATTCTTTCTCATGGATTTAATATGGATGGGCGGGCGTCTAGCTTGACTGTCACAGATAAGATTCCTTATTTCTTACAAAAAGGAATTGAACCCATTGTATTGAGTGCAGTGACTGGGAAAAAAGACGAACGTTTCACCCATTATCAGCTGCTGCCGTGGGGGCCGGCAGGACTACGTTTTGACTTTAGGCACTGGATGGCGACTCAATATGGTCGGGGAATCCCATACAAAGTCTTGACACCTTTAGTATCCTTGTTATTGTTGCCATTTATTGCTGTTGAACGACTTATCTTTGGTCTATCAAGCCAGTCTTCTTGGTCCTTGCCTGCTGCTTTTAAAGGGATAATTTTGGCTAAACAAGGAAGAATTGATTTAATTTTTTCATCTGGGGGGGCTTGGTCTGCTCACTATGCTGCATGGCTTATAAAAAAAGTGACGGGCTTACCGTGGATTGCAGAAATTCATGATCCAATGGTTATGCGTGATAATGAAGCAGATGATGGAAGGCGACCACGAAAAACAAAAGAAGCACGCTTTTTACAGAGGTTGGAAAGCCTTATATGTAAGGATGCAAACCATGTTTGGTGGTTTACGGATGGCGCTCTTAATTATGCCAGGCAGCGTCAACCTGCATTAGGTGAGAAAGGTTTTGTAGTGTTCCCGGGGGCTGAACCACCAGGGTGCCATGAACCTTTACCAAGTAGTCATGAGTATAGGCAAAATTTAAATTTGTGCCATTTTGGATCGTTGGCAGACGACAGATCAATTAGTCCCATTCTTGAAGCGCTTCAGATCTTTTTTCAAGAATGTCCCGATGCAAGAAATCGAATCAAAGTTCAAGTTTATGGGGCTGGTCTGGACAAGGTTTCTCGGGAGGCTGTCGAACGCTGTGGGATGCAATCAGTAGTGATTGTCCATGGCCGTATAGAAAATGACTCGCAAACAGGTGAGACTGGACGACAACGAATTATGAAATTGATGCGTTCTAGTGATGTGCTTTTGGGATTGCATGGTAACGGCGAGTGGTGTTCAGAATACATACCATCGAAACTTTACGACTATTATTGGACTAATCGTCCGATTTTGGCTGTAACTAATCGTAACACCCAATTAGATGAGATTCTGATCGCCAGAAATGCCTATCTGAGTCATACATTAGATATTCCCTCAATTGTTGCAGCAATTCGGTTGATATGGGGTCATTGGCAGATGAAATCATTGCGCACAATGCCCTTTCATCCTATCAGTCCTGAAGTGGCAGTTCAGGAGATTATGCAAAGAGTTCGTTAATTGCAAGTGGATAGTCGATCTTTGGGGCTTTGTTTACTAAAAGCTAAATGATCTGGGCACTAATTCTCTTTCAAAAACATGCTTCTAACACTAGTCAATATCCCATAAACGAAGCTTACTGGTCCATCTGGGCTGAAATAAATATTTAGTTGAGTATTTATGTCATAAGCCTGATGGAGTATTTATGATGGAGCACCTCATTGCCAGCTAGTTCTAAAATTTTTCCGATAAAAAATTTCTAAAAAGTTTTTTCGTGGTAGAGGTTTAACTTCTTGGATCATATGCAGTTTTAAAAGACGACTCTTCCCGCAGTGGGGTTGAGGCTCTCATTTGTTATGATAGTTACAGTGCACTTTTTTATTCGAGCTATTTTTCTGCTTAACCGCAGTATTTGATGAAGTCTTGCGTACTTACTCCCTAATTTCAAAATCTAGTAGGGGTAATGTAAATATTGTGCGTTATCTATGTAATAAGTGGTTATCAAGTAGTTATTCCCATCTCAATAAGTACTATTGACCACTGATCCAGAGATGCTTGTTAGAGATCTGGGAGTGATTGAAGTAGTCGTCTTTGTCTGTTATGGCTATATTCTGCGCGCTATAAAGGGGGCATGCAGGAATCATATTATTTTTCAGATTTGAATTTAAGGGGGTCTGCTGGCTTGTATAGAAAAATCATAACTTATTTGCCATATGAGCGAAAATACAAGTCATGAAGGTTTTGATAGTTAAATTATCCTCATTAGGAGATGTCCTACACAATCTCCCCATTGTCTGGGATCTACGTCAGCAATATCCCGATGCTCAAATCGATTGGGTGGTCGAGGAAGGCTATGTTTCATTATTAGAACCACTGAAGACTACTAGAGACTTTAAGGGTATCGATCAAGTCATTCCGCTGGGATTTCGTCGTTGGAAGAAGTCACTCAAAAAGGGAGAGTTTGTTCGGTCTATTCAAGAATTTATTGTCTTTAAAAAAGAGCTCCAGCAAACGCCATACGACCTCATCATCGAAACTCAGGGCCTTATTAAATCGGCTTTTGTCACTTATCTAGCAAACAAATCACCGAAGGCTAGAATCATCGGCTTGGCCAATCAAACTGAATACTCAGGCTATGAACCCTTGGCTAGAAAGTTCTACACGGAATCTATTCAAGTCCCATTGCGTTGTCATGCAGTCGATCGCTCTCGCTGGCTCGCTGCTGCGGCTTGTGATCAAGCGCCACCAGATAGGGCTCAAGCGCCACCCCAGTTTTACCCCTCGCACTATCTTCAGGAATTAACCGATCTTTCTAATCTATCTACCTTGCCCAATTTATCTCAAGATAAGTTGAGTTTTGATATGACTCAACCATATGTCCTTTGCTTTCACTCGACAGCGAGGGATGCAAAACGTTGGGCGGATGATCATTGGGTAATAATCGGTAAAGACCTTGCCAGTAGAGGTATACAGGTAGTCTTACCTTGGGGTAATCAGGATGAAAAAGCAATCAGTGCTCAGCTAGCTAAACAAATACCGAATGCGATTGTTCCAGGAAGTTTCTCGATTGAAACAGCCTTTTATCTCGTGGCCAATGCCACTTTAACGATTGGTGTGGACACAGGCCTTACCCATTTAGCAGCTATCTTCAATCGACCCACTATAGAAATTTACTGCGATTCCCCCCGTTGGAAAACTGAAG
>JACCDV010503661.1_pt1 | contig 27482 bp, 22 predicted proteins | sample 7446131 | NCBI WGS metagenome assembly JACCDV01 (sample SAMN15323448, study PRJNA562643) | freshwater metagenome | isolation source: river surface water | place: USA:Blue River Watershed | collected 2017-08-17 | reverse complement strand
GGGCCGGCCGGGCTTGGCGCCGTGGCCTGCGCCGGCGCTGCGGGCGCGGCCAACTGGCCCTTGATCTGCGCCAGCGCCTGGAAGGCCCCGCGCGCCTGGTGGCCCCATTCGGCCTTGAGCGCGCCCAGGTTGCGGCCCATGCCCAGCTGGCGGCCGTGCTCGTCCACCACGCGCAGGTTCATGAACAGGTGCGCGGGCACCATGTCGAGCTTGAAGTCGGCGCGTTTGACATCCAGGCTGGTCTCCTCGCGCACGACGCGCAGCAGCACATCGGTCAGCGCCCCCTGGCCAAAGCGCTCGGGCACGCGCAAGGCCTCGGCCAGGCGTGCGGCATTCTCGGGCAGGGGCACAAAGCGCGATCGCGGCTTTTGCGGCAGGCTTTTGAGCAAGGCCTGGATCTTGTCCTTGAGCATGCCCGGCACCAGCCATTCGCAGCGCTCCTCGCTCACCTGGTTGAGCACGAACAAGGGCACGGTCACCGTCACGCCGTCGCGCACATCGCCGGGCTCGTGCAGGTAGGTGGCGGCGCAATCGACCCCGCCCAGGCGCACCGTGCGTGGAAAGGCCTCGGTGGTGATGCCGGCGGCCTCGTGGCGCATCAGCTCGTCGCGGCTCAGGTGCAGCAGGCGCGGATTCTGGCGCGAGGCCTCGCGCCACCAGGCCTCAAGCTGGCGCGCATTGCAGACCTCGGCGGGAATCTGCGCGTCGTAAAAGGCAAAGATCAGCTCGTCGTCGACCAGCACGTCCTGGCGGCGCGATTTGTGCTCGAGCTCCTGCACCTTGCGCACCAGGGTCTGGTTGGCGTTCAAAAAGGGCAGGCGCGTCTCCCAGTCGCCGGCCACCAGGGCCTCGCGGATCATCAGCTCGCGCGCGCCCACCGGGTCGATGGTGGCGTAGGGGCGGCGGCGACCGCTGTAGATCAGCAGGCCGTACAGCGTGGCCCGCTCGTAGGCCACCGCCTCGCCCGACTTTTTTTCCCAGTGCGGATCGAGCAGCTGTTTTTTGAGCAGGTGCGCCCCCACCTGCTCGACCCACTGCGGCTCGATGGCCGCAATGCCCCGGCCGAACAGGCGCGTGGTCTCGACCAGCTCGGCCACCACGATCCAGCGCCCGGGGCGTTTTTTCAGGTGCGCGCCGGGGTGGCGGTGGAACTTGATGCCGCGTGCCCCCAGGTACACGTCCTCGTCTTCGAGCTTGCAGCCCAGATTGCCCAAGAGGCCCGAGAGCATGGCGCGATGCACCTGCTCGTAGCTGGCCGGCTGCACGTTGGGCTTCCAGCCGTGCTCGGCCACCACGGTCAGCAGCTGGCTGTGCGTGTCGCGCCATTCGCGCACGCGCCGGACATTGATGAAGTTCTGGCGCAGCAGCGACTCGTATTGGCGATTGCTCAGCTTGTGCGCGGGCGCAGCGGCGCCGCCCGCAGCCGCCGCCTCGCCGCCGCGCGCCTGCTGCAGCCAGCGCCACAGGTTCAGGTAGCCCGAGAACTCCGAGCGCTCGTCGTCAAACTTGGCATGCTGCTGATCGGCCTGGGCCTGTGCCTCCAGCGGCCGGTCGCGCACGTCCTGGATGCTGAGCGCGCTGGCAATCACCAGCACCTCCTCAAGCGCCTGATGTTCGCGCGCGGCCAGGATCATGCGGCCCACGCGCGGGTCCAGCGGCAGGCGCGCCAGCTCGCGCCCGATGGGGGTGAGGTCCAGTTGCTCATCCACCGCGCCCAGCTCGGCCAGCAGCTGGTAGCCGTCGGTGATCGCGCGGCCCGACGGCGCCTCGATAAAGGGAAAGTCCTCGACGGCGCCCAGGTGCAAGGCCTTCATGCGCAGAATGACCCCGGCCAGCGACGAGCGCAGGATCTCGGGGTCGGTAAAGCGCGGTCGGCCGGCAAAGTCCTGCTCGTCGTACAGGCGAATGCAGATGCCGTTGGCCACCCGGCCGCAGCGGCCCGCACGCTGGTTGGCCGCGGCCTGGCTGATGGGCTCGACCTGCAGCTGCTCGACCTTGCTGCGCAGGCTGTAGCGCTTGACGCGGGCGGTGCCGGTGTCGATCACATAGCGGATCCCGGGCACGGTGAGCGAGGTCTCGGCCACGTTGGTGGCCAGCACGATGCGCCGGCCATTTGAGGCCTCGAAGACCCGGTCCTGCTCGGCCTGCGAGAGGCGCGCAAACAGCGGCAGCACCTCGGCGCTGCGCGTGTGCGCCTGGTGCGAGAGGTGGCCACGCAAATGGTCGGCAGCCTCGCGGATCTCGCGCTCGCCGGGCAGAAAGACCAGGATGTCGCCGCCCTTGCCGCCCTGCCAGAGCTCGTCCACCGCCTCGGCGATCGCATCGTTCAGGTCGTGGTCGCGCCGCTCCTCGAAGGGGCGCCAGCGCTGCTCGACCGGGAAGGTGCGGCCCGAGACCATCAGCACCGGCGCGGGCCCCTGACGCGAGGCGAAATGGCGCGCAAAGCGGTCGGCGTCGATCGTGGCCGAGGTGACGATGATGCGCAGGTCGGGGCGGCGCGGCAGGATCTGGCGCAGATAGCCCAGCAGGAAATCGATGTTGAGGCTGCGCTCGTGCGCCTCGTCAATGATCAGCGTGTCGTAGGCCTGCAGCAAGGGGTCGGTCTGCGTCTCGGCCAGCAAGATGCCGTCGGTCATCAGCTTGACCGAGGCGTTCTTGCTCAGCCGATCCTGAAAGCGCACCTTGTAGCCCACCACCTCGCCCAGCGGGGTTTGCAGCTCCTGGGCGATGCGCTTGGCCACCGAGCTGGCGGCAATGCGCCGCGGCTGGGTGTGGCCGATCAGGCGCGGGCGTTGCCCGGCGGGCGTGTTCAGGCGCCCCCGTCCCATGGCCAGCGCGATTTTGGGCAGCTGGGTGGTTTTGCCCGAGCCGGTCTCGCCACACACAATCACCACCTGGTGCGCCTGCAAGGCCGCCATGATCTCGGGCACGCGCTGCGAGACGGGCAGCTCGGGCGGGAATTCAATGCGCGGGGCGACAGCGGTCGGGGGCGGAGAATCGGACAAGGGGGAAACTTCGGTCAAAATGGGGACCCTGGATTATCCCCGAGCCTGCCCCCACGCCGCCCGATCGCCCGCTGCCAAAGACCGCCCATGTCCACTGTGTTCAATTTCACCTTTGTGCCCTGGTTCCGCTCCGTGGCGCCCTACATCCACATGCACCGGGGCAAGACCTTTGTGGTGGGCATTGCGGGCGAGGCCATTGCGGCGGGCAAGCTGCCCAATCTGGTGCAGGACCTGGCGCTGATCCAGAGCATGGGCGTGAAGATCGTGCTGGTGCACGGCTTTCGGCCCCAGGTGAACGAGCAGCTGCGCGCCAAGGGCCACGAGCCGCGCTACTCGCACGGCATGCGCATCACCGACGAGGTCTCGCTCGACTGCGCCCAGGAGGCCGCCGGCCAGCTGCGCTACGAGATCGAGGCGGCATTCAGCCAAGGTTTGCCCAACACGCCCATGGCCGGCTCGGCGGTGCGGGTGGTCTCGGGCAACTTCATCACCGCCCGCCCCGTGGGCATTGTCGACGGGGTGGACTTTCAGCACTCTGGGCTGGTGCGCAAGGTCGATGTGCGCGGCATCATGAAGACCCTGGACATGGGCGCGCTGGTGCTGCTCTCGCCCTTTGGCTTCTCGCCCACAGGCGAGGCCTTCAACCTGACCATGGAAGAGGTCGCGACCCGGGTGGCCATTGAATTGCAGGCCGACAAGCTGATTTTTCTGTCCGAGATCCCGGGCATCCGGATCAAGCCCCTGGAGGCCGAGTCCGAGGACAACCCCATCGACACCGAGCTGCCGCTGGCGGCGGCGCGCCAGCTGCTGGCCCAGCTGCCCAGCCCCACCCAGCCCACCGATTCGGCCTTTTACCTGCAGCACTGCGTGCGCGCCTGCGAAGAAGGGGTGGAGCGCTCGCACATCCTGCCTTTTGCGGTGGACGGCGCCTTGCTGCTCGAGATTTATGTGCACGACGGCATCGGCACCATGGTGGTCGATGAAAAGCTCGAGGAGCTGCGCGAGGCCACGGCCGACGATGTGGGCGGCATCCTGCAACTGATCGAGCCCTTCGAGCAGGACGGCACCCTGGTCAAGCGCAGCCGCACCGAGATCGAGCGCGACATCGACCACTACACCATCATCGACCACGACGGCGTGATCTTTGCCTGCGCCGCCCTCTACCCCTATCCGGAAGAGGGCACGGCCGAGATGGCCGCGCTGACCGTCTCGCCGCAGTCGCAAGGCCAGGGCGACGGCGAGAAGGTCTTGCGCCGCATCGAACAGCGCGCCCGCGAGATGGGCCTGTCCAGCATCTTTGTGCTGACCACCCGCACCATGCACTGGTTCATCAAGCGCGGCTTTGTGCCCACCGACCCCGATTGGCTGCCCGAAGCGCGCAAACGCAAGTACAACTGGGACCGGCGCAGCAAGGTGCTGGTGAAGAAACTGTAAGCAAGGGTTTCGGACAAATCCGTTTCTCTAGGGCGCATTGCGGAAAATACGTATGAACACCCTAGGGTATCTGCGGTTCGGAAGCGGTCTGCATTGCGATTAGCATCGCACACGCTTGTTTTGACACGGATTTTCTGGCATGAACACCAACCAACCTCTTCTTCACCCTTCGCGTCGTGACGCCATCAAGTGGGCCGGCGCTGCTGGCCTGGCGGCATCTGGACTGCCCAGCATGGCCCAAAGCGGCTGGCCGAACAAACCCATCCGCTGGATCGTGCCCTTTGCCCCGGGCGGCACCTCCAGCATCGTGGCGCGCACCATCGCCGCAGAACTGACCAAGCAGATGGGCGTGTCCTTTGTGATCGACAACAAGGGCGGCGGCGGCGGCGTGCCGGCCATGCAGGAAATGATGCGCCTGCCGGCCGACGGCTACACCATCGTCATGAGCCACATCGGCCTGATGGCGGTCAACCCGCTCATCTACCCGGACAGCGGCTACGACGTCAACAAGGACTTTGTGCCGGTCACGCTGCTCTCGCGCGTGCCCAGCCTGTTTGTGGTGCACAAGGACGTGCCGGCGCGCAACGTCAAGGAACTGGTGGCCTACATCAAGTCCCGTCCGGGTCGCCTCAACTACGCGTCGGCGGGCAATGCCAGCGCCGGCCACCTGGCCATGGAGGCCTTCAAGCTGGCCACCGGCACCTTCATCACCCACATCCCCTATCGCGGCACCGGCCCGGCGCTGACGGATGTGCTGGCGGGTCGCATCGAGCTGTTCTCGGCCGGCACCCCGGCGCTGCTGCCCCACATCAAGAGCGGCGCCCTGCGCTGCATCGCGGTGGGCACGCGCCAGCGCATTCCGGTGCTGCCCGATGTGCCAACCATGGCCGAGAGCGGCTACCCCAACTTCGAGACGGTGCAGTGGTACGGCATCCATGCGCGTGCTGGCACGCCGCAAGAGATCGTCACCCGTCTGCAGCAGGAATGCGCCAAGGCCATGCTGTCGGCCGAGGTCAAGTCCAAGTACGAGGCCGAAAGCGCCATTGCCGGCGGTGGCCCCAGCAGCGAATATGCCGCCTTTGTGAGCGCCGAACAGGCACGCTGGAAAGAGGTGGTGATCAAGGCGCAGATCAAGCCGGCTTGACACCCACCTGTCCCTGTCAGTTATGATCTGACCATGCGCTCGGATGTCCGTTTCTTCTCGATACCTCAGGTCCTCAAAACGACCTGAGCGAGGCATGCTGCGCCCGCTCAAGCGGGCGTAGCTCAACGGTAGAGCGGCCTCTTTATAAGGGGTTGACCTGGGTTCGATTCCCAGCGTCCGCACCACCCACCCCCCCTTGCACACGACCATGGCGACCGGCCCAAAGGCCTGGTCGCCATTTTTTTCATCCGGTGATGGTGCCCGCCTGGCGCGCGCAATTGGGGGGCGGCCCAGAAAGTTCAGGCCATGGGTGTCACATGACCTGATCTATGTGCTGATGCAGGCCCCCGATCCTGCCCGAGGAGGGGGTTCAAGCGGTCAGCGCGAGCGCAGCGCGCGCCAGGCCAGGCACAGGGCCAACAGGCCAAAGCCCACAAAGCCCACAAAGGACCAGTTGGCGATGGTGCCGCCCAGAAAGGTCCAGTCCACCTTGCTGCAGTCGCCGCTGCCCCGAAAAATCATGGGAATGGCGCGACCAATCGGGAAGTTCTCGATCATGCCGTAGAAGTCGCGGCCGCAGCTGACCACCTCGGGCGGGTACCACTGCAGCCAGCTCTGGCGCGCAGCCACAAAGGCGCCACCGGCCGCCTTGGCGAGCAGGGCCAAGACCCAAAACAGCTGCCAGCCCCAACGCCTTGCCAGCGAGCCCAGCAGCGCCGTGACCAGCACCCCGATCAGCGCATAGCGCTGCACGATGCACATGGGACAGGGCTCAAGCCCCACGACATGCTGCAGGTACAGGCCAAACAAGAGCATGGCCGCCGCGGCAGCGGCGGCCCAGCGCAGCCAGACGGCCACGGTGGCGGCATGCAAAGGAGACAGGCGCATGGCGCGGTGCCCGGTCAGACGATCTGGCAAACGCTCTCGAAGGGGTAGCGTGGACCGCGCGGGTACACGCCCGACGGGTTGGCTCGGCCCAGGTTGATCAGCACATTGGCCTTGAAGCGACCGTCGGGGAAGAAGGCCTGGTTGACGGCGTTGGCGTCAAAGCCGCTCATGGGGCCGTAGTCCAGACCCAGAGCGCGGGCGGCCAGCATCAGGTAGGCGGCCTGCAAGGTGCTGTTGCGCAGGGCCGTGACCTCGGCCAGGGCAGCATTGCCTTCGTAGATGGGGCGGGCGTTGAAGGCCGGGAAGTTTTGCGGCAGGTCGTCGTAGAAGCGCGAATCCTGCGCCACGATCACCGTGACCGAGGCCGATTCGGTCTGCGCCACGTTGCCCGGGCTAAGGCAAGGCTTGAGGCGCGCTTTGCCCTCGGCCGATTGCACAAACACAAAGCGCGCCGGCTGGGCGTTGAAGGCCGTCGGCAACCACTTGCTGGTGTCGTAGAGGCGGCGCAGGGTGGCCTCGTCCAGGGGCAGCGGGTCAAAGGCGTGGGTGGTGCGGCCGTCCAGAAACAGTTGGGCGATGGCGGCTTCAGAGAGGACTTGGGACATCGGGACTACTTTCGGTTGGGCAGTGGAACTCAGGCGTCGACAAACGCCCGCTCGATCACAAAGGCGCCAGGGGTGCTGGTGTTGCCTTCGGCAAGACCGCGCGATTCGCAAAGCTTTTTCAGGTCGCGCAGCATGGCCGAGCTGCCGCAGATCATGACACGATCCTCTTCGGGGTTGAGGGTGGGCAGGCCCAAATCCGCAAAGATCTTGCCGGATTCGATCAGGTCGGTGATGCGGCCCTGGTTGACGAAGGGCTCACGGGTGACGGTGGGGTAGTACTTGAGCTGGGCGGCAACCATTTCACCCAGGAATTCGTGCGCGGGCAGTTCGGTGCTCAGGTAGTCGCGATAGGCCAGCTCGTTAACCTGGCGCACGCCGTGCACCAGCACGACCTGCTCGAAGCGCTCGTAGGTGGCGGGGTCGCGCACCACGCTCATGAAGGGGGCCAGGCCGGTGCCGGTCGAGAGCAGGTACAGGCGCTTGCCCGGCAGCAAGTAGTCGATCAGCAGCGTGCCGGTGGGCTTGCGGCCCACGACCACGGTGTCGCCGGGCTGGATGTGCTGCAGGCGCGACGTGAGCGGGCCATCGGGGACCTTGATGCTCAGAAACTCGAGATGCTCCTCGTAGTTGGCACTGGCAATGCTGTACGCACGCAGCAGCGGCTTGCCGTTCTCGCCCTTGAGGCCGATCATGGTGAAGTGCCCGTTGGAGAAACGCAGGGCCGGATCGCGCGTGGTGGTAAAGCTGAACAGACGATCGGTCCAGTGGTGGACCGTCAGGACTTTTTCTTCGATGAATGCGCTCATGACAGGCTGACGGGCCCCAGGACGGCATGACCGGCACAGGGCAGATGTCAAAAAAAGATTGCTACAGTTGGGGGACTTTCAGGACGCCGCCCGAGAGGGTGCTTTGAGCACCAGCGCGACATTGTCGCCGCCCGGGCGTGCAGGCTGAAATAAAAAGATTTTATATTGGTATAACCAAGCGCAACTCATTTCAAGCAAGGCACACACATGGCACGCACTGTTCAATGCATCAAGTTGGGAACCGAGGCCGAGGGTCTGGACTTTCCGCCCTACCCCGGTGAACTGGGCAAGCGCATCTGGGAAAACGTCAGCAAACCGGCCTGGGCCGAATGGCTCAAGCAGCAGACCATGCTGGTCAATGAAAACCGCCTGAACCTGGCCGACCAGCGCGCGCGCCAATACCTGGCGCGGCAGATGGAGAAGCACTTCTTTGGCGAAGGCGCCGACCAGGCCCAGGGCTACGTGCCGCCGCCCCAGGCTTGATGCACGCGGTTGACTGGCAGACCGATGGCGTGCCGCGCAGCACGCATTACGACGACGTCTACCGCAGCCACCACGGCACCCAGGACCTGGGCTTGCGCCAATCGCGCGAGGTCTTTCTGGCCGGTTGTGGCCTGATCGGCGAGCAGGCCCTGTGGCGCCACCAAGCGCATTGGCACATTCTGGAGACCGGCTTTGGCCTGGGCCTGAACTTTCTGTCCACCTGGTGGGCCTGGCAGCAAGACCCGCAGCGGCCCGCACGCCTGTCCTACAGCGCGGTCGAACTGCACCCGGTGCAGGCGCAGGACCTGCTGCGCAGCGTGGCGGCCTTCGAACCCCTGCTGCCCCTGGCCCAGCAACTGGCCGCGCAATGGCGTGGCCTGCTGCCCGGCCTGCACCGACTGGTCTTTGCGGATGGCGCGCTGCAACTGACGCTGGCCATTGGCGACGCGCCCGTGGCGCTGCGCGAGTTCGACAGCGCCGTCGACAGCGTGTTCCTGGATGGCTTCAGCCCCGAGGTTAATCCGCAGATGTGGGCCCTGCCCACCCTCAAGGCCGTGGCCCGGCTGGCCCGTAGCGGCACCGGCCTGGCCACCTGGTGCGTGCGTCGAACCCTGCGCGAGGACTTGCAGCAATGCGGTTTTGCCAGCGAGCGTTTGCCCGGCGTGCCCCCCAAGCAGCACCGCCTGGTGGCCCGCTTTGCCCCGGCCTGGACACCCCGTCAACGCCCTCGCCTGCCGCTGGTGCAAGGCCCCGATCGGCGCGCGCTGGTGCTGGGGGCGGGCCTGTCGGGTGCGGCCGTGGCCTGCAGCCTGGCCAAGCGCGGCTGGCAGGTCGAGGTGCTGGATGCGGGCGACGGTCCGGGCGCAGGGGCATCGGGCCTGCCGGTGGGGCTGACGGCGCCCCATGTCTCACCCGACGACAACCCGCTCTCGCGCATCACCCGGGCCGGCGTGCGCGCCACCATGGGCCGTGCGCAAGACATGCTGGCGCCCGGCGACTGGCAGGCCAGCGGGGTGCTGGAACACCGCGTGGAAGGCAAGCACCGCCTGGGCCAGGACTGGCCCGAGGCGGGTGCCGACTGGAGCCGCAACGCCACCCCAGAAGAATGCCTGGCCGCCGGCTTGCCCGCCGACACGCCCGCCCTATGGCACCGCATGGCCGCCTGGCTGCGACCGCGCGCCCTGGTCAAGGCGCAACTGGCCACGCCCGGTGTGGCGGTGCGCTGGGGCGCATCGGTCAAGGCCTTGCAGCACGAGGCTGGCCGCTGGCAGGTCCTGGACGCGCAAGGCCGTGTGCTGGGCGAGGCCCCCTGGCTGGTGCTGGCCAGCGGCTTTGACTCGCGGGCCTTGCTCGAAAACCTGTCATTGAAGCCCGCGCTGCACCCCTTGCGCGGCCAGGTGAGCATGGGCCGCGTGAACGATTTGCCCGAAGCCCTGCGCGCGGGGCTGCCCGCCATGCCGGTCAACGGCCATGGCAGCTTCATCAGCGGCATGCCCTTGTTGGACGAATGGGGCGATGCGCCGGGCTGGTGCCTGGGCGCAACCTTTGAGCGGGCGCAACCCCAGGCCTTGCTGCGCGACGAGGACCACGCCGCCAACCATGCGCGGCTGGGCCGCCTGCTGCCGGGTCTGTCGGGCCCGATGCAAGCGGCGTTTGCCCCACAGACGGTGCGTGCCTGGGCCGGTCTGCGCTGCACCGTGCCCGATCGCCTGCCGATGGTGGGCGCCGTGGCGCCCGATCGTTGGCCTGGTTTGTGGATGTGCGCCGGCATGGGCGCGCGCGGCATCAGCCTGTCGGTGCTGTGCGGCGAACTGATCGCCGCGCAGCTCGAGGGCGAGCCCCTGCCCCTGTCCCCCAGCCTGGCGCTGCGGCTGGCCGCGTCGCGGCCTGGCGCGCAGCAGGCCTGATCACTTCATGGCGTCGGCCGGACGGCGCGCCTTCACATACGCATCGGTGGGCTGGTAGTTGCGCCCATCGGCATAGCGCCACTGCACCATGGTGCCCTGGTTGCCACGCAGATCGAGCTTGCCCACATAGGCCCCCATGGTCGACTGCTGGTCAATCGCGCGGAATTCGGCCGGGCCAAAGGGCGTGCTGAACTTCAGGCCCCGCATGGCCAGCACCAGCTTCTCGTTGTCGGTGCTGCGCGCCTTCTGGATGGCGGCAAAAATCGCCTGCATGGTGGCGTAGCCGACCACCGATCCCAGCTTGGGATTTTCCTTGAAGCGCTGCAGATAGCTGGCCGCAAACGAGGCATGCTCCTTCTGATCGAGCTGGTCCCAGGGGTAGCCCGTCACGATCCAGCCGCGCGGGGTTTCATCGCGCAGCACCTCCAGGTACTCGGGCTCGCCCGAGAGCAGCGACACCACCGGCACACGCGGGAAGATGTTGCGCTGATTGCCCTCGCGCACCAGCTTGGCCAGATCGGGGCCAAAGGTCACGTTGAAGATCGCATCGGGCTTGCTGGCCATGGTGGCCGTGAGCGTGCCGCCGGCATCGATCTTGCCCTGGGCGGGCCACTGCTCGCTCACAAACTCCACGTCCGGGCGCTTGGCCTTGAGCAGTTCCTTGAAACTGGCCACCGCGCTCTGGCCGTACTCGTAGTTGGGCGCAATGGTGGCCCAGCGCTTGGCCGGCAACTTGGCCGCTTCTTCGACCAGCATCGCTGCCTGCATGTAGGTGCTGGCGCGCAGGCGGAAGGTGTAGCGGTTGCCTTTTTCCCAGACCAGGGCGTCGGTCAGTGGCTCGCTGGCCACAAACAGGCGCTTGCTCTTGGCGGCGTGATCGGCCAGGGCCAGGCCCACGTTCGACAAAAAGCCACCGGCCAGCACATCCACTTTTTCCTTGCTGGTCAACTCGACCGCGTGGCGCAGGGCTTCCTCGGGCTTGCCCGCGTCGTCGCGCGCAATGACCTCGACCTTGCGGCCCAGCAAACCCCCTTGCGCATTGATCTGCTCGACCGCCAGCTGCCAGCCTTGACGATAAGGCTGGGTGAACTGCGGAATGGCCGAGTAGCTGTTGATCTCGCCGATCCGAATGGGCGCCCCGCCCTGAGCCAGGGCCAGACCGCCCATGCCGGCCAGTACGGCCGCTGCCAAGAATTTCATCTCAACTCCCGAGTCAAAGAAACACGCAATTATAGGCATTCGGAAATTTAAATTGTCTTCCCAACGACAATCTAAACACCTGTGTCTGTTTCTTATGACCCAAAAGCATATAACTCAAAGAAAAAAATCGTTCCATCTGACATAAGGACACCCTACATTCCAGCCCCATGGAACCTGGATACATCGTGGCGGGGGCCCTGGTGGGCCTGATTGTGGGACTGACCGGCGTCGGCGGCGGCTCGCTGATGACGCCCATTCTGATTTTCTTCTTTGGCATCAAGCCCTATCTGGCAGTGGGCACCGACCTGCTGTTCGCAGCCTTCACCAAGATGGGGGGGACCGTCAGCTTTGCCCAGCAGCGCCTGGTGCCCTGGCGCGTGGTCTTGACGCTGAGCGCTGGCAGCCTGCCCGCTGCGGGCCTGACGCTGTGGGTGCTGCATCGCGTGGGGCCGGCCGAGCCCGCCGTGCAATCCATCATGACCACCACCCTGGGGCTGGCCCTGCTGCTGACCGCCAGCGCCATGCTGTTTCGCGCCTGGCGCAGCCAGCACCCGGTGGCGCGCCCCTCACAACCCCTGCCCGAGGATGCGCTCAGCCGCCCGCGCCACTGGGCCCTGCCCCTGCTGCTGGGCGCGGTCATCGGCACCCTGGTCACCCTCACCTCGGTGGGCGCGGGCGCCATTGGCGTGAGCGCGCTGCTGCTGCTCTACCCCTTGCTGCCCTTGCCGCGCATCGTGGCCGCCGACATCGCCTACGCCGTGCCCCTGACCCTGGTGGCGGGCATGGGCCATGCCTCCCTGGGTTCGGTCGACTGGTCGCTGCTGACGCAGCTGCTGGCCGGCTCGCTGCCCGGCATCTGGCTGGGCTCGCGCCTGACCCACCGCACCCCCGAACGCCTGGTGCGCACCGTGCTGTCCGCCTTGCTGGCCTGGGCCGGCCTGAAGCTGGTGGCCCTCTGATCCGATTTTTTGCAGGACCTTTTCCATGTACGCCTACACCGAATTTGACCGCGCGTTTGTGCGCGCCCGTGCCGCCCAGCACCGCGACCAGCTCGAGCGCTGGCAGGCCGGCGCGCTCAGCGACGAAGAGTTCCGCCCGCTGCGCTTGCAAAACGGCTGGTACGTCCAGCGCTACGCGCCCATGCTGCGCGTGGCCGTGCCCTATGGCGAGATCTCGGCGCCGCAGCTGCGCGTGCTGGCCCGCATCGCCCGCGAGTACGACCGCCCCGAGCCCGAGCTGCTCGCCCGTGCCCAGTCCACGCAAGACCAGCTCGACACCCAGACCCGCCTGGTGGCGCCGCCCCTGGTGACCCAGGTCGGCCACTTCACCACGCGCCAGAACGTGCAGTTCAACTGGATCCCGCTGGCCCGCTCGGCCGATGTGATGGACCTGCTGGCCAGCGTCGACATGCACGGCATCCAGACCAGCGGCAACTGCATCCGCAACATCACCACCGACGAGCTGGCGGGCATTGCCCCCGACGAGGTCGTCGACCCGCGCCCCTACGCCGAGCTGCTGCGCCAGTGGAGCACCCTGCACCCCGAGTTCGCCTTCCTGCCGCGCAAGTTCAAGATCGCCATCAGCGGCGCCCACGAAGACCGCGCCGCCATCGGCTGGCACGATGTGGGCCTGCAGCTGCGCCGCGATGAAAGCGGCGCCGTGGGCTTTCGCGTGCTGGTGGGCGGCGGCATGGGCCGCACCCCGGTGATCGGCACCCAGATCCGCGACTTCCTGCCCTGGCAGGACATCATGAACTACCTCGAAGCCCTGGTGCGCGTGTACAACCGCTGGGGCCGCCGCGACAACCTCTACAAGGCGCGCATCAAGATCCTGGTCAAGGCCGAGGGCCAGCGCTTTGTCGACGAGGTCGAGGCCGAGTTCGCCCAGGTCAAGGCGCACGACGGTGCCGCCCACACCATCCCCGAATCCGAATTGGCCCGGGTGCAGGCCTGCTTTGCCGTGCCGGCGCCGCAGCGCCCGCATGATGCGCAATCCCTGCAAGAGGCCCTCGCGCGCCTGGCCGAACAGGCGCGCCTGACGCCGGCCTTTGCCCGCTGGCTCGAGCGCAACGTGGCCGAGCACCGCGAGCCCGGCCTGCGCGCCGTGACCCTGTCCTTCAAGCGCCCGGGCCACTCGCCCGGTGACGCCACCGCCGACCAGCTCGACGCCGCGGCCGAGCTGGCGCAAACCTTCTCGGCCGGTGAGGCGCGCGTGACGCACCGACAGAACCTGCTGCTGCCTTGGGTGCGCGTGCAAGACCTGTGGGCCTTGTGGCAACGCGCCCTGGAGCTGGGCCTGGCCCTGCCCAACCACGGCCTGCTGACCGACCTGATCGCCTGCCCGGGCGGCGACTATTGCGCGCTGGCCAATGCGCGCTCGATCCCGATCGCCAGCGCCATCACCGAGCGCTACCAGGACGTGGACGAGCTCCACGACCTGGGGCCGATCGACCTGCACATCAGCGGTTGTATCAACTCCTGCGGCCACCACCACTCCGGTCACATCGGCGTGCTGGGCGTGGACAAGGACGGGCGCGAGTGGTACCAGGTGACCCTGGGTGGCTCGGACGGCAGCGCGCTGTCGGGCACCGCCGTGCCGGGCAAGGTCATCGGCCCGAGCTTCTCCTCGGCCGAGGTGCCCGATGTGATCGAGGCCATCCTGAACACCTACCTGGCCCTGCGCCAGAGCGAGGCCGGCCTGCCCGAGCCCTTTGTGCACACCTTGCGCCGAGTGGGCGCCGAGCCCTTCCGCGCTGCCGCGCAAGCGGCCCGCCACCCCGCCGTCGAAACGTCCGACACCGATACCGCTGCTGCCTGAGCCCGCCATGCCTTTTCAAATTCTCTCCGCCTCTGCCCACCAGCCTGGTCCCGACGGCCGCAGCCTGGTGCTGGCCAACGACGCCGACCCGCGCACCCTGAACCTGGACGGCATCGAGCGCATTGACCTGGTCTTCCCGAAATTCACCGACGGCCGCGCCTACAGCCAGGCCTACTGGCTGCGCCGCCGCCTGGGCTACCGCGGCGAGCTGCGCGCCACCGGCGATGTGCTGATCGATCAGCTGGTGCAGATGCAACGCACCGGTTTTGACGTGGCCGTGTTGCGCGAAGGCGTGGACGCAGCCGCAGCGCAGCGCCAGTTCGAGCGCTTTGCCGGCTTCTACCAGGGCTCGGCCGACGAGCCGCGCCCCCTGTTTGCCCGGGAGGCCGCATGAGCCAGGGGGTGACCTCGTCGTTGCGTCCGGCCCAGACCGCCAGCGCCCCCGAGCGCCTGGCCCAGCCGAGTGCCGATTTCGCGGCCAAGCTGGCCGAGACCGAGGCCCTGCTGCAAGAGGCCGCGCGCGACTGGCAACCCCTCACGCAGGCCTCGAGCCTCGGCGCCGAGGACGTGGTCATCACCCACCTGATCGGGCAGCTGGCGCTGGAGATCCCGGTCTTTGTGCTGGACACCGGCGCCCTGCACACCGAGACCCTGGCTTTGCTCGAGCGCACCCTGGCCTTCAGCCCGGTGCCGGTGCAGGTCTACCGACCCGAGACCTCACAGGTCTTGGCCCTGGTGCGCGCCCAAGGGCAAGACGGCATCTACCAAAGCCAGGCGCAGCGCAAGGCCTGCTGCCAGGTGCGCAAGATGGTGCCGCTGGCCCAGGCCCTGGCGGGCCAGCGCGCCTGGATCACGGGCCTGCGCCGCGAGCAGTCGAGTGCCCGCGCCGAGGTGCCGCTGATCGACGACAGCGAACTTTCGAGCAAAGGCCTGACCAAATTCAACCCGCTGGCCAACTGGACCTGGGGCGATGTGTGGCACTACATCGCGCAGAACCAGGTGGACTACAACCCCCTGCACGACCGCTTCTTCCCCAGCATTGGTTGCGCGCCCTGCACCCGCGCCATCGCCATGGGCGAAGACTTCCGCGCCGGCCGCTGGTGGTGGGAAGACGACCAACAAAAGGAATGCGGCCTGCACGCCCGATAAGCCCACGCACACCATGAACGCCCGTACCGAACCCCAATTGCTCAACGCCCTGAGCAACGCCCACCTCGACGCGCTCGAGGAGGAAACCATTTTCATCCTGCGCGAGGTGGCTGCCGCCTTCGAGCGACCGGCCCTGCTGTTCTCGGGCGGCAAGGACTCGCTGGTGATGCTCAGGTGCGCCGAGAAGGCCTTTGGCGTGGGCCGCCTGCCCTACCCGCTGCTGATGATCGACACCGGCCACAACTTCCCCGAAGTGACCGACTTTCGCGACCAGCGCGCCGCCGAGTTGGGCGCCGAGCTGATCGTGCGCAGCGTCGAGGACTCGATGCGCCGCGGCACCGTGCGCCTGGCCCACCCGGGCGAGAGCCGCAATGTGCACCAGTCGGTCACCCTGCTCGAAGCCATCGAGGAATTCCGCTTTGATGCCCTGATTGGCGGCGCCCGCCGCGACGAAGAAAAGGCCCGCGCCAAGGAACGCATCTTCAGCCACCGCGACAGCTTTGGCCAATGGCAGCCCAAGGCCCAGCGCCCCGAGCTCTGGACCTTGTTCAACACCCGCCTGCAACCCGGCGAGCACTTCCGCGTCTTCCCCATCTCCAACTGGACCGAGCTGGACGTCTGGCAGTACATCGCGCGCGAGAAGGTGGCCCTGCCCTCGCTGTACTACCGCCACACCCGTGAGGTGGTCGAGCGCCGCGGCCTGCTGGTGCCGGTGACCGAGCTGACCCCGCCGCGCGAGGGCGAGACCGTGCAAGCGCGCACCGTGCGCTTTCGCACCGTGGGCGACATCACCTGCACCTGCCCGGTCGAGAGCGATGCCGCCACGCCCGAGCAGGTGGTGATCGAGACCCTGGCCGCCGAGGTCAGCGAGCGCGGCGCCACGCGCATGGACGATCGCACCTCGGACGCCTCGATGGAAAAACGCAAAAAAGAAGGCTATTTCTGATCATGCCGAACGCACACCACAACGCCCAACACCTGTCGGCCCTGAAGTTCATCACCTGCGGTTCGGTGGACGACGGCAAGAGCACGCTGATTGGCCGCCTGCTCGTGGACACGCGCGCCGTGCTGCAAGACCAGCTCGCCGGCGTGCAGCGCCAGGGCGAGACCGATCTGGCGCTGCTGACCGACGGCCTGTCGGCCGAGCGCGAGCAAGGCATCACCATCGACGTGGCCTACCGCTACTTCGCCACCGCCGAGCGCAAGTTCATCATCGGCGACGCGCCGGGCCATGAGCAGTACACCCGCAACATGGTCACCGCCGCTTCCAGCGCCGACGCGGCGGTGGTGCTGGTCGACGCCATCAAGCTCGACTGGCGCTCGCCCGACCTGAACCTGCTGCCGCAAACTCGCCGACACAGCCTGCTGCTCAAGCTCTTGCGCGTGCCGTCCATCGTGCTGGCGGTCAACAAGCTCGACGCGGTCGAGGACCCGGCGCTGGCCTGGCAACACATCCGTGGCGCGCTGCAGCGCTTTGCGCAAGAGGCCGGCATTGCGGTGACCGCCATCGTGCCGATCTCGGCGCTCAAGGGCTGGAACGTGGCGCAACCCGAGGCCGGCTGGTGCGGCTACGAGGGCCCGAGCCTGCTCGAGATCCTGGAGGACCTGCCCCTCACGCCCGACGAGGCGCAGGCCGCCCTGGCCTTTCCGGTCCAGTGGGTCGAAAAATTCCACGACAGCGGCACCACCACCCAGGGCCGTCGCGTGTTCTGGGGCCGTGTGGCCAGCGGCACCGTGCAGGTCGGCCAGACCGTGCAGGTGTTCCCAAGCGGCCACCAGGCCCAGGTGGTCCAGGTGCTCAGCGCCACCCGCGCCCCGCAATCGCAGGTGCACGGCCACAGCGCGGGCATCGTGCTTGACCGCGAAGTCGACGTCTCGCGCGGGGACTGGTTGCTGGCCCCCGAGCTGGGCGAGCAGGCCAGCCGCCAGATCGACGCCACCGTCGCCTGGATGGACGACGAGGCCCTGCAGCCTGGCCGCGTTTACTGGGCCCTGCACGGGCACCGCTGGGTCAAGGCCAAGGTGCAACAGGTGCTGCACCGCCTTGACATCAACACCCTGGCCGAAGAGGACGCCCAGTCGCTGCCGCCCAACGCCATCGGCGAGGTCCGGCTGGCGCTGCAAGAGCCGCTGGTGACCCTGCCGTTTGCGGCCTCGCGGGCCCTGGGCTCGCTGGTGCTGGTCGACACGGCCAGCCACCGCACCGCGGGCGCGGTCCTGGTGAAGGCCCCATAAGCGGCATGGCCGCCACCCCGCGCGGGGTGGCGCTCCAGTAGAATCGACCCCATTCGTCTGCGCACACCTCGGGCCGTCCGGGGGCGTGCCAGGTCCCCAGAGCACAACGTTCCCGCCTCCTATGACCCACGTCGTTTCCGAAGCCTGCATCCGCTGCAAATACACCGATTGCGTGGACGTCTGCCCCGTGGATTGTTTCCGCGAAGGCCCCAACTTCCTGACCATCGACCCCGATGAGTGCATCGATTGCGCCGTCTGCATTCCCGAATGCCCGGCCAACGCCATCTATGCCGAGGAAGACCTGCCGGCCGACCAGCAGCACATGACGGCGCTCAATGCCGAATTGGCCAAGCTGTCCAACTGGAAGAGCATCACCAAGCGCAAGGCCCCCCTGGCCGACGCCGACGACTGGAAAGACAAGACTGGCAAGCGCAAGGAGCTGATCCGCTAAGGACCGGCCCATGACCCGCGCCATCGAGACCGATGCGCTGGTGATCGGCGCGGGCCCGGTGGGCCTGTTTCAGGTCTTCCAGCTGGGCCTGCAAGGCGTGGCCTGCCACCTGGTCGATGCCCTGCCCCATGTGGGCGGCCAGTGCATCGAGCTGTACGCCGACAAGCCCATTTACGACATTCCCGGCGTGCCCGAATGCAGCGGGCGCGAGCTGGTCGAGCGCCTGCAGCAGCAGATCGCGCCCTTTTCCCCCACCCTGCACCTGGGCCACACCATTGCCGAGCTCACGGCCCTGCCCGATGGCCGCTGGTCGGTCGTGTCGGACCAGGGACGCCACTGGCAGGCCCGCACCGTGTTCATTGCCGCAGGCGTGGGCGCGTTTGTGCCGCGCAGCCTGCCACTTGAGGGCTTGACCCCGCACATGGGCCGCCAGGTTCACCACGCGCAAGCCCCCCTGCCGCCCCTGCAGGGCCAGCACCTGCTGGTCTGCGGCGACACCGACAGCGCCGTGCAAACCTGCCTGGCCGCCGTGGGCCAGGCCGCCAGCGTGACCCTGATGCACCGGCGCGACCAGTTTGCGGCCGCGCCCGAATGGCTAGCCGCCCTGGCCAAGGCCCGGGCGCAGGGCCAGGTGCGCTTTGTGGCCGGTCAGCCCAGTGCCTTGCTGGGCGACGCACAGCGCCTGACCGGTCTGCGTTTTCTGGCGCCCGACGGACAGGACACCGACCTGCCTTGCGACCAGCTCGTCATGGCCCTGGGCCTGTCGCCCAAGCTGGGGCCGGTGGCGCAGTGGGGCCTGGCCATGGAGCGCAAGCAACTGGTGGTGCAGACCGACACCTTTGCCACCGACGCGCCCGGCATCTACGCCGTGGGCGACATCAACACCTACCCCGGCAAGAAAAAGCTGATCCTGTGCGGTTTTCACGAGGCCACGCTGGCCGCCTTTGGCGCCATCGCCCGCCTGCAACCCGATCAGAAAACCTTGCTGCAATACACCACCACCTCCACCTTGCTGCAGCAGCGGCTGGGCCGGCGCTGAGCCGGCCTGCTGCGCGCTGAACGCCCTGTTGTCCATGATCACCCTCTCGCATGAATACCCCCGCGTCCTGAGCATTGCCGGTTCGGACAGCGGTGGCGGCGCTGGCATCCAGGCCGACCTGAAAACCTTCAGCGCCCTGGGCTGTTTTGGCATGACCGCCATCACCGCCCTGACCGCGCAGAACACCACCGGCGTGCGCGCCATCCACGGCGTGCCGCCCGAGATGCTGGCCGCGCAAATCGACGCGGTGATCGAGGACATCGGCGCCCACGCCGTCAAGATCGGCATGCTGCACGCGCCCGAGGTGGTGCAGGTGGTGGCGCAGGCCATCGAACGCCACGCCCTGCCCAATGTGGTGCTGGACCCGGTGATGATTGCCACCAGCGGCGCCGTGCTCATCAGCCAGGAGGCTGCCAGCGCCCTGGTGCGCGAGCTCTTTGGCCGAGCGCGCCTGATCACCCCCAATCTGGACGAAGCGGGCCACCTGGTGGGGCGCCCCCTGAAGACCGAGGCCGATATGCAAAGCGCCGCCGAGACGCTGCTGGGCATGGGCGCGCAAGCCGTCTTGATCAAGGGCGGGCACCTGGCCGGAGAGCAGGTGTGCGACTTCTACCTGCCGCGCGAGGGCGAGGCCTTCTGGCTGCGCGCCCCGCGCATCCACAGCCCCAACACCCATGGCACCGGCTGCACCCTGAGCTCGGCCATTGCCGCCCACCTGGCCTTGGGCCAGCGCCTGCCCGATGCGGTGCGCAGCGCCCACCACTACATCCGCAAGGCGCTGCAGGCGGGCGCCACGGTGCGCACCGGCCAAGGCAGCGGCCCGCTGAACCACCAGTTCGCCCCGCGCAGCATGCACCTGATGCCCCTGCGCAGCACAGCGGCCCAGCCCCACCCCAGCGCCCCGCAGAGCGCGGCCTGAATGCCGCTATAATCAAAGGCTATTCCCCGATAGCTCAGTCGGTAGAGCGCCGGACTGTTAATCCGTAGGTCCCTGGTTCGAGCCCAGGTCGGGGAGCCAAATCGAAAAGGCTTGCATCAGCGATGGTGCAAGCCTTTTGTGTTGCTGGGCCGCCAACAAAACGCCAGCGCCGCAGCAGTTCGTTGCCTTCAAGTCCTTGGACCCGGTAGCTTGTTGGAATGACACTGGAGGACAGTTATCACAATAATTTGTGATTTATCCTCGTTAAACACCAAGATATGAGAACTTCATCGCATGCGAACCGCCTTCCGTTTGAGGCAGAAGATGTGCTGCGCGCGTTGGCCGACCGCGTGCGCACCGTGCGCAAGTCCCGGGGTCTCACCCAAGCAGATTTGGCCGCGAAAGCTGGCATCAGCACCAATACCCTGGTGACCATGGAGAAGGGGGGGGCAAGCGTCCAGCTGGGCTACTGGCTCCAGGTTCTGTGGGCGCTTGACGTCTTGGGTGGCATGAGCGACTGGGTCATCCAACTCGGCCGAGAGGACAGCGAAATCACGCTGCTCGAGGCGCATCTGCCAAAGCGCGTGCGCGGCAGCGGACGGCGAAGCGTGCCACTGTGAAACCGGTATGGGTCTGGCTGCCCGGCAAGCATCAGCCCGTGCGTTGCGGCAGGTTCGCATTGGACAAGGGGATTGGCACATCCCGCCACGCGGATGCGTACAAAGCCTGAGCCGGTGCGTTCTCACTGGCCTCCTGCCTACCCCACACCCGCTCATCGCAGAATCAGTCCATGCCCACTCCTTCCATTCGACGACCGAACGGGTTCTGACACAGCGCGTTCGGGCAAATCGGTTGAAAACGCCTGGATGGCTGGCGGATGACGCCTTCTTGCCCACGCGTCAATCCTGTTCAAAACCCGGGGCGATTCACCCCCCCCTTGTCCCATGCTGGATAATGGTTCGCATGCCTGAACGCGTGATCCCCGTGGTGGACCTGCGCCACCCCCATCTGCCCCTGCCCAATGTGGCCGACTTGCCCTCGGGTGCGGCCCTGCCGCATGACCGCCTGGGCCGGCCCCTGCACGACCTGCGCATCAGCGTGACCGATCGCTGCAACTTCCGTTGCAGCTATTGCATGCCCAAGGATGTCTACGACCGTGACCACGCCTTTTTGCCGCAGTCCTCGCTGCTGCGCTTTGAGGAGATCACCCGTGTGGCGAAGCTCTTTGTGCAGCGTGGGGTGCGCAAGATCCGGCTGACCGGCGGTGAGCCGCTCATGCGCAAGCACCTGGAGGTGCTGGTCGCCCAGCTGGCGGCGCTGCGCACGCCCGACGGCCAGGCGCTGGACCTGACGCTCACCACCAACGGCTCGCTGCTTGCGCGCAAGGCGCAGGCCCTGCGCGACGCCGGCCTGCAGCGGGTGACCGTGAGCCTGGACGGGCTGGACGACGCGGTGTTCCGGCGCATGAACGATGTGGATTTCCCGGTGCGCGATGTGCTCGACGGCATCGAGGCCGCGCAGCGCGCCGGCCTGGGCCCGATCAAGGTCAACATGGTGGTGCAGCGCGGGGTCAACGACCACGAGATCGTGCCCATGGCCCGGCATTTCCGGGGCAGCGGCATCACCCTGCGCTTCATCGAGTTCATGGACGTGGGCGAGACCAATGGCTGGCGCATGGACCAGGTCCTGCCCAGCCAGGCGGTGATCGAGCGCCTGCAGGCCGAGTGGCCGCTGTGCGCGCTCGAGCCCTCGGCCCCTGGCGAGACCGCGCAGCGCTGGGGCTATGTGGGCGCCAACGGCCAGCACGATCCCTCGCTGGGCGAGGTGGGCGTGATCAGCAGCGTCACGCAGGCCTTTTGTGGCGACTGCAACCGCGCCCGGCTCTCGACCGAGGGCCGGCTGTACCTGTGCCTGTTTGCCCGCCAGGGCCACGACCTGCGCAGCTTGCTGCGCGACCCCAGCGTCAGCGACGCGCGGCTGGAGGCGGTGATCGACGCCATCTGGCGCGGTCGCGACGACCGCTACTCGCAGCTGCGCGGCCGCATCGAGGCCGACACCGGCAGCGGCCGCCGCGTCGAGATGAGCTATATCGGGGGCTGAATGAACGCCCAGGTCACCGCCCTGGTGCTGGCCGGCGGCCGTGGCCAGCGCATGCAGGGGCGCGACAAGGGCTTGCAAGTCTGGGCCGGCCGCCCCTTGCTGCTGCACGCCCTTGATCGCCTTCGCGCCCAAACCCGCCCGCCGCACGCCCTGGCCATCAACGCCAACCGCCACCTGGCCGACTACCAGGCGCTGGGCCTGCCAGTCTGGCCCGATGTCTGGCCCGACTTTGCCGGTCCGCTGGCGGGCATGCTGACCGGCCTGACACACGCGCGCACGCCCTGGCTGCTGACCGTGCCCTGCGACAGCCCGCGTTTTCCGCTGGATTTGCTGGCCCGGCTGCAGGACGCCTGCCATCAGCACCAGGCCCCGATGGCGCTGGCAGCAACGCCGCGCCCCGATGGAGCCCTGCGGCCCGAGTCGGTCTTTGCGCTGCTGCACCGCGACCTGGCCCCGACCCTGCAGCAGTACCTGCAAGCGGGTGGGCGCAAAATCGAGACCTGGGCCATGGCCCAGGGCGCCTGCCTCGTCGGCTTCGATCAAGCACACGACGACCCGCAGGCCTTTGTCAACCTCAACACCCTGGCCGAGCTGCACGCCCTGGCCGCTGACGGCATCCAGCCTTCACAGGACCCCTCATGAACCCCGCGTCCCCCGCCCCCACCCTGCACGACATTGCCCAGCGCCTGCAAGGCTACGACCCGCAAGCCCTGTCGGCGGCGCATGTGCAGGCCTTTCTGGCCGAGCTGGTGCACCCGGTGACGGTGCACGAAAGCGTCACGCCCGCCGAGGCGCTTGACCGGATCCTGGCGCAGGATGTGATCTCGCCCATCAGCGTGCCGCCGCACGACAACTCGGCCATGGACGGCTACGCCCTGCGCGGCAAGGATCTGAACACCGATGGGCCAACGCGGCTGCGCGTGGCCGAGGGCACCGCCTTTGCCGGCGCGGCCTGGCGTGGTGACTGCCCCAGCGGGCACGCGCTGCGCATCATGACCGGGGCCATCATGCCCCCGGGCCTGGACACCGTGGTGCCGCAGGAACTGGTGCAGACCGAGGACGGGCACATCGTCATTCCTGCTGGCCTGCTGCAGGCCGGGGACAACCGACGCCTGATGGGCGAGGACCTGATGCAAGGCCGCCCTGCCCTGGCCGCCGGCACGCGCCTGGGCCCAGCGGCCTGCGGCCTGGTGGCCAGCCTGGGTCTGGCCAGCGTGCCTGTGTGGCGCCGCCTGCGGGTGGCGTATTTTTCGACGGGTGATGAAATCCTGAGCCTGGGTCAGCCCCCGCGCGAGGGCGCGGTCTACGACAGCAACCGCTACACCGTGCGCGGCATGCTCAGCCGCCTGGGTTGCGAGGTGATCGATCTGGGCGTGGTGCCCGACCAGGCCGACGCCTTGCGGCAGGCCTTTGAGCAGGCCGCGGCGCAGGCCGACGCCATCATCACCAGCGGCGGCGTGAGCGTGGGCGAGGCCGACCACACCAAGGCCTTGATGCGCGAGCTGGGCGATGTGGCCTTCTGGCGCATCGCCATGCGCCCGGGCCGCCCGATGGCGGTGGGCCGCATGCAGGACGCCAGCGGGCGCCCCGTGGTGCTGTTTGGCCTGCCGGGCAATCCGGTGGCCGTCATGGTGACCTTCATTGCCTTTGTGCGCCCGGCCCTGCAGCGCATGATGGGCTGGCAGGCCCCGCCCATGCCCTGGCTGCGCGCCCGCGCCATCGACACCCTGCGCAAAAAACCGGGCCGAACCGAGTACCAGCGCGGCGTGGTCCGCATGGGGGCCGATGGCATGCCCGAGGTGACGGTCATGGGCAATCAGGGCTCGGGGGTGCTGCGCTCCATGGTCGAGGCCAATGGCCTGCTCGTGCTGCACCACGAGCAGGCCAGCGTGGTGCCCGGCGACTGGGTCGATGTGCTGATGTTCGACGGCGTGCTCTAAACGCGAAAGGCCTCCGAAGAGGCCTTTCGTGTCCCCGCCACCTGCCCCGAGGGGCCGTGGCGTGACAGGTGCGGATCAGGCGTTCACATCCGCCGCGGTGGTGCTGGGCGGAAACTCGTGGGCCTCGGACTTGATGGCCCCCGGCACCGACTTGCGCGCCAGCAGCGAGTACACGGTGGGCACCACAAACACCGTCAGGAAGGTGCCCAGCGTCATGCCCCCCACGATCACCCAGCCGATTTGCGAGCGGCTCTCGGCACCCGCGCCGGTGGCCAGCGCCAGCGGCACCGCTCCCAGCACCATGGCGCCCGTGGTCATCAGGATGGGACGCAGGCGCTGACCCGCGGCCTTCACGATGGCGTCCTGGGTGGCCAGGCCATGCTCACGCAGCTGGTTGGTGAACTCCACGATCAAAATCCCGTGCTTGGTGATCAGGCCCACCAAGGTGATCAAGCCAATCTGCGAGTACACATTGAGCGAGCCCCCTGTCCACTGCAAGGCCAACAGCGCGCCCACCATCGACAGCGGCACCGACAGCAGGATCACCAGCGGATCGATAAAGCTCTCGAACTGCGCGGCCAGCACCAGGAAAATGAACACCAGCGCCAGCACGAACACAATCACCAGCGCGCCCTGCGATTTGCGGAACTCGCGCGAGCTGCCGTTGAGCTCGGTGGTGTAACCGGGCTTGAGCACCTTGCTGGCCGTGGCCTCCATGAACTGGATGGCCTCGCCCAGCGAGTAGTCGGGTGCCAGGTTGGCGGTGATCGACACCGAGCGGCGCTGTGCAAAGTGGTTGAGCTCGCGCGGGGACACGCTCTCGCGCACCTTCACCACCGCCGACAGCGGGATCAGGGTATCGCCACGACCGCGCACATGGATCTGCTCAATATCGGTCGGGGTGTCACGATCGCGGCCCAGGGTTTGCAGGATCACGTCGTATTGCTCGGCGTCGCGCTTGTAGCGGGTGACGTTGCGCCCACCCAGCATGGTCTCAAGCGCGCGCGCCACCACATCCACGCCCACACCCAGCTCGGCAGCTTTCACCCGGTCCACCTCGATGCGCAGCTCGGGCTTGTTCAGGCGCAGGTCCACATCGGGCGAGACGATGCCGGGATTCTTGGCAATCTCGTCCATGAACTGGCGCGTGACCTGGTTGAGGTTCTGGTAGCTGTCCGAGGTCAGCACCACAAAGTTGAGCGGCCGCTCCCGAAAACCCTGCCCCAAGGACGGCGGGGTGATGGGGAAGGCGTTCACCCCCGGGATGCCCGCAATCCGGCCCTGCATTTCACGGGCCAGCTGCAAGGTGCTGCGCTGACGATCTTCCCAGTCCACCGCCCGCATCACCACCGAGCCTTGCGCCGCTGTGGGGTTGCCGATGGTGGCAAAGATGCGGTCAAACTCGGGGTAAGCCTCGGCGATTCGCTCGATGGCGCGGGCATAGCGATCGGTGTAGGCCAGGGTCGAGCCATCGGGCGAGGTCACGTTGACCAGGATCGTGCCGCGGTCCTCCAGCGGCGCCAGCTCCTGCTTCATGTTCGGGTAGATCATGCCGATCAAGACCCCGGAGCCGATCATGACCAGCACCACCAGCCAGCGGGCCTTGACCAGAATCCAGCGCAGCAGGCGCTCATAGCCCCGCGACAAGGCATTGAGCAAGCCATCCATGGTGCGATCAAACCAGCCCGGGTTGGGGTTGTGGCGCAGCAGCTTGGAGCTGAGCATGGGCGAGAGCGTCAGGGCCACAAAGCCCGACACAATCACCGCGCCCGCCAGCGCCAGCGCAAACTCCGAAAACAGCTTGCCGGTGCGCCCTGGCGTGAAGGCCAGCGGGGCGAACACCGCCGCCAGCGTCATGGTCATGGCCACCACCGCAAAGCCGATTTCGCGCACGCCCTTGATCGCCGCCGAGAACGGATCGAGCCCGTCCTCGATGTGGCGGTAGATGTTCTCCAGCACCACAATGGCATCGTCCACCACCAGGCCAATCGCCAGCACCAAGGCCAGCAGCGTCAGCGTGTTGATGGTGAAACCCGCCAGCGCCATCATGGCAAAGGCGCCAATCAAGCTGACCGGAATGGTCAGGATGGGGATGATCGAGGCGCGGAAGGTGCGCAGGAACAAGAAGATCACCAGGGCCACCAGCACCACTGCTTCAATGATGGTGCTGAACACGCTCTTGATGGATCGGTCGATGAACACCGAGTTGTCGTTGGCCACCTCGACGCTCACATCGCCCAGGTCGGCCTGGATCTGCGGCATCATCTCGCGCACGCCCTTGGACAGCACCAGCGGGTTGGCGGTGGCCTGGCGGATCACGCCCGCCGAAATCGCCGGCTGGCCATTCAGTCGCACCGACGAACGCTCGTCGGCAGCGGCCTCTTCCACCCGGGCCACGTCGCGCACCTTCACCGGATAGCCGTTGACGTTGCGGATCACCACTTCGGCGAACTGGTTGGCGCGATTCAGATCGGTCTGCGAGGTCACGCTGAACTCGCGCGTGGTCGACTCAATGCGGCCAGCTGGCAACTCCAGGTTGTTGCGGCGAATTGCGTCTTCCACATCCTGCGGCGTCAGCTTGTAGGCCGACAGGCGGGCCGGGTCCAGCCAGACCCGCATGGCGTACTTGCGCTCGCCAAAGATGCGCACGTCGGCAACGCCCGAGACGGTCTGCAAGCGCGGCTTGACCACCCGGTTGACCAGCTCGTTGATCTGCAAGGGCTTGAGCGTCTCGCTGCGAAACGCCAGCCAGATCACCGGAAAGGCATCGGCCTCCACCTTGGCAATCACCGGCTCGTCAATGGCCTGCGGCAATCGGTTGCGCACCCGCGCCGTCCGGTCGCGAACCTCGGCCGCGGCGGTATCGGCATCTTTTTCCAGACGAAAGCGCACCGTGATCTGGGTCTGCTCAGCGCGGCTGATGGACGAGATCACATCCACCGCATCAATGCCGGCAATCGAGTCCTCCAGCGGCTTGGTGACCTGCGACTCCATCACCTCGGCCGAGGCCCCGGCATAGCGCACGCTGACCGTGACGTTGGGCTCGTCGATCTTGGGGTATTCGCGCAGCGACAGTTTGTTGAAGCTGACCAGACCGATGAGGGTCACGATCAGCGACATCACCACGGCCAGGACTGGCCGTCGGATCGAGAGTTCGGCCAGTTGCATATCAGCCCCTCAGGCAGGGATTGGGACCTTCGAGCGCCGGCATCGGACGTGCTGCGCCAGGTCCACCTGGACGCCCGCCCATGCCCGGACCACCGGCCCCGGCCATGCCCGGACCACGCGGGCCGGCACCGGCCATGGGCGGAGCACCGGCCGGGGCAGCCCCAGCGGCCGACGCCCCACCCGCCGGCGCAG